>Ga0137412_10001955_pt1 | contig 16210 bp, 11 predicted proteins | sample CZODoug2_1_16fun_FD_122160 | JGI IMG/M metagenome (GOLD analysis project Ga0137412, IMG submission 122160) | Vadose zone soil fungal communities from Angelo Coast Range Reserve, California, USA - CZODoug2_1_16fungal (Hybrid Assembly) | ecosystem: Environmental > Terrestrial > Soil > Vadose zone...
TCGTTTTCCTGCTTGGCTGTTTTGCGCTTTCACCAACCGCGCAGGCAGTAAATCCACCGCCGGATGGTGCCTACCCCGGAGGCAACACGGCCGAAGGGCAAGATGGCCTTCTCAGTCTCACCACCGGCACATACAATACGGCTATTGGTTTTCTCTCGCTCAAGAGCAACACCGCGGGCAATTTCAACACAGCCCTTGGCGCTGGGACGCTCCTTTTCAACACTGCAGACCAAAATACGGCAACCGGCGCGGCGGCGCTTTTGAACAACACCATGGGCAGTTTCAACACGGCCGACGGTGAGGCAGCGCTTTTTTTCAACACCACCGGCGCGAGAAACACGGCCGTCGGGGTTAGTGCGCTCCAGAGCAATACCACGGGCAATTTCAACACGGCCAACGGTGCGAGTGCGCTCTTTAGCAACACCACCGGCAGCAACAACACGGCCGTTGGAAGAATTGCGCTCAATCGCAACACCACAGGCGCCGACAACACGGCCCTCGGTGTGGATGCGCTCTTTAGCAACACCACTGCCAACAGCAACACGGCCATTGGCAAAGCTGCGCTCCAGAGCAACATCACTGGCACCGACAACACGGCTATTGGAAGAGTTGCGCTCAACCATAACACCACAGGCGTCGACAATACGGCCCTCGGTGTGGATGCGCTTTTTAGCAATACCACTGCCAACGGCAATACGGCCATTGGAAGAGCTGCGCTCTCTAACAACACCACTGGCACCGACAACACGGCCACTGGAATAGCTGCGCTCACTAGTAACACCACAGGCATCGCGAACACGGCCCTGGGTGCGGATGCGCTCTTTGACAACACCACTGGCAGCGGCAACGTCGCCTTGGGCGATAGCTCCGGCCAGAACGTGACCACGGCCGGTAACGTCATTTGTATCGGCGCGAACGTCGCCGGAGCCGACGTAAGCAATAGTTGTTATATTGGCAGCATCTTTGGTCAATCCTCTTCCGGCGGAACGGCCGTTTTCATTAATTCAGACGGCAAACTTGGCACGACGAATTCCTCTCGGCGCTTTAAACAGGAGATTAAGCCAATGGACCACGCCAGCGAAGCGATTCTGGCGCTCAAGCCCGTGACGTTCCAGTACAAAAGCGATACTACAAACGTGTCGCAATTTGGTTTGATCGCCGAAGAAGTGGCGGAAGTGAATCCGGATTTGGTGGTGCGCGACAAGACGGGCGAAATCTACACCGTGCGCTACGACGCGGTGAACGCCATGTTACTCAACGAATTCCTCAAAGAGCATCGCAAAGTGGAGCAGCTAAAGAAGGACTTTGAGTCCAAGCTTGCGGCGCAAGAAAAGCAAATTAAATCGCTCACCTCTGGCTTGGAGAAGGTGAACGCCCAGCTTGAGGCGAGCAAGCCAACACCGCGCCTCGTTCGGAAGTAACCAGGAAGGAAATAAGGGGGCAAATCTTCTAGACACGCTCCAGTTCTCCGGCGGTGCGAGTCGACTTGTGCTGTGAGCTACGGCGCGAGCCGCGTATATTTGTTGACCCAGTTGGTTTCCCAGGTCTTGCCTCCGTCGTCTGAAAATGCCTGCTCGGATTGTGCCGTGTCGGGCGTGATGCCCCAGATGAAGAAATCGCACGAGGATGGTTTTGCCGTTGATCGATTCCTGATCGTAGAACCCCCCGCGATCGTTCTTGAATTCGCCGACCCAGGGAATGCGCGGCGATTATTTTTGCCGCGCGAAGGTGATAACCCAATTTTTCTCCCAATTCTTGCCGGCATCGGCTGAGAAGGCCTGCTCAAAGCGCGCCCCATCGGCCGTGATCTCGGTGTACGTGTTGCGCACGAAGATGTCTCGTCCGTCGAGTAGCTCCTGGTCGAAAAATTCGCCATGAGCACCTTTGAACGCGCCGATCGTCGGTGGAATACCAATCATGCCGTTGCGACTACTTGCCCAATTCAAGTTCCACTGGTGTGTTTCCGGATCGTAGAGGCGCAGGCCAAGACCTTCCAGGTGACCGGCTGGTCCATCTGCCTGCACTTCGATCAGACTGGCGCGTCCATTCCAAACGGGAGTTACCTCGGAGACGCCGTCGTACTCCAGCCATTTAGTAGAACCAACCAACTGCCCGTCGAGCCGCGACACGTGCACCTTCCAATGTCCGTAATTGAAATCGAAGTCATGATTACGGTCATTCGCAGTCAGTGATTCGGCGCCCGGCTCAGCGGCGGTACGGGTAAGATCAACAATGATATTCGGCTCCCATGTCTTTCCCTGATCTTCCGAGAATGCCTGCTCAAAATGATGCGAGTTTGGTGTAATATCGGAGAAGATCTCCCTAACGAAAACGTTCTTGCCGTTGATGACCTCCTCGTTGTAGAACTCGCCGCGACCATTCTTAAAAGCACCGAAAGCGGGCGGGTCTGAAAGCACACCTTTCTTTGCGCTGGCCCAATGAAGACGCCATTGATGCGTTTTCGGATTGTAAAGCCGCAGGGCCAGACCTTTCAGATGAGTGTCGCCCGTATCCATGGTGAGTTCTTCGAGTTGAGCGCGTCCTCCCCAAACTTTTCTCGTTGATACTGTGCCTGTGCCTTCGACCCAGTCGTTCGATCCGGAAAGCGGTTTCAGCAGGCGGCGCACCCGGGTCTTCCATGTTCCGACGGCAAAGTCGAAGTCATGCTGTCCATCAGATGTCGCCGGTGGTGATTGCGTCTGCTTCGCGTCAGTCGCCCTCGCTGAATGCGGACTGATGCTCAATAGTGACACGGTTAGGATGGAGATCGAGATGCAGGTTTTCATGTTTGCTTTGATACCACAGGAGTGGTTATCGTAAATGACCGGTCTGGCCGAATTCCGTATAACCACTTTGAAATCTCAATTCCGCGGCATTTCGAATCTCATCACCATCGACCGCCGCGTGTCGAAGCCGCTTTATCAGCAAATTTACGATTCATTCCGCAGCAGGATCATTCGCGGCGAACTTCGCGCTGGCGACCTTGTTCCATCGTCTCGTGAGCTCGCGCGCGAGTCGCGCATCTCGCGACTGCCCGTCCTGACCGCGTATTCGCAACTTCTCGCTGAGGGATATTTCGAGAGCCGCGTCGGCGCCGGCACGTTCATCGCGGGTTCACTCCCGAACCGGACAAATGCGCAGACTGCAAAGTATGCGCTGAGTGCCAGTCGGAAGAATCGGCCGATTTCTGGCCGCGCTGCAGCCCTTCCGCCATACGAGAGACCTTCATGGGCGGAAAGCCTCGGTCCCTTCCAAGTCGGCCAGCCGGACCTGCACAAATTCCCGATAGAAATTTGGTTGAAGTTGGTCGCGCGTTATTCGCGCCGCATGCGCGTGAAGGCACTGCAATACGGGGATGCGATGGGATTGCCACACCTGCGAGAAGCTATCGGCACTTATGTTAGAACTTCGCGTGGCGTTCGCTGCGAAGCCGAACAGATCATGATCGTGAGCGGGTCGCAGCAGGCACTCGACCTGGCGACTCGCGTCCTGCTCGACGCTGGAACGGCTGCCTGGGTCGAAGAGCCTGGCTATTGGCTAGTCCACCGCGTTTTGCAATCCGCAGGGTGCCGAGCCGTGCCCGTGCCTGTGGACTCTAACGGTCTCGTGGTCGCCGCCGGTATCAAACTAAACCGAAAGGCTCGAGCAGCGTTCGTCGCCCCTTCTCACCAGTATCCGTTGGGAGTGACCATGAGCGCGACGCGCCGCTTGGAATTGCTGGAATGGGCACAAAGAGCAGGCGCCTGGATAATGGAGGACGACTATGACAGCGAATATCGCTATGACGGCATGCCGATCGCCTCGCTGCAGGGACTCGATAGCAATGCCCGCGTCATTTACATCGGGACTTTCAGCAAGATCATGTTCCCGTCGTTGCGACTGGGATACATCATCATTCCACGGGACTTGGTCGAGCGCTTCGCAGCCACGCGCCAGGTGCTGGACCTATGCCCGCCGCACCTAACTCAGGCTGTTATGGCCGACTTCATCCGCGAAGGGCATTTCGCTCGACACATTCGGAGGATGCGGCCGATCTATGCGGAAAGGAGACGTGTGTTAGTCGGGGAACTCGAACGTGAGCTCGGCGACCGGTTAGAGATCGTGGGAGATGAAGCAGGGATGCATCTGGCAGCCTTCCTAACTAGTAACCGTAACGACCATGAGATCGCAGCAAAGGCCGCTCAACAATCGCTTTGGCTCTCCTCGCTGTCCTCAGCTTACCTGGGAAGCGCGTCACGCCGGGGTTTCGTCCTGGGGTTTGGAAATACGAAGGCGAACGACATGGCACAAGCCGTTCGGCATTTGAAGAGACTCATCGAGAGATAGCATCGCACACAGGCAATTTACGTTCCTATTCCCAGAAGCGCCCCGGTGTTAGACAATGCACTCAGTCGCGCGGTCGCAACACTTCCTCCAAATGGTCGCCTGTCGGAAAAAGAATCGCCTTTGATCATGCCAGTCGGGGCCAGACGAACTAGTGTTTCTTGAGCAGCTTGTTGTCAGTATTCGCTTCATTCGCGTGTCAACGCTGCGATTCAATCGATTGCGATTGAATAAGACTTGAGTTGCGGCTGCGAACAAAGGACTCTTCGAACACAGAACATGGCAACCATCGACATTTGGATTCAGCTTGAGAACCATCCTTGGGACGTTTGCCCGAACTGGCCGGTCGACCGCAGCGAGGCGGAAGGCGCAATGCCGGTTGGATCGCTCAAACAAGTATTCATGAGATCGCCGGTTAGTGGAAAGAGCCGGCTTGCAACGGTGCGCAGGCCAATAGCTAAAGACGCGCTGCTCCTGCGACGCTACACTGCCGAGTGGAAAGCTCCCGATGACCGAAAAGTAAATCCGTGGGATCTCAACGAGATCGATCCCACCGACACGGGAACGATGGGAACCATTCCCGGTGCGATCATTGAATGCAACGTCGGCGATACCTTACAAATCCATTTTCGTAATCTCGACACGCGCACGAAGAACTTTCCCGCGCCTTGGGAACCAGCCGGTTCAGGAGAGCTATTGCCTGCGGCGGCGCGCGCCCACAGTCTTCATGCGCACGGCCTCACGTTTCCTTCAAAGTATGACGGCGCGTATCCGCTTTCGCCGCCCGACCCTGGGCAGCTGATTACAACTCAGGAACGGAATCAGTGGATCGCAATCGGTGTAACAGGGCCATACAAGCAGGGGGATCGCGTTCCTCCAGGAGGAACGTTCACCTACACTTGGGAAGCTCGTGGGCCTGCTTCGGCTGGTGTTTGGTCGTATCATGACCACTCCATCTGCGACATGGAGAATGTCGGCCTCGGTGCCATCGGGATGATTGTTGTCCACAATCCAGCCGACAAAGAAAATGAAGTGCAAATCACCGCTGATCAACTTCCCGGTGGTTCGTGGATTGCTTCGCCGTTGGATGATGTCTGGGTGCCGGCGGGGGCTATTAAAATTGGTCTGCTCCAATCGCAGCTCGCGTCATTAGTTTATCCGAGCCAATCAGCACATCGATCCGCCAAAACAAAAGCTCGAAGAGATAAAAAAGGACCGGCTGCTGATCATATCATTCGCTTTAGTGAATTCGATATTGAGCTCGATAAAAACTACAAGTTTTGGAACAGCATCCGCGTCTCGGTTTATCGCAAGCCTGCTGATCAGGCGCTTTTCCTCCTGTTATTTCACGAAATGCCGGGCGTCGGGGGCTGCATCAATGGTCGCAAATATCTCGGCAACGCTCCGACGCTGGTCGCCGGCCCGAAGACTAGGATGCGTTTTGGCGTTCTTGGCATGGGTGAAATGTTTCACACGTTTCATATTCACGGGCATCGCTGGGTCATCACTGGTCCATCCGGCAAAACTCCATCGACGATCGAGCAGAGCGCGCAAATTGAAGCCGCGTCGCAGTTTCAAGATACAACTCTGTTAGGGCCCGGAAGCTCCTTTGCGTTCACGATCGAAGAAGGCAAAGGCTTGATGCGACCCGACCCGCCCCTGGGCGAGTGGCACATGCACTGCCACGTTCCCATGCACATGATGGACGGCATGGTCGGCTCGCTGCTTGTTATCAACGGCGGCGAAGCTGCGCTGCCGCTGCCGGTCGGTCGCGGCTGTCCGCTGCGTGTCGCGGACCCTGCGCCGCCTTACAAGTCAGATCTCAAGACATGGCGGATCCGAATCACACCCACCTCATTCGATCCCGGAGAGCTTGAGATCGAAGAGGGCGATTTCGTTGAATGGATCAACACCGATCCCGAGGGCGTGCATTCGGTGCGCGCGAAAAACGGCGACTTCGAATCGAACCCGCTCGATCCTGGAAAAATATGGGGTTGGATCTTTTACAAGGCGGGCACTTATGACTACAACTGCAAATTCCATAAACACGAGTGGTGGTACGACCGCGGCGGTTACAACCTTACTCCGTATATCCGTGTTAAGCCGAAATCGGGTAGCGGCGGAAGCTCGCCCGCACCCGCGCCGCCCGCGGCGACGACAACACATGACGTAGCAATCACGAGCACCGGCTTTTCGCCATCGTCGGTCACAATCAAAGCCGGCGACACTGTGCGGTGGACCAATCAGGACAATACTACTCATGACGCGATGGCTGACGATCACACATCGTGGGGTTCGCCGAACTTACCTCCGAGCAAAGTGTGGTCTCACACCTTCGGACAATCCGGCATATTCGGTTATCATTGCCACATTCATCCGGAGATGACCGGCACGATTCAGGTCAATCCGTAAAGAAGTCACGCGCATCGCAAATTTGAAGAATCGGGAGGAATAGCCCATTCTTGTTCCTTCGCTATGCAGCGAAGATTTCTGGGAAGGCAATGACAACCGAGTAACTATGGATAACGACTGAATCGTCGCCGCATCAGCACCTTCATTCTTCAAGCAAGGGCTTGCGATACGGAGCCGAGCCAGCCGCTTCAGCGGCCCACGGGAGCGAGCTTTACTTTACTCTCAACTATCAGCTCTCAACACTCAACTTTCTTACCACAACACTTTTGACTTCAATCGAGCTGTGGCCATCCCTTGTTATCTTTTCCTAAGTGAAGAACGCCGTAAAGGAGGAGTACGCCAAGAAGGCCCACGATAGCAGACGAAAGGCCCAAACCGATTGCCAAGTTAACACCGAGAGTAACAACGGCCGAGCCAACAAGTCCCCATAAACCCCACTTCTTCCAGCGGAGAAGGGCTACGACACACGCCAGATTGAATAGAACGAGTACGACCAGGACTGGGAATGCCCAATCGGACATATTCGGAGCGCTGCGTTTGATTGCGGCCGCTCCAAATAAATAGATTAACGCTGTTGCAGAATTGGCGATAATCGCAAGCACGAGGTACGCAGTAAGACACCCGTGGCGTTGTTTGTCTTGGAGCAGAATTGGCTCTGTCATGCTTGTGTTAACTTTCGCCTAACGAGGCAGAGCGGCGCCACCCAGCGTAAATAAAGCACGGCTGGCGGGGCCGAGCTTTACTTTACGCTCAACTATCATCTCTCAACCCTCAACTTTCTTAGCGCAACGGCCATCGGATTGGCACCGCGGCATTGTTAGCCAGCGTTTTGGGCCTGCTCCTGGCTCATGGCATTTGGAATTCTTTCCAGCGCCTGGGCGAAAGATTGCCTGCATCTCGTAGATGCGGACGAATAGCCGCCTCTACTAAGGCCTCGCTGCGCCAACACCTCCTGATATTCTTGAATTGGGGAGAATCACGGAAACCGGTTTACCGTTCTTCGTCACGATTTCCGGCTCGCCATTTACTTATGGCCTGTCGATCTCGGAGTCATATCACCGCAAGTCGATTTCGGCGAGCCGCCGAAACCAACACGCCAGCGGCGTGTGCTCCCCAGACGCTCGCGGCCGAACCATTATTTTGGCGCGGGGTTTGTCAGTTTTTGGAACCGGCGATCTTTCCGTAACGGCTCGAACATTGGATCCAGCCGGAGCAATGCGGGTGTGAGCGGCGGGTTTGCGGCCAAAGGTGCTTCGTAAGGGATCGAAAGCAACTTTTCCAAGGTAGAGATGGAGCGATCTGGGTCGCCCACACGGGCCGCTACCCGAGCTAGGATGTCGAGCGGCCTGGGACCGGTCAGCGCGTCTTTGTCGATCGGCATCATGGCGAGCGCGCGCTCAGCCAGATTCAGTGCAGCGGCGTTATCACCAAGCCACATGTTCGTCAGCGCGAGATCCCCCATCAGAATAAAGTTTTCTGGCTGTTCTTTGAGGAAAGGTTCCAGTTCGCTGCGAGCCTGACTCCAGCTTTCACGGGCGGCGGCATGGTCGCCTGCAACTTCCTGCGCCCAGCCCAACCAAAAGCGCAGTTCGCCATTGTAATAACCCAATGCCTGATCCGGTTTGGCCAGTATCTCCTTTAGCTGAGCGATGACCGCTGCAGGGCGGGATTCCAGGATTGCCTGGTAAACTTGTGTTTCCAACGCGTTAGCATAGTCGGCCCCCAACCGAAGGGGAGCCAAAAGCGCCGACGCTCGCGGCAGGTCGCCTTCGGCCTGTGCTATTCGCGCCGTTAACACGAGCGTGTCCACGTCGTCGGGTGTTATGTTGAGAATCTGTTCAAGCTTGCCGAGAGCTTCGGGAAAACGACGCAGACAGATGTAGGAACGCGCGTGTTGCGAGAGCAGGTTAACATTGCGTGGGTCGAGTTTCTCGGCTTCGTTGAAGTACGCCTCGCTCTTGTCCCAGTTGCCGCGTCTGCGTTCGACGTACGCCAGGGCCTGGGGGATGCGGCTGTTATTGGGCAGAAGCTGATATGCCTGCTCAAGGTATTTCACCGCAGTGTCGTAGTCCTTCAGACAGGCGTAGTGATAGAAACCCATGGCAAATACGGCCTCGCCAAGAATGGGCTGCAAAGTAAGAGCGGTTTCGGCCGCTTGCCGCGCTTCTTCACGGAGAGCGGCGGTTGGTTGAAGACTCTGCGTGAGATAGCCACTCGCATCGACGTAGGACAACAGCGCCCAGCCAAGGGCAAACTTCGGGTCCAGGCGCACCGCTTCCTTGAGATATTTCTGCGCGGCAAGAGAGTTTGCCGGTGCAAATCCAGTCTTGAGCGTATAAGCTAACCCGCGCAGATAGGCATCGTAAGCCTGAGGATTAGTGGTCGGTTTGGCGGCGATGACTTCCTGTTCCTGGCCTGTGAGTTTCGCTCGTAACTGGTCGGCGATGGCTTTGGAGACTTCACTCTCGACCGAGAAGATGTCGGTCAGCTTACGATCGAAGGTATCCGACCAAAGATGCGAATCAGTCGCAGCCTTGATCAGCTGCACGTTCACCCGCACGGCGTCGGCGCTCTTCTGCACGCTTCCTTCGAGAATGTGAGCAACACCAAGTTGCTTTGCGATCTCGGGCAGATTCTCCGGAGTGCTCTTGTAATGCTGTGTCGAAGTGCGCGAGATCACCTTTAGATCCGCAATCTTGGATAACCTTGTCAGGATTTCGTCCTGTATTCCCTCGGCAAAATAGGCGTTCTCCTTATCGCTGCTAAGGTTTTCGAAGGGCAGGACCGCGATCGATCGTTCCATCGGCGTGAATGGCTGTGCGCGTTGGTACAACCAGGTCCCAAACGCAATTGCTGCGATTACCAACATCGCCGCTGCGGCCGCAAGCGCGACTCGCTTGCGGTGAGAGCGCGCTTTTGGGTTAAAGCGCTCATAACAACTGTGGGCAGCAGAAAGTAACTCGCGCGCCGTTTGCGGTCTGTCCTTCGGATCCGGCGCCAGCATCGATTTCACCAGCGCAATAGCCTGCGCCGGTAGATGGAGGTTCCTGAGTTGTTCCAAGGGTAACTCCGTGGTCTGTCTCGCGCGGATCTCTTCCATCGTGCGTCCGACAAAAGGCGTCCGACCAGTGAGCAGATACCAAAGGGTAACACCCAGGGAGTAGATGTCGGAGCGCGTATCAATCGGTAATTGCTGAATGCCGGCGAACTGCTCCGGACTGGCAAAAGCCGGGGTGCCAATGAAGCCTGCCTGGGTTTGCTCCATGCCAGGTTCTGCCTGAAGCCCCATTACTTTCGCCACTCCATAATCAATCAGCTTGACCCTGAGCGCTCCGCTCGCATCGGATTCGAGCATGATGTTCGATGGCTTGATATCGCGATGCACCACCCCACACGTTTCCGCGACAGCCAACGCGCGCGCGGCTTGCTCAATTACTTCCAACGCGACAGCTAAGGGCATTGGCCCATCACGGCGCACACGCGCTTCCAGTGTTTCGCCTTTGACCAGTTCCATTGCGTAGAAACACTCGCCGTCCTGCTCACCGTAATAGGTCACCCGGGCAACGTTAGGATGATGAATGTTCGCAGCTGCGCGAGCTTCTCGGAGAAAACGCGACCGCGCGCCCGGATTCTGCGCCACTCCGCGGTCGATAACCTTAAGGGCCACTTCCGAGTTCAACACGGAATCGCGAGCGCGGTATGTTATGGCCATCGCTCCCGCGCCGAGCTCGACCGGAAAACCATCCGCACCCACTTCTACCTCAAAGTGTGCGTATCTCAATGGTCCGGGTGTTAGTCGACCGCGCGACGCGGGTTTTTCCGGTTCTTCGCCGTTTGCGAGAAAGCCAAGGCCAACGAGACAACGCAGGCATTCGCCTTTAGGACCAACTTGAGTCAGCGGTCGCCCGCATGTCGCGCACATCTCCGCCATTTGAGGCCGCTCAATTCCGAGACCAATTCCCTTGTCGTCCATGCGTAAAGTCAGCTCACGCCATCAATATTTGATAGAGGTGGTGTAGCTCCTCATCGACTTCTGCCGGATCAGAGACGGTGTTGGCAACTTCCGTTCTCAACGATTCCCGGTAACGCTGACGGAGACGCGAAAGCCATGTGCGCAAAGTGGCGATAGGCACGCCGAGCCGAGCTGCGGCTTGCTCCTGGTTCGGCGTCGCGACGGTTCCGCCCGCGACGAACGGTCTCAGCTCGTCAAGCCACTCAGCCTTGCCTTCTGTCACAAATGCGGTTTGCAAATTGTCCCAGGCCCGCGAAACAATAGTCGACGCCCAGACAAGGTCGTAGCAACCAGCGTCGCTGAGATGCGCGGTCGCCAACATTGCTGCCTCGGCCTCCGGAAGATGCTCCTCGATCGAAACGATCTGATGACCGCCACCTCTCTTGAGCGCTCGGGCGCGGTCGTATTCATTGTACAAAAAATTCTGAAGCGATCCTAACAGGAATGTGCGAAGCCGGCCCTTTTGCTGGTCAGCGCGGGTCAGGGTGTTTTGCTCGAGCAGGTAAGCGAAAAAACCCTGAACAAGATCCTGAGCATCAGGGGACGAAAAACCGCGGTGCCGGAGAAAACTGTAAAGTGGCGGCCAATAGGCTTCGCAAAGTCCGGCGAGCGCCTGTTGAGCGGACTCCGCTGATTCCTCGTCGCGCGCACGCAACACCACTGTCCAATGCGTCGTTTGAAACGAAGCACCGCCTTCCTGCAGCGTTCCCGGGATTGCTTTCGTTTACGCAGAGTCGCTGATTAAATCTGCCTTTGCGAGAAAAATCGCGCGAGCGAACGCCAGAAGTGAAACGCGCCTCCAGCGCTGGGGGTTTCCGGTTCCACCCCGTCCTGGGACGTTGCCCCAGGCTGCGGGTGAACGCTGCGCCTTTAGCGCTGAACAAATACGGCGCGGGACGGCTGCGCCTTCGGAAATACGGGCTACAGCTGCTCAGTATTGGGCGAGAGAAGCTGGTTCTCGCCGCTTGCATTCTGGACAGACAGGGAAATCTCAGATGCTTGCAGGCTCGTCCGGCTCAGCCCGGCGGTTCCATGTTCGCTTCCCTCTTGCGCGATGGCGCCCAGGCTCAAAGCTGCAAATGCCATCGCTACAGCTGCTGCCACTTTCGCTTCGACGGATAACTTCATACCGCGAATTCCTGGCTGATGTTTGATTCTGCGGCCATGTGTTTTGGAGAGGTTTTGAGAAGGAGTTCTCTCCAACCCCCGTCGAAATTAAAGGAAGCCATGCTATTTAGCAGCAACGGATCGTGATTGCGGCCACCGGTCCTGCCGAGCGATCGCCCGGTGTCGCGCAGCCATTCAACCAATCGGATGCACTGTTTTTTCATATTCGTTCAAATCCATGAAGCCAACTGGTTTGACCTTGGTGCCCTCCGGGTGGTTACGACCTGTGAAGGCGCGGGCGAAAGAGGCCTGCACTCTCCGGGAAACGTTGCCGGCCCGTTTTGTCCAGTAATCAAGCCAGCTCAACGAGGCATCCGCGAAGATTTCAGCGCGGACAACTTCCGGGCAGACGTTCAGCAATTTACAAACATTCACGAATGAGTAGGGCCACAGAAAATCGTTTGCGGTGACCCAACTGTAGGCATCGAGATAGAGGTCCTGCTTGACGCCGTTGGTCGCCGAATGGAACCGGCGCAAATCGCGAGCAGCTTGTTTCAGCACGCCGAGAGCCAGATCTTTCTCAGGCGTTGGCCCGGGCGATTCGGCCGGAGGAAGAGAAAAGTGTCCGCCGTGAGCGTTTTCGGGTTTCGCCTCTGTAAATGTGTCCATTGTCTCGCGCGATATTCGCGGCATGGGTTGATCTGCCTTGTTTTCGACCTCGGGAGAGTTCGGAAACAGAACAAACGGACCGCTGAAACCGGTCTTACTAAGGGGATCTTCTACGAGGAGGTTCATGTGGGGTTTCGGTTGGTTGACTCGATTGGGTTCTCCTTTTCTAAAGATTTCTTGAGCGGACATTTCAAAAAATCTCAAATTTTTGTGCAAGAGCCCTGAATTTGCCGGGAAGCTGGGGAAATCTGCTCTCGAATTGCGGCTGACACAGCCGCCACTACAACCGTAGGGAAAAGGCGCGAATCCCTCGTTCGAGCGTCTTCTTCCGCTTTGCTTGTCCGGCCCGCGGCGTAAACTCTGTGAAATGACTGACGAACAACAGGACGAACAGTTCTATCGCGATACGGAAGGTGTCGCCTTTCCGAAACTGAACGATCACCAGCTGTCTCTGCTTGAGCCATTGGGGGAACGACGCCTCGTGAAGCGCGGTGATCTGGTTTATAAGGCTGGACAGCGCGATCTTGGATTGACCATTCTTCTGCGCGGCGAAATCGAAGCTTTCGAGCAACGCGACGATACGGAACAGATTCTCGCCACGGCGCACGAGCGCGATTTTATTGGCGACGTGGCGATGCTGCAGGGCACGTCGGCCCTGGCATCGGCAAGGGTAACATCACCAGACGCCGAGATACTTTATATTCCCGCGCTTGAAATGCGCCGAGCGCTGGCCGAGATCCCCGGAGTCAGCAAGACAATCGTCGATGCGCTAATCATGCGACGGCGCCGAATAAGACGGGATCGGGAATTTGCCGGAATGCGTGTTCTGGCTAGCCGCGACGCACGTGATGGACATCAGCTCGATGATTTTCTCGACAAAAACCGGATTCCGCATCGTCTGGTCGAAGTTGAAAGCGAACAAGGGCTGGCGCTGACCGACCGTTTTCACCTAACCGGGCGCGACTTGCCGGTGCTGATCACCCCGGGCGGTCGTCGACTACGTCAGCCTTCGTTGCGCGAAGTGGCAAGAGAAGCCGGTTTGCTACGGTCGCTCGCCGAAGAAAACGAGAGCGAAATTTTCTCCGACCTGACGATCGTCGGAGCCGGACCAGCCGGCCTGGCCGCCGCTGTGTATGCGGCATCCGAAGGATTGAACACAGTTGTTTTGGAAAGTTACGCCCCGGGCGGACAAGCTGGTTCCTCCTCGCTGATTGAGAATTTCTTCGGATTTCCAACCGGCGTTGGTGGTGGCGAATTGACCTGGCTCGCTCAGCTTCAGGCTTACCGATTCGGCGCCAAATTTTCTACACCGTCCCAGGCTCTTTCGCTTAATTACAATGCCGACGGCGAGTACCGCGTCTGCCTCGAGACGGAGGGTTGCTCCGCCATTCTTCGAGCGAAAACTGTTTTGATTGCAACGGGCGCCGATTACCGCCGGCTGGATGCGGAGGGGCGCGAACAATTTGAGAATATGGGCGTTTACTACGCTGCGACGGCAATGGAAGGTCAGATTTGTCGCAATGAAACGGTTGTGATCGCCGGGAGCGGCAACTCTGCCGGCCAGGCGGCGATGTTTCTTTCCGAGGGCGCTGCCAAAGTGTTACTCGTCATTCGCGGGAAAAGCATCGCCAACAAAATGTCGGACTATCTTGCGCGCCGGGTGCAAGCTCGCAAGAACATTGAGGTCCTTTACCAGACCGAGATCCGCAAGATGTCTGGCGGGAAAAAGCTCGAACAAATCGAGTTGGAAAATACGCAGACGGGTGAACGCCGAATGGTTCGAACGCCGGCTGTTTTTTCCATGGTCGGCGCGCGACCCTGCACCGAGTGGCTGCCGCCGGAAATCGAGCGCGACGACAAAGGATTCATCAAAACCGGGACGAGCGTGGCTGCGGCGCCCGCCTGGCAGGCGAGTAAGCATCAACCCGGCCCGCTTGAAACAAGTTTGCCAGGAATTTTCGCCGCGGGTGACGTGCGTTCGGGGTCGGTGAAACGGTGTGCCGCTGCCGTCGGCGAAGGCGGCATGGCCGTCGCCGGTATTCAAATCAGGTTAGCTTCGTCATCCTGAATCAGGGGATTCGCTCCGAGACGTTAAAGAAGTTCCATTCCCAAGTTTTGCCCTTGTCGGCCGAAAACGCCTGACCCCAGACTGGGCGGTCCTTGTTCCGTGCGTCCCACCGGAAGACAACGATGATCGACTTCCCTTTGAAGGTGTCTTTGCCAAAGAAATGCCCGACACCATTGTCAAATGAACCCACTACCGGAGGGTCGATCACGCCGGTATTGCTCGCGATCCAATACAAACTCCATAACCGAGTCTTGGGATTGAAAAGCCGTAGCGTGAGACCTTCGAAGAGTTTGCCGGCCTGTCCAGGAAACTGCGTGGTCGAATATGTATCCATATCGGCATTGCCGCCGAGGATTTTGGTGTTCTCGTCCGAGGAATCGAATTCCGTCCAGTCCGTGCAGTTTTCCAGTCGCTTGTCGAGATGGCGGTTATGCATCTTCCATTTGCCGACCAAAAAATCGAAGTCGCTCGGAGACGATGTCGCCGAGGCCGTAATCTTTAAGTCGCCCTTCTCGTCAAAACTCAATTTCGGAATTGGCAAACTGGGATCGGGCGTCAGAACCGGTGTTTGAGCGCGTGCGAAGCTACAAACCGCAAGGAGCACAATCGGAATTAAGTATTTCATAGGTTTCGTACGGTTTATCTAAATTTTCAAAGCTTTACCCCTTGAGATGACGGCCGAGTCGGCTCTCAACTCTCAACTCTGAACTTCATCCAAACGCTTCTTTATTCACCACGTATGGCATCTTGGACGGGTCGCCGCCGTAATTGCCTTCCAGCACGTCAATCAGTCCCTGGACAGTGCGCCCTGCCATTCCTTTTTCAGGATCCACTGAAAGCCGTGTGATCTGCGCGCCGCTGGCGAAATGATGGAATACGCGGCAGCGATCGGCGATCTCGGGATCGAGCAATGGCGAATCCGGCGGCAGCGGCTCCTTCTCAAAAACGTCGAGCGCTGCCCCGGCAACGACTTTTTCTTTTAGCGCTTTCGCGAGGTCTTTCTCGTCCACGACGGGGCCACGCGAGCTATTCATTAAGTACGCCGTCGATTTCATCAACTTGAGCGTCTTCTCATTGATGAGGTGATAAGTCGGCTTGTCAGTTTCGCTCTCGCGCAACAGCGGCACATGGATGGTTACGTAATCTGCGTCGCGCAGTGCCTCCTCGAAGTCCACGTACTTGATCCAAGTCTTCTCCTTCTGAATACCGCGCGCCTGACGCAGGTCCATCACTTCCTGAATGGCGGCGATGAACTGTTGATTTTGATACGCCGGATCGTAGCAAAGGATGTTCATGTCGAACCCGGAGCATTTCTTAATCATCGCCAGGCCGATACGTCCGGTACCGATGACAGCGATGGTTTTGCCGGTGACCTCGTCGCCGAGGAACGGCAGGAACGGATGCCACGACGGCCATTTTTGTTCGCGAACCAGGCGCTCGCTCTGCCACATCTTGCGAGCGAGCATGCCCATCATGAAGAATGCAAACTCGGCGGTCGCTTCAGTGAGGACGTCGGCGGTGTTTGTGAATGGGATCTTGTATTTGTTGGCGTCGGCGCGGTTGATGTTGTCGAATCCGACTGCGATCTGCGCCACCACCTTGAGCGTCCTATTCCCCGC
>Ga0137412_10001956_pt1 | contig 16200 bp, 20 predicted proteins | sample CZODoug2_1_16fun_FD_122160 | JGI IMG/M metagenome (GOLD analysis project Ga0137412, IMG submission 122160) | Vadose zone soil fungal communities from Angelo Coast Range Reserve, California, USA - CZODoug2_1_16fungal (Hybrid Assembly) | ecosystem: Environmental > Terrestrial > Soil > Vadose zone...
CAGATTTTCGCGCGACCCGTCGTTCCGGCGGGATCGACGCGGCTGACGTGTCCGGCGATTACCGCCCCAGGAGGCAGATAGTTGCCCTGACCGGCTTCGAGAGGTTCCAGCGTGCACACGCGGAACGCCTGATTCTTGTGCACCTCTTTCGTGTTCAGATCGCTTTCGAGGCGCACCAGGAAACGCGTTCCGGGGACGACTGCAAACGTCTCCGCGGGCAAGCCGTGCCGCTCGCCATCGGCGGCATGCGCGTTGGCGCGCGGGTCGGGCGTTTCCGTCTGCAATTCGTCCCGGCTGATTACCGGAGCCTCTTGTGCCGTCATGCCTGCTGCGAACACGTAGGCGGAAGCAACACCGAACGCCGCAATGGTTAGAAATCGAGTTAACTGAAATTTCATAGACCAACCTCCTGAACCGACGCCAAGAAGTGGAGAGCAGATGGTGGGCCATGCGGCCTATGCCTGGCATGATCTATCCGATTGAAAGCACGGTCTTTATGCGGATGGCAATCGGGTGGGCTAAGACCTCTGTCAGTTCCTGCCTCCAATAGTGTCGGCAGAAGCTGGCACGGGCCAGCTTGCCCTAAGCAGTAGTCAGAAACGCCCGGATGCGCTTCAGCACGGCGGCATACATCGCTTCGGTCACGCGCCCAGTCTGCGTATTTTGTTGGCTCGGATGATAAACGCCGAAGAGTCGCGGCAAATCGTCCGCGAATACGCATTCGGCGCCGTGGGAAAAACGGCAGGCGGCACGGGAGGCGATTTGTCCGCGTTGTTTCAAAATTTCCAGATAGGCGTCCCAGGCAATTTTCCCCAACGCGAGCACGGCTCGAGGCCGCAAGATTTCCAGTTCGCGCTCCAGATACCCGCGGCAATGAAGAATTTCGCTGGGCAATGGCTTGTTCGCGGGAGGCGCGCACCGCACGGTCGCCGCGATGTAGGCATTCTTCAATTGCAATCCGTCTTCGCGGTGCAGTGAAGTAGGTTGATTCGCGAATCCCGCCTTGTGAAGCGCCTTGTATAGAAAATCCCCCGAGCGATCGCCGGTGAAAACGCGGCCCGTGCGATTCCCTCCATGCGCGGCGGGGGCAAGCCCGAGGATGAATAGCTGCGCGTGCGAATCGCCAAAGCCAGGGACGCCGCGGCCCCAATAGGTCCATTCGCGGAAAGCGCGCCTCTTCTCCTTCGCCACCTTTTCCCGGTATTTCACCAGCCGCGGACACTTGCGGCACGCGCAAACTTCTTCCTGGACGATTATCAGCGCGGACTCTGCGTTCAACGTTTCCTCTTCAACACATCCGCCAACACAACGGCCTGGTTCTGTTTTTCGTCGTTTCTTCCGTAAAGCAGCGTCACCAGCTTGTGCCCGGATTCCAGCTTGCGAATTTCGTTCAATAAATCTTTTTTCTCCGCCAGTTCCTTCCGGTACCTTTTTTCAAATTCCGGCCATTTCTCCGGTTCGTGGCCAAACCACTTTCGCAACCCATCGCTCGGTGCGATTTCCTTCATCCACAAATCCGCCGCCGCGCGCTCTTTCGTCAGCCCGCGAGGCCACAGGCGATCCACCAGCAGGCGGAAGCCGTCTTCCTTCGCGGGCTTTTCGTAAACGCGCTTCACGCGGATCATGGCTGCTTCACCGCAAAAACTTCAACACCGTGTCGTGCAGCAGGCCGTTCGTGCTTACGAAGCGGCCCTTGTAGATCGTTCGCTCCCCATCAACGGTGGTTGATTTGCCGCCCGCCTCTTCCACGATGATTCCAAGCGGCGAGAGGTCCCACGGCTTCGAAATCCAGTCCACGGCGCACTCGATCGCGCCTTCCGCCACCAGCATGTGCTGCCAGAATCCGCCCATCGCGCGGCTGTTGCGAGCCGCGTCGGCCAGCCGGCGCATTCGCTCCCGCGCTTCCGCGTCTTTGCTCGGCCCCGTGCCGGTTGTGAAAATCATGGATTCCGAAAGGTTTTGCACCCGGGAAACGTGAAGCCGCTGGCCCGCGCGCCAGGCGCCTTCGCCGCGATACGCCGACCAGCGCGCTCCCTTCTCCAGGGCCGGCGCGCTCACCATTCCGGCTACGATTTCCGCGTCTTCCTCGATGCCCAGAAGCGTTCCGAAGGTGGGGATGCCCCGCGTAAACTCCTCCGTGCCGTCAATCGGATCGATAATCATTCGCGCGCGTCCATTGGTTGCTGGGCTCTTCGGGACTTCGGCGCTGGTCTCTTCGCCGACCACATCCATAGGCAATCCGCTCGACTTCACCCTGGCAATGGCCATTTGTTCGATGCGCTTGTCGGCTTGCGTCACAACGGTGCCATCACGTTTGCGTTCCGCGCCCATCGCCCCGCCGCGGAAATAGCTCATCGCCATCCGGTCCGCCTCATTCGCGATATCGTCCAACAACGCCCCGTATTTGGCCTTGTAACTCATTCGATCTCCCGCTCACTCTTGTAGCGGCCACCTTCAGGTGGCCAAATTAAATATGGCATACCGCACGCCACGCATAGCGGCACCATCAGGCACGATTTGACACGCTTGTCCGCACTCCCTAGCATACAAGTTCAACCCCATGAACGCCCACGCCAACACGGGAACCGTCCTTGACCGCATCCTGGAAGCGCGCCGCGCGGAAGTGGATCACCGCAAAAAGGTGTTGCCGGAGACCGCTCTCAAATATGGCGTAAAAGCCGCGCCGCCGGTCCGCGATTTTGCCGCGGCGCTTTCTCACGATGCGATCAATGTCATTTCCGAACTGAAACCCGCTTCACCTTCGCGGGGAATCATTCGCGATCCATTTGATGCCGCCGAGCTTGGCAAATCGCTGGCGGCGGCCGGCGCCGCCGCGCTTTCGGTGCTCACCGAAGGCGAGTTTTTCCGGGGATCGTTGAAGAATTTGCGCGATGCGCGTAAGGAAATTGCGCTGCCTGTCTTGCGCAAGGATTTTATTTTTGATCCGTGGCAGGTCTGGGAATCGCGCGCGAACGACGCCGACAGTTTTTTGCTGATTGTCGCGGCACTTTCTGATGAACTGCTCCGTGACCTGATCGCGCTTGGGCGCGAACTGGGGATGGAACCACTCGTTGAAGTCCACACGCGCGAGGAACTCGACCGTGCCCTGGCCGCCGGCGCCCGCATTGTTGGCGTGAACAATCGAGACCTCAAGACGCTTACTGTGCGGGTGGAAACTTCTTACGAGCTGATCGAACAAATTCCGGAAGAATGCCTCGCGGTCGCCGAATCCGGGCTGCGCTCCCACGACGATCTGAAAAGCCTGCGCGCCACGGGCTTTGACGCGTTTCTCATTGGCGAGCATCTCATGCTTTCGCCTGACCCCGCGGCGGCGTTGCGCGCTCTTCTCGTGCCGCCCGCTTCCGGGAGATAATTCTTCATGGTTCGCGTAAAAATCTGCGGCATCACAAATGTCGAAGATGCGCTGCTCGCCTGCGAACTCGGCGCTGACGCCATCGGCCTGAATTTCTACAGCAAAAGCCCGCGTTGCATTTCGCCGTTCACGGCGAGCAAGATCATCCGCAAGCTGCCGCCGTTCGTCTCTGCCGTCGGCGTCTTCGTGAACTGGCAGGCTGCGGCCGTGACCACACTGGCGAAAGCGCTCGGGCTTGCTGCCGCCCAGTTACATGGCGATGAACCTCCGCAGCTCGTCACTGAAATCGCGAAGAAGGTTTCCGTGATCAAGGCCTTGCATCTAGAGAAAGGAAGCGCGTTACCGCCATTTGCCAAATATCGCGGAGCTACCTCCTTCCTGCTCGACGCGCCACACTCCGGCCAATATGGCGGCACGGGCCACTCCACCGACTGGAGCCTGGCGCACACCGCGGCGAAATCTCATCGTATTCTTCTTGCAGGCGGTCTGACGCCGGAGAACGTTGCCGAAGCGATCCTTGCCGTTCGACCCTACGCCGTGGATGTGACCAGCGGCGTCGAATCGAAGCCGGGGAGAAAAGATCCGGCCAAGCTAAACGCCTTTTTCGAAGCAGTTGCCCGCGCCAATCAGCAACTTTGCGCGTAGCGCCCGATTTATACGCCCCGAAAAGCGCAACGGAGGCGACTCGAAGTACAATAAAAGGCTAGACCATGACCAGCCAACTCACCATACCTGCTGCCGTGCCGGGCCGTTTCGGGCCTTACGGCGGCCGCTACGTTCCCGAAACACTGATGGTGCCGCTGTATGAGCTCGAGCGCGCCTACGAGCTTGCGAAGACCGACCCTTCGTTTCAGGCGGATTTCCAATCACTGCTCAAAAATTTTGCCGGGCGCCCCACACCACTGCAATTTGCTTCGCGGCTGACGGCCAAGCTCGGCGGCCCGCGCATTTATTTGAAGCGCGAAGACCTGTTGCACACGGGCGCGCACAAAATCAACAACGCCATTGGCCAGGGATTGCTCGCCGTGAAGATGGGTAAGCCGCGCATCATCGCGGAAACCGGCGCAGGCCAGCACGGCGTCGCTTCGGCTACGGTCGGCGCACATCTCGGCTTGCAGTGCACCGTTTACATGGGCACGGAAGACATGGCTCGCCAGGCGCTGAACGTAGCGCGGATGCGGATGCTGGGCGCGGAAGTCATCGGCGTCGAATCTGGCAGCAAGACCCTGAAAGACGCGATCAACGAAGCGATGCGCGATTGGGTCACCAACGTGCGCGACTCGCATTATCTGCTCGGGTCCGTCCTCGGCGCGCATCCTTATCCGACGATGGTGCGCGATTTTCAGGCTGTCATCGGCCGCGAAGCTCGCCAGCAAATTCTCGCCTCTGAGAAGCGCTTGCCAACGCACCTCTATGCGTGCGTTGGTGGTGGCTCCAACTCCATCGGCTTATTTCATGAATTCCTTAAGGACGCCGACGTGAAAATGGTTGGGATCGAAGCCGGTGGACGCGGCAATGGCTTGGGCGAACACGCCGCGCGTCTCTCTGCGCATCAGGGATTCACGGGCGCGCGTCCTGGCGTTCTGCAAGGCACCTACACGTACGTCTTGCAGAATGAAGACGGCCAGATTGCCACCACGCATTCCATTTCCGCCGGCCTTGATTATCCGGCGATCGGCCCGGAGCATGCGTGGCTCGCGGATCAGCATCGCGCCGAATATGCCGCGGTTGACGATCATGCGGCGCTCGATGCGGCGAAGCTTCTCTCGCTAACCGAAGGTATTATCCCCGCGCTCGAATCCGCGCACGCCATCGCGGGCCTCATCGAACGGTTGCCGCAATTCAAGTCCACCGACCTGGTCATCATCAACCTCTCCGGCCGCGGCGACAAGGACATGGACACGTATAAGCGGCTGCTTTAATCTGCCAACATCAATGACCAGCGCGTCCCAAAAGTCGACCCGTATCTCGAAGCGTTTCGCTGAACTGCGCGCAGCGGGCGAACTTGGCATCGTCGCCTACATCACGGCGGGCGATCCGTCGCTTGACGCAACGCACAAGTTTGTTCTCGCCCTGGCGGATGCGGGCGCCGACGTTATTGAACTCGGCGTGCCGTTCAGCGATCCGCTTGCCGATGGCCCCACGATTCAACGCGCCTCTGAACGCGCATTGAAAGCGGGTGCATCGCTCGCTGGTGTTCTCGAACTGGTGCGCGGCATCCGGCAACGCAGCCAGGTCCCTCTCGTGCTGTTCACTTATTTCAATCCGGTGTTGCAGATGGGCCTTCAGAAATTTGCCGCTGCTGCTGCTCAAGCTGGGGCGGATGGTGTCCTCGTCACCGATCTGACGCCCGAAGAGTCCGAAGACTATCGGCGCATTATTCACGCGCAAAATCTCGACACTATTTTTCTTGCGGCGCCTACCTCTGATGACGCGCGCCTTCAGAAAATCTCCGCGTGCTCCTCCGGATTCCTTTATCTCATTTCGCGCACGGGTGTAACCGGCGCGAAAGATTCGCTCCCCGACGATCTTCCCGGGCTGCTGCGCCGCGTCCACCACTTCACGGAGCTGCCAGTCGCCGTGGGCTTTGGTATTTCGCTTCCGGGCCACGTTTCGGTGTTGGGAGGCCTTGCAGATGCCGCAGTGGTTGGCTCCGCGCTGGTGGCTGAAATTGAAAAGGCTCCCTCGATCGAAGCAGCTTGCTCGGCACTCCGCGAGCGGGTCCACTTGCTCAAAGAAGCTGGCCGCAAAGGCCTCTCCCGTCGCGAGGCCACCATATGATTCGCAATCACGCGTTTTGTCTCGCTGCGAACCCGCCGCGATTTGTCATCCTGAGGGCATCCGATGAGGATGCCCGAAGGATCTCAGCGTATAGTGTCGTCCCAGAATTCCTCACCAACGAGAGATGCCAATCGGAGGGTAATTCATGAACATTTCCGACTGGCGGCAGCGCATGGATGAGATTGACAAAAAGTTAGTTGAGCTTCTCAATGAACGGTCGCAGTGCGCCCTGGAGATTGGGCGCCTGAAACAGGCTGCGGGGATGCCGATTTATCAGCCGGCCCGAGAAAACGAAGTGCTGTCCAACGCCGCGCGCAACAATCGCGGCCCGCTGACGAATGCCGCCATCCGCCGTTTGTTCGAACGCATCATCGACGAAGCGCGCTCCGCCGAACGCGTCGCCATGCACGGTGACTCGGCCGAAGAGAAAGATTCGAAGTGACTCTGCGAATTTGTAGCGGCCCCGGCCCGGTCGGGGGCGTAGTTCCCGAACCCAAGATATTCAGGAGTTAAGGACGAAACATGGTCATCGTAATGCAAGAAGGCGCAACCGAAGAGCAGATCCAGCACGTCATTGACCGCGTGGTTGCCAGCGGCTTTGACGTCCATCGTTCCACCGGCGCATCCCATACGGTTCTGGGCGCCGTCGGCGTGCACCGCGATTTCGACCACCGCGATTTTGAGCTGCTGCAAGGCGTACGAGAAGTTGTACGCATCACGCAACCTTTCAAACTCGCCAGTCGTGCTTTTAAACCACAGGGCACGGTGATCGATCTCGGCCGAGGCGTGAAAATTGGTGGCCCCGAAGTGGTCGTCGCCGCCGGCCCGTGCTCGGTCGAATCGCGGGAGCAAATCCTTGCCGTTGCCGAAGCCGTTTCCAAAGCCGGGGCCAAAATCATGCGCGCCGGCGCGTTCAAGCCGCGCACTTCGCCGTATGCGTTCCAAGGTATGGGCGAAAAGGGCCTGCAATTGATGCGCGAAGCTGCCGACAAATTCTGCCTCTTCGTCGTCAGCGAAGTGATGGATGCCTCGCAAATCCAGATGATGAGCGCTTACGTTGATATATTCCAGGTGGGCGCGCGCAACATGCAGAACTATTTTCTCCTGCGCGCCCTCGGCGAAGTGCAAAAGCCCGTGCTCCTGAAGCGCGGCATGTCGGCCACCATCGAAGAACTGCTGCTCAGCTCGGAATATATCCTGGCCGGCGGGAACTACAATGTCATTCTCTGTGAACGCGGCATCCGCACCTTTGATACGTACCTTCGCAACACGCTGGATATCGCCGCCATCCCCGTCATCCAGAAACTTTCGCATCTTCCAATTTTCGCCGATCCGTCGCACGGTACCGGACGCCGCGACAAAGTCGGTGCGATGGCCCGCGCGGCGGTGGCCGCCGGCGCCGATGGCCTGCTCATCGAAGTTCACAACGATCCCGACCACGCCCTCTCTGACGGCGCGCAATCGCTGGAGCCCACGCAGTTCGCGCAGCTTATGAGCGAAATTCGCATCATCGCGCCCGCCGTGGGACGCCGCGTCGCGTAACGATGCCCCATCTCATTCAACGCGTCGCCATTCTCGGCACCGGGCTCATCGGCGGCTCTTTTGCCAAGGCCCTTCGAAAGTACACGCCGGACATGATCATCGCCGGCTGGGACCGCGAAGAGGTCGCGCACCAACTGAAAAGTTCCGGCGTGGCGAACCAGACATTTTCGGGGGCCATCGAGCCTGCCATTCGGGGCGCCGACCTGATTTACATTGCGTTGCCAATCGGCGTCACACTGGACATCTTGCCCGAAATCGCGCAAAACGCCGCGCCTCACGCCCTGGTCACCGACGCTTGCAGCACCAAGCTGCGCATCTGCACCGCCGCCGTTGAGCTTTTCGAAGAGGAAGAATCCAGCCCCATTTTTCTCGGGGGACATCCGATGGCGGGGCGCGAACTTTCCGGATTCGCGCAATCGGACGCGGACCTGTTTCAAAAAGCCACTTACGCGCTCGTTGGCCCTTCGCAGGAAGACCGCGACCCGCGGATCATCGCCTTTACGAAAATTCTGGAAAAATTGGGTGCGCGCCCGTCATGGCTTGGCGCGCAGCAGCACGACTACGCAGTCGGGCTCGCTTCGCATCTGCCGCAACTCACTGCCGTGGCGCTCGGCTCGTTCCTCTACGACCGTCTTGACGAGAACGGCCTGCCCATCACCCTTGCGGGCCCCGGCCTGCGCGACACGCTGCGCCTCGCCGGCAGTTCCTACGCCACCTGGCGCGACATCGTCCTCACTAACAGGGAAGTGCTCTCCGCGGCACTCGATCTCTTCGCCCGCCGCCTCGACGATCTACGCGAGCGCCTCGGTTCCCGCGAACTCGAAGCCGACTTCGACGCCGCCAACGAACTATACAAACTCCTCCGCTCCCTGTAGCACAGGCTTTTGCCTGTGAACCCAGTAGCCCACACTACACCGGCTAAAGCCTGTGCTGCCACCTGCTCCGATCGTCTTACTTCGCTGACGGCTCTTCCTTCAAATACGCTGCGCTGAGCGTCCCCTTCTTCTTCGCAATTTCAATCAGAGTGGGGTAGAACTGCACAAAGGTCGTATCCACCGCCGTGTGTTGCGCGTGGCACGAATAGCACTCCATCTCCGTAGGAAACATCTTGGCTGTAGGGGCATCGTCAAAACCAAAGAACGCCCACTTTCCGGGAAAGCGGCTCTCATCCTTCACGTGCACTTCGCGGCCCATGACTTCCGTAGTCTGGTAGTGTCCCGCTTTGTTGATCGCGGATTTGGTCTCCGCCCCGCGCACTTCCAGCACCAACATTGTCTTGTCTGGCCAGGTGCCGTTGGCCACGAAATATTTGTACGACTCCGGGTTCACGAACACGTTATCGAACATGGAATGGTTCATCCCCGCATTCGGCCGGTAGTTCATGTCGATCCCGGTGCTCAGGTAGACCCATTCACGGTAATCTGCCGGGAACTTTAACTGCCCGTCCGCCGTATATTGAGGCAGGTTCGCGGGAACCGGATTCGCCTGGTTTGCTGGGGGAAGCATACTCCCCAGGATTAACAACACCAACGAGATGCCCAACAGCACGCCAATTCGAATCATCGCTTATCCTCCGTCGGTGGCTCGCCCACCCGTGCACGAAACTAACCAATCGCTCCGCCCCGCGTCTAGAACAAAAGCAACCTCTTTCCGCGCCCGGAATCTTCATGTCTAAAGCACAGCTAGTCTCTAATGGGGAGTCCCGCCTTCAGGGCGGCCAGTTCTTTGGCGCCGTCCGCCATCGCCTGGAGCATTCCGGGGCGGTCTTCAGCGACCTGCGCCATCCCGTCCCGCGCAAGCTGCCGATGCATTCGCACGAGCTACCCTTTTTCGGGTTGCTGCTCAGTGGCTTCTATGGCGAGCGCTATGGCCGCCAGCAGAAACAGTTTTCGCCGATGTCGCTGATGTTCCGTCCCGCCGGCATTCCACATCAGGATGAAATCGCGCCCGGTGGCTTGCGGTTCTTCCACGTCGAGCTGCGTCCCGGTTGGAAAGCGCGGCTTGCCGAATGTTCCGGAAAGCTCGATCAGGGATGCGAGGATGCACGCGGCGGCCCGCTGTTTTGGCTGGCGATGCAATTATTTCGAGAAACCTTTGCGGTCGAGCTGGCCGACCCCCTTTGCGTGGAAAGCCTGCTCGCGGAAGCGACGGCCCTTGCGGCGCGACTTCCTCTTCAGGAGAAGAAACACGCTCCGCTGTGGCTCGCGCGCGTCCTGGATAAATTGCACGCCGAATGTTGCGCGCGCCTGACGCTCGATGACCTGAGCGGCACGGCCGGCGTGCATCCCGTGCACCTCTCGCGTGTCTTCCGCCGCTTCCAGCGCGAAGGCATCGGCGAATACACCCGCCGCCTCCGCGTCCGCGTCTCCTGCCGTTACCTGCTCGACCAGGAACTGCCGCTTGCCGAAATCAGCCTGCTCACCGGCTTCTCCGACCAAAGCCACTTCACCCGCGAATTTCGCCGCATCACCGGCCTAACGCCGCACGCCTTCCGTTCGCAACTTCGACCCCTTTGCTGACTTATCAGCTCGCGCTTTCTCTAGCGTTGGCTGCACTCCCGTGCCCGCGACACTTGGAGTACACTTCTTCTCGAGCAACCGACAAACCTATTCCATGGATAAACGCATCGCTTCCGCTGACACCGCCATCGCCAACCTGCGCGATGGCATGACGATTTTGATGGGCGGCTTCGGTCTCTGCGGCATTCCGGAAAATCTCATTGGCGCTGTGCGTAGCAAAGGTACCAAGGACCTGACTGTGGTTAGTAACAATGCCGGGGTAGACGACTTCGGAATCGGCTTGCTGCTGCAAAATCGTCAGGTAAAGAAAATGATTTCCACCTACGTTGGCGAGAACAAGCTGTTCGAACAACTCGTTCTGACCGGTGAATTGCAAGTGGAGCTGAATCCGCAAGGCACGCTCGCCGAACGCCTGCGCGCGGGCGGCGCAGGCATCCCCGCCTTTTACACCCCCACCGGCTACGGCACCATGGTTGCCGACGGCAAGGAAACGCGCGAGTTCGACGGCCGCCACTTCGTTCTGGAGCGCGCCCTGCGCGGGGACTTCGCGTTTATCAAAGCCTGGAAAGGCGACCGCTGGGGCAATCTCGTCTTCCGCAAAACCGCGCGCAACTTCAATCCCGTGATGGCCACCGCCGCCGACTACGTCATCGCCGAAGTCGAGCAACTCGTCGAACCAGGCCAACTCCCGCCCGATCAGGTCCACACGCCCGGTATCTATGTAAATGCCATCTTCCAGGGCGCCAATTATGTAAAGCGCATCGAAAAGCGCACGGTACAAAAGTTGTAGTGGCCGGTCTTTAGACCGGCCTCATTGTTTTTAGCTGTAAACTGTCGGCTGTCGGCTGTCGACTGTGAGCTGACTATGCCTTTAACCGAAGAACAAAAACGCGAACGCATCGCACGCCGCATCGCCAAGGAACTTCGCGACGGTTTCTACGTCAATCTTGGTATCGGCATGCCCACGTTGGTCGCCAACTACATTCCCGCTGGCATGGACGTCGTTCTGCAATCCGAAAACGGCATGCTCGGCGTCGGCCCTTATCCGCTAGAATCCGAAGTTGACCCCGACCTCATCAACGCCGGCAAGGAAACCGTCTCCGAACTCCCCGGCACCTGCTATTTTTCTTCCGCCGATTCTTTCGCGATGATTCGTGGCGCCCATGTGGACCTCACCGTCCTCGGCGCGCTGCAGGTGGATGAAAAGGGAACGCTCGCCAATTGGGCCATCCCCGGCAAAATGCTGAAAGGCATGGGTGGCGCGATGGACCTGGTTGCGGGTGCGAAGCGCGTCTTTATCGCTATGGAGCACGCCACCCGCGACAACAAGCCCAAAATCCTGAAAAAGTGCTCGCTCCCGCTGACCGGAGTCGAAGTCGTAGACCACATCGTCACCGAACTCGCGCTGATCGACGTCACGCCCGAGGGCCTCGTCCTTCGCGAACTCGCGCCAGACGCTACCCTGGCGCAGGTTCAGTCCTTGACCGAACCCAAGCTGATTCTGCCGCATGGGGGTCCAACGGAAATGCCGATTTGAGGTTTGCGAGGTTGCCGCTGAGAGACCTAACTGCTTTCGCGTGGCGACCGGCCCGTACTTGTCCCGCAAAGGGAGTGGGAGAAGGCCGGGCAAGTGCCCGATGTGGTGTTCGTGGAAGGCCTGATTCCGTGGAAGACGGCAGAGGATAGCGATACATTTCAGTTCTACTTATGGCGCAGCGCCCAAGTACATCGGCGTCGCCGAAGCCCGGGTAGATTTTCCAGCGCATTGGCGAAACTAACGATAGCGCGGCCGACCGGCGCGAGCTTGCGCGTCTGTTGTGCTATGGTGTCGCGACTATGGAACGCGGAGGAGTCTTTCCTATGAAGCTGGTCCTGACAGTGGTGGGTGTGTTCCTTGTTCTTTCGGTCGCGCTGCGAACGCTGGCGTCCCCGGCTGACGCTCCACCGGAGCGCAGGATCGCGATCACCATCGACGACCTGCCGGCGGCGGCCGCCAATTCCATGAGTGCCGCGAGCATCACCGCGATGACCAAGCAGCTTCTCGGCACTTTGCACGAGCAAAAGATCCCGGTCGTCGGGTTCGTGAACGAACGCAAACTGTATTTCAAGTGGGACGAAGTGAACGAACGCATTGCCGCGTTGAACATGTGGCTCGATTCGGGTTTCGAGCTTGGAAATCACACCTATGCACATACTTCACTGAATCGCGCTGGCCTGAAGGAGTTTGAGGATTCTGTGATTCAGGGAGAGAGCGTTACGCGGCTCTTGCTGGCGCAGCACAACATGAAGCTGCGCTATTTTCGGCATCCGTATCTGGACACCGGGCGGGATCTGCAAACGCGGCGGGAGGCGGAAGCGTTTCTAGTGCAGCGCGGGTATCGAATCGCGCCAGTTACCATGGATGCGTGGGACTGGATGTTCGCGACCGTTTATGAGGACGCCAAAAAACGTGGCGACGCTGCGCTGCAACAAGAAGTGGTCAAGTCATATCTTTCCTACACGACCGAGGTCTTTGCGTATTTTGAAAAGCTGTCGCGCGATTTGCTTGGCTACGAGCCCGATCAGATTTTGCTGTTGCATGCCAACCAGTTGGAGGCGGAGCACATTGGCGAGTTGCTGGAATTAATTCGGAAGCGCGGGTATCGTTTCGTGACCCTGGAGAACGCGCTAGGCGATTCGGCGTATGGCTTGCCGGATACCTTTGTCGGCGAAGAAGGATCCGGGTGGCTGGAACATTGGGCTATCAGTCTGGGGAAGCCGCCGCTGCACCAGCCGAGCGCGCCGCAAGCGATGGTGGATCGCGCGAATGCGTTGCCGCATCCGCAGCCGTAAATAAATTCAGAGGAAAAGGAGCGAGCATGTCTCAAAGAAATGTCGCGAGGTATGGTGTCGCGGCTTTATTGGCGGTGAGTGTGCTGGCAAGCGCTTTTGCGCAGATGCCGAATCCCTACGGCGCGGCAATCGGTTTGGAGAGCGCCAAGAAAGTCGCCGCGCCAGCGCTGGCGGAAGCCGCCAAAAACAATTGGTCGATGGCCGTAGCCATCGTCGATCCTTCGGGGAATTTGGTGTACTACGAAAAGATGGACAATACGCAGTTGGGCAGCGCCACTGTGGCCATCGACAAGGCGCGCTCCGCGGCGTTGTTCAAGCGGCCCACGAAAACCTTTCAGGATGCGCTTGCGGCGGGCGGAGATGGCATGCGGATTTTGAAGTTGCAGGGGGCCATGCCGATCGAAGGGGGCATTCCCATCCTGGTGGACGGCAAGATTGCGGGCGCGATCGGCGTTTCCGGCGGGACGGCACCGCAGGACGGACAGTGCGCGAAGGCCGGAGCCGACGCGCTGAAATAGCTGTTCAGCCAGTTACGATTCCTGGCAGGAGTTTTGATGCGACGTCACGGTTATGCTCCAGGGCTGAATTAGAAGTCTCAAAGAGAGAGATGGTGAGTTGGAAACGGCTGCCACGGCCATGCGTCGCGCCCAGCAGGGGAGTACGAAATTGAGTCTGTGCGATTGAGTGGAACAGGCCGATTCTAGAAGTTACCCCCTCCGCGTGCGTTTCGCGCCTGCACCGCTTGAAACACCTGGAGGCTATGCCATGGAACATTTCGTAGATAAGTTTGAACACGATCGACGCTTGTCGCGACGGCACGATTTCAAAACGGACCTGCGCGTTCGGGTGCGGAAGTCCAACACTGGAGAGTTGCGGGCCGAATCACAGAACCTGTCGCAGCGGGGCGTTTTCTTTGCGACGGAGCTGGACTTGAATAAGGGCGCAGCGCTCGATTTGATGCTGGAAATGCCAGAGCAAATCACGGGCGTGCCCGCCGCGCAGTGGTTGTGCACGGGACACGTCGTTCGTGTGGTGCCAATGGATTCGCCCCAGGGACAGCGTGGAGTGGGCGTACAGTTCGATTTTTACGAGGTGTCGCGCCCGGAACGTCCGCGATGGGCGATGGGGTCCGGGCTGCGTGGCCCTGCGATTGCTCATGTCTAACCTCAGTGCATAGTGAGCCGCACAACTCTTCAAATTGCACGCGCTGCTTGCAAAACCTACCGCGAAGGCGGAGGACCGCGCTTGATTTGCACGACGAGAACTGACAATGAACGGAAGGGACCCATGAGCCGGGAAAAACAGCTTCCATCGCACCGTAATTCGGCCCACGGTTGTTCAATTCATCCGAAGGAGTTCGTATTCATTGACAAGAGGACCGGAACGCGGCGTTTCGAAGTTAAGGCTGACAAAAATGGCAGGATACCGGTGGAAGAGGCCGTCAGCCTGCTGGCGATTCATTGTGTGGCGCGACAGCAAGTGCCGCTGGATTTCGGGCTGATGGTAGAGGCGGGCGAAGATCTGTTCGACGGAATTGCGGAGCGCGCCACCAAACTAATCCAGACGTGCTCGGGCGCAAGAATGCCAGGGTTTCCGCTGAGCCGGCGGCAACGCGAGGTTCTGACCAACATTACCCAAAACCTGAGCAACAAAGAGATTGCGGCGAAGCTGAATGTATCGGTACGAACGGTAAAATTTCATGTTTCCACGCTACTGGAAAAATTCGATGTTAAGGGCCGTGTGGACCTTATGCTCGAATCGGCGGCATTTTTGCCGGTTGATAGCATACACAAGAGAGTGAGCAACCTGGAACCAGTCGTGCTCAACCGTGTGCGACCGATCCCGTTGCTCCCCAGTCCGACGACGAAGCTGCTGCATGCGTCGTCGATCGACCGAAGGGCCGGGCGCACGATAGGAATCGGAAAGCGAGCGCCAAGATGCACAAGCGAGCCCTCGTCGTTGACAACGAACCCGCGAACTGCGAGCTAATCGAAAAGGTTTTGCATTCCGTAGGAATCGAGTCACTGGTCTTGAGCCGGAGCTCGGAAGCGCCGGGTATTCTTCGGGAAGGCAAATTTTCCGTCGCTTTCTTCGGCTTACGAATGAATTCCCCAGATGGAGCGGAACTCACCCGGCAAATGCGGGATTCCGGTTTCAATCGAATGACGCCCGTGGTGTTGATTAGCGACGACCAGCGCCCTCACGCGATGTCGGAGGGATTCGCGGCTGGGGCCAGTTTTTTCCTCTATAAACCGATCGACAGAGAATCCTTGCTGCGCCTCGTGCGCGCGACACAAGGAGCCATGGAACACGAGCGTCGCAGGACGCGTCGAGTCCCGCTGAAATGCGGTGTGCAGTTGCGCGCCGGAGACCAAGAGATCGACGGGCAAACAATTGATGTAAGTATGGAAGGGCTGCTGGTGAAAGTATCGCGGCCGATTCCGGTGGGATCGTCCGTGAACGTCAGCTTGCAGTTGTCGAAAGGGATGAAACCAGTGGTCGGATCCGGTTGCATCGTGCGCTTGCTAGGTGGGAACCAATTGGGAATTCATCTGGGCCGACTACAGTTAGCCGAAAGCCAGCGGCTGCAGGAATTCCTTTTGCCGCTGATTGCCACGGAATAGGATTCGCGGGCAGGCGGCAGTCCAACACGGTAAGCACGGAAGTTCGACCGTGAGTATGGCGTTAGTTCTTCTTGTCAGCCAGGACAGAAATCCCCGAGCCTTCTTTTAGAGTATGGAATGTATCGACCGCGAGGTTGTCGAATCTCTCGAGTAGGCCACCGGGCCACCGGACCTCGACCCAGTCGATTTTCGCGGCCGAACCTAAGCCGAAGTGAACGCGCATGTCATTGTTCGAGATGTAGCTCGAGCCGCTGCGAACTTCATCGATAAGTATGCGCGCACCAGCCTTGACTCGGATGCGTGCGCCGATAGCGTCACGATTTGATTGCCGGGCGGCAGACTTCAGAACGGCAGTGGGTGTCCGCAATTGCGACTCTGCTGCGGGGAAGGATCCGATGGGATGGAACGTAATCCAATGATTGGCGGTCCGGATTTCGTTGACCAGCAGGCTGGGTGGCGCGTTCATGTTGCTGACGACAGCGGAAAGGTGCCCGTCGTTCCACAGATCACCGATGGCGAGCCCTCTTGA
>Ga0137412_10001957_pt1 | contig 16197 bp, 8 predicted proteins | sample CZODoug2_1_16fun_FD_122160 | JGI IMG/M metagenome (GOLD analysis project Ga0137412, IMG submission 122160) | Vadose zone soil fungal communities from Angelo Coast Range Reserve, California, USA - CZODoug2_1_16fungal (Hybrid Assembly) | ecosystem: Environmental > Terrestrial > Soil > Vadose zone...
TCCCTGCTGAACGGCGGCAATTGGTCGATAGCGATGCGCGCGGTCCGAGACACACGGGTATTAGAGGTACCGCGAGAGGCGGTACTGACCCTGATGTCTCAGATTCCAGAGATGTCCGACATTATCATCACCGTGTTCTCGGCGCGCCGCCGGCGCCAGCTCGAGGAACGGATCAGCAGCTTACGGTTGATCGGCGAAGACGATGACCGGAACGTGCGCCGCATCGCCGAGTTTGCGAGCCGCAACCACATTCCGTACGTCTCGTTGCCACTGGGAAATCCTGAAGCCGTAGAGCTCGCCCGTCGCTGCTCTATCGCTCCGGGTGTGCCCAGCGTTATCTTCGGCCGCGATGTCGTTGTGACTGATCCCACCCCCGACAAGGTCGCACGCCTGCTCGGCCTCAATCTGGATTTCGGGGAGAACGAAGTATTTGACGTGCTCATTGTCGGCGGCGGACCGGCTGGAGTAGCCGCAGCGGTGTATGCGGGAGCCGAAGGTCTGCGCGCGCTGGTTGTAGAGGATGTTGCTATCGGCGGCCAGGCCGGAACCTCGAGCCGTGTCGAGAATTATATGGGCTTTCCGACCGGGATTTCCGGCGCCGACCTGGTCTGGCGCGGAGAAGTACAAGCGATGAAATTCGGCACGCGCTTCGCGATGCCGCGGCGAGTGGCAGCTCTCGAGAGGTTCGACGATGCGAGCTTTTGCGCCACTTTCGATAACGGCCAGCGCGTCCGAGCCAAAGCAGTGGTGGTCGCGACCGGGGTGCAGTATCGCCGACTCCCGCTCGCCCGACTTACCGACTTCGAAGGCACCGGCATTTACTATGCCGCGACCGAGATCGAGGCGCGCTACTCCAAGGGGACAGAGACGGTTATCATTGGCGGCGGGAACTCCGCGGGGCAGGCCGCGATGTTTCTCAGCCGCTCGGCGCGGTGTGTACGCGTCTTGGTCCGCGGCGCGTCACTTGCCGCCTCGATGTCGAGCTACCTCTCGAGTCGGCTCGAAGCCGATCCCAGGATAACAATCGAATATGGTGCCGAGGTAAGCGCGTTACATGGCGCTGAACACCTCGAAGCGCTGAGTATTCGTGACGTGAAGACCGGGGCGAACCGCGTCGTTGACGCGCGTGCGCTCTTCGTTATGGTGGGGGCTGCGCCAAACACCGAGTGGCTCTCGGGCCTGGTGAAACTCGATGATAAAGGATTCGTTATCACCGGTTCCGGCGTGGGTTCTGCGGCCTCGCCCTTCGCGACTTCGCTGCCTGGCATTTTCGCGGTGGGTGATGTACGAGCAGGCTCCGTCAAGCGCGTCGCCTCCTCGGTTGGCGAGGGATCAGTTGTAATATCCAAGGTCTGGGAGTTCGTAAACCACTAATGCGAGCTTTTATGGATTACTCGCACTTCCAGTTAGCGGCATCGTATGGGAATGCGCCCTTCTTGCCCTTGAACACGGCACTCTGCGGATACGGACAGAGGAGGACTGTGTCAGCGTGACACCAGCGTCTTGCCGGGTGATTGGCACGACCAATTGGCCGCCTCATTGACTGCGCCGTCTTTGTCGGCGAGCGCTTGGTCGAACTTTGCGACCTGAGGATACGGACAGAGCAGGAAATCGCGCGAAGCACCGGCCGATGGAGGCACCAGTACACCGGACACGGTTCCAGACTTCGCGTCTGCGAACAGCATTTGCGCACGATCCTTGCCGCGATGAGTCACCACCGAACCGGGCGCCTTGCCTTTTTCGACCCAATCCATCATGGCTTCGAGCAGCTTGTCCGGACCGTCCTGCGGGCCGGTGCCGCCACCGCAGTGCGACGTGCCGGGAAGGAAGTACAGCTTGGCGAATTTATCAAGCTGGCTCTCTCCGCTCACCGACTTGGCGGCGTCGTGATAGTACCCCAATAGCTCAGTGTCGATGCAGCACGGGTCGCTGACACCGTTCCACATGATGACTTTGCCGCCGCCCTTCTGGAAGCCGCGCAGGTCGGCGCTGTAGGGCACGCCAAAACCGATCCTATTGGTCGCCGCCCACCAGGAGTCCAACTGCTTCTGATCGCTGAAGTTGAAGTCCGACAACGCATTGAAGCTGGGACCAAAGAACACCTTGGCCATGGAGCTGCCGATGACGTAGCCGGGCGAAGTCTTCGCCATGTCTGCCATCGACGTGCCGTCCGACCACGGTGGCGGTGTGGCGCCGAGAAAACCGGACCAGACGCTGATGTTGGATAGGGGGTAACCCACTTTGATCGGCCCGCTGGGTCCTTGCGGACCGGCGACGATCTCTTTGACGCTCTTCAGTTCGGGATCGGTCAAGCATTCAGCCTGATCGCCTGCCGCGCACTTGAACTGGTCGAAGTCGACCTTACAGGCGGTATGGTCCCAAATGATGCCGTCTTTCGCGCCATCCAACGCGTCGCATTGTTCGGTCACCTTTTTATCGAGCATCTGCAATTTTGCCGGCGACAGCCATGCGCCGGGCTCACGATTCATCTGCTGGGCGTTGTAAATGAACGCGAGCATCGTCGCGTTGCTGCGCCCTCCGGGCGCCCCAAGCAAAACGCCGTCGAAATCCTCGGGATGGCGTTCGATCGCCATGGTTGCCATGCGGCCGCCGCCCGAACAACCGGAGAAATAGCGGTGAAGTTTTTTGACTTTGTAATAAGCCTTGGTGATTTGTTGCGTGGCCACTGCGGTGACGTGCGCCGCGCGATCAATGTGGTCCTTGGCCTTGGCGGGGTCTACCAAGAACCCCCAGTCCAACATATCTCCCTGGCGGCCCGTGTCCGTACCGGCGACGGCAATTCCCTTATTCAGCGGATTACCGGCAGGGATCTGTGAGTCAGTAGGCACGTAGCCCGCCGAACCGCCCATCCCGATGAAATAGTAACGCCCGGTCCAGCCCGCATCTGGCAGTTGTAAACGGAAATTGACCTGATTTGGCCCCGGATTGTCGGTCCTGATCGAGCCGTCGATCTTGCAGTGAGGCACCGGCAGCGGCGTCGGCGTGGCCGACTTGATGGTCGTACCCGCGGGTGCGAGTGCCTGGATGCTCTCGATGCTGCAATCCGTCGCCGCGAGCAGCGGCGATCCATAGAGGCTCGCCATGACGGCGGCCGACGCGCACCACGCGGTGCGTGTCTTTGTCTTTGTCAGCCCATGTTTCATCGTCTCTCCCTGATCAAAAATATGTCTTTAGAACTGCTTAGGAAACAACCACGCGGCCCGATGCCAGGTTTTCGCATCGACAGGAATCGGCATTCGGTTCGCCGCCGCGGTGGGACGTGACCCGTGCGGTAACGAAATAAACGCCGGGCTGGTCATACGCGTGAGTCGTAGTCATGTCGATACGCGCCGGTTGGCCCGTGATTTTATGCCGCTCGGGGTAGGTGCCCGAACCATCGAAGTCCCATTCGACCAAGATCACAGTGCCAGCTCCCGGCGGCACCTCGCCTTCGACCTGAAGCGCAACGGTCTCGCGTACGCGCACCTGCGCTTTGATCTCTCCGTTCACCCGGACCTTGACTACCGGCTGAATGCCGCCGCGCTCAGCAGCCGACGCGGGCAAGCTGACCTTCCCGTCCTTGAAAGTGAATTGGGTGGCCGACGGCGCGACGCCCTTCTCTACCCAGTCGCATAGATCCCTCAGGCACTGCTCGATGAGCTCGTGATAGTTCACAAGCCATGTCGAGGCGGCTCGCCCCGCCTGCTTCGGCGCCATCTTCGGGCTGATGTGCTCCGCATTCTCCGTCCACCGCAGCCGAAAGTTCTTGGCGGCGCCTTGAGGTCCTTGAGCGCGCTCGACAGCCATCTTGTAGAACAATCCTTGTGGGGGCCACAGCGAGGCATCATGGGTGTGGTGCACCCACATCAGCTTGCCTTCGTACTGACCCGAATACGGCACTCCCATCAGCGGCGACTGCAGCGGCACGCCGTGCTGAGGAAACAGTGGTCGCCCATCCGTGCGCAAGAAATCGTACAGCGCGTCGTCGGAAATGTGGTGGCGGTAGTAGTAGCAGAAGGCGAGGAACGCGCGATTGTCGATACGCACCTCATCCCCGACCTGCACATCGGCGAAGCGCTTGAGGTTCGCTTCGCCATGACCTTCGCAGAAAAAGAAATCGCCGCCATGATTCAAACAATACATCTGGCGGCCGGCCGCTCCTCCGCTCGTGACTTTGACGCCCGCTCCGGTGCGGTAGCCGCGGCCCACGCCTTTGACCTCGATGCCGATCGGCAAATCGAGCTGACCCATCAGGGTTGCGAGCAAGATGACGAATGGCTTGGCGTCTTCGAATTCCGGAACGGCGAAGTCCGGACTGTCTCGCAATTCTCTCGCGGTGACGAGACGGGTCACCTTCCCGCTCGTTTCAATCAGATCGTCGGCGATGTACTGAGGCGAGTCGTGGCCAACGTACCCTGGCTTCGTCCAGAATGCCTGGAAATAGTCAGCGTCATCCTTTTGCAGCATGTCCGCGATAGAGGTCCACAGCCACATCTGTCCCATGGGTTGGCTGATCATGAACTCATCGCCGCGCGGAAACCCCAGGCGGTAGAGGTTCGCCAATTCCTCGCGTTGATGCGCCGTCAGGCCCGCGTAGGGGTCGCCGCCGCCCGGTTGCATGGCGTCGATCACACCCTGCAGCTTCTCGCCGAGCAGCCGCTGCACGTTGAACATTGCACCGAAGGCGATCGGCTGATCGCTGCGCACGCGCGACTTCGATCCCCAAGGTTCGATGTTGCCGCCGCCCATATAGGGCAATGCCCCATCGTAGACTCCCGCGCCATATTCAAGACACAACGGCGAGCGACGGCCTCCGCCGCTGCCTCCCCAAACGTAACCGTGGCTTGGCGCTTTGCCGTAGATTTCAGCAGCAACGTGTTTGGAAAAGCGCGCGCTTTCGATGCTGGCCCGATGCCCATAAAGCGTGGGATCGTTGCCGCCCTTCGGATCAATGTCATCGCCGATGTGGCCGGAATTCGATTCCACCATGTAGCCGCCCAATCGAGCGACCATCTTCAGTCCCCCGCTGATCTCTCCCGCATAACCGCCAAAAAAATCTTCGTGGCCGGCGTGACCGCCCTCAATGGGATGAAACATCCGCCCGCGCCAGACTTCCTTGCTCGGAAAATAGAATGTGAAGCGGGTATCGGTCCCCGCAAACCCGCCGTGAATCTGCCGATGCGGATACGGCTGTTCGCGCTGCTCGTCGCGGTCAATGTACGGTCTGCCGAAGAATTGATCCGTAACGACGTAGGATTCGATGTCCATCACTGATGCGCCGCTGCTCCGAAACGGTAACGGGCCTCGATTCCCCAAGTGCGAGGCTCGTTATAGATCGCGGAGATGAAGCCGAACGAACTCCACAGCGAATTGACCGCAACCTGATGCACATTGTTCGTCGCATTGTGCATGAAGAAGTCCGCATCGATGGATTTCGAAAAAATATTCGCCCAATCCAGGCGCAGATTGAGATTGCCGTATCCCGGCGTGGGCGGTACGACGTTGGCGTCGGCCAAGGCCTGATCGTTCAGCTGAACCGCGCTTTGACGATAGTAATCGGCCCCGGCCGTCAGCTCTCCGGCGTTCGCGAGCGCTATGCTGTAGCGAAGACCGAGCGTGCCTTGGTGACGCGGCGTGCCGGGGAATGGGCTATTGACGAGCGGCAGTCCGCCCACGACGCCAGGCCCCGGAGCAGTGACGCCCGGCCACTGGGTGTATCGGGGATCGATGTACGCATACGTCAGCGACAGCGAGAGATGATCCGTCAATTCCATGATGCTATCTAATTCGAGCCCCTCGATGACCGCCTTCGCAATGTTCGCAGTCTGCTGGACCGGAGCGGCAGGGTTGACGGGGTTGGGTACAAACTCCGTGCGCTGAATGTTGTTGTACCACTGCCTGTAGATGTCCGCGTTGGTCCGGCCCCTGTGCCCGCCCAGCGTCCAATCCGACTTGACGCCCAGTTCGACGTCGGTGAGCGTTTCGGGAGCGAAAGTCGCTTCGAGTCCCGGAAACACCACGGGCGGGAGAATATTCACCCCACCGGGTTTGTTGCCGCGTCGTGTCGCGATATACGTCAGCAGGTGATCTGTCGCCTGCCAGTCGAAGCCAAAGTTCCAGCTGGGAGCCTGGTCGTTCAATGTGGGCTGCGACTGGGTCGCCGTGCAATTGCACGAACCGCCGGGCGTGGCATTCGGCACAATAGTACCCGTTGCATCGTAGCCGCCTTTCAAATTGAGGGAGCGCATATACGACTGCGACCAGCGATAGCCCGCCGTGAATTTCAGCCCGTGCAGCACCCAATCAGATAGGTCCACGGTGAACTGGCCAAAGTAGCCTTTGACGATGTCGAGACTGTCGCCGACCATCTGGCTGGCAATCGTGGGTGCGGTCAGCACGGGCGAGGTCACATTGCCGACGACGCTGAAGATTGCCGGGTCGCCCACATTGAATTTGTGCTCTTCGATGTAGTAACCGAGGATCCAATGGTGCTTGCCATCGACCGTCCCGAGCAGTTGGGCTTCCTCGCTGAAGTCATCGAGCCAATGAGTCTCACCCGTGCTGGTCGGCGTATAGGTCGGCACCCAATTGATGACATCCGCGGTGGTCACGACCGTGGCGTGGGTCACAGCAGAACCGCCCGCCAGCTCGCGCAAGTTCTCGACGCCATAGTTTTTTTGCGTGGCGAAAATGTCCCTGAAGGTCACATCGCCCACGTAAGGAAGGTCAGTGGCACTTAGGCTCAGGATGTCGTTGAGGTACTGAGTGTGCCCCTGCAACTGTGTTTCCACCGACGTTTGATTGTCCCGAACCGCATTGCCCCCCGCTGCCACGCGCGCGGCTTCTGCATTCAACTGGCTGGACAACTGCGCCAGAATGGCGGTGCGCTGGGCAAAACAGGCGCCGGCGCCCGCCGGATTTCCCGGATTGAATGCCTGGCAGAGGAACCCGACGATTGCTCCGCCGGTGGGACCGTATGGCGTAAGTCCGGGAACAGGATTATACAGCGGCAGGGCATTGTTGACTTTTAGCAGCACCACGCTGCCGGCGGTTTGGTCGGTCTTATTGTTCTGAAACATCAGGTAATTGTCGAACCACTTGACCGGCGTGAAGGAGACACCGACGCGAAATGAATCGGTGCGCCGGTCATCCTGCATCTGGCCGGTCGAGAGACTGCGCGTGAAGCCGTCGCGGCGCACGCTATCGCCGGCGATGCGGATTTTCAGCTTGTCATCCAGGAGGGGAATGTTCACGAAGCCCTGGTACTCGTGATAGTGAAGGTTCCCTTCGGAGACTTGTACCGTGCCCGAGAACTCATTGCCCGGACGCGCCGGCTCGAAGAGTACCGCACCCCCCGTGGTGCTGCGGCCGAACAGCGTGCCCTGCGGTCCTTTGAGCACTTGCACGGAACCGAGATCATAAAACTGTTGGTTGTCGCCCAAGCGTGCCGCGCCTTGAGCTGTAAAGGGAGCGTCAGCAAAGTAGGTAACCACCGCCGGACCGCCGCCGAAGGTGGTGCCCTGTCCGCGGATGAAGTAGTCGAGCGAATCGCGCGCGCCGCCGCCGGAGCGCATCATGAGTCCAGGCGTGTGGTATTGGAGATCAGTGGGTTCTTGAATGGTGTTCGCGCGCAACTGCTCGGGGGTAAAAGCCGAGATGGAAATCGGCACTTCCTGCAGGTTCTCTTCGCGCTTGCGTGCAGTGACAATGATTTCTTCGAGCGCGATCGAGCTTCCTGTGGTTTCACTGCTCGAATCGGAGACGTCGGCGCGCGCCGGCCCTGCCGCTACTACACCCGCTGCTGCCAGAGCGGCGCCCGCCACCCAACCGGCCCCTGCCTTGATCACTTGCATAGCCACCCCCTTATTGTTCGTCGAGCCAGCGCCTGCATTTCGCCCACAGGATGGCTGTACTTCGGCAGCGATTTCGTTATTCGCCGGTTGCGGCTCTCGTGTGGCCGCTAGCCGTGAATGTACGAGCGAAGGCTGGAATAAAATAGCCGCCTGAATTCGACTGGCTGCCTGAGTTCGACGCGCAAATGCGCGCATACCGTCTGAGCAGTGCAAATAATCGATTTTTATTACAAACAGGCGGTGGGACGATGCTTGCGCTCGGTCTACAAGGATTCGTCCGGATAACTGAATGAGGCAAGCCCTTTAATTTGCGCCTCGTCGGCAGGCAGAATAAACCCGGATCGAATTGCTGCGTTCAACGCGGCGTCGAATTTCTCGAGATACTCAGAGCGTCCACCGGGATACAGTTGCGTGAGCCGAATTGAATCGAACGGCTCTGTTACGCCGAACAAAAAGCCGATGCGCGAGCCGGTTTGCCCCAAACCCGATAGATGGGCAGTGGGCACGTCCATCCACGGGGATCGAATGCCACCCGTTGCATTGCCATTGGCATCGCGGGCCAATTGCGGTGGGTTTCCGTCAGTGACCATTAAGCGTTGTCCATGGGGCGGCGCCCTGCCGGAATTGACCCACCGGTTCAACGACGAGATCGCCGCAACCATCACGTAGTGGTGCTGGGGCGCGGAGTTAATGAGCTTGCCAAACTGCATTCCCAGAACGTTCGTAGTCGGCGCCAGCGCGCGCGCTAGATCCGCAATCGACTCTGTACCCGAGTCGATCGCGGAAGCGCCTAACGTATAGGTATCCGCGTGCGCGGTACCGGCCACCTCCCAAACTCTCAGGTGATCGTTGTCATCCTGCCGCGCCGCCAGGTACCCCATCGGCGACATGAGATCGGTTTCCGAGATGAATATCAGCACGGGTTTGTGCATGTCAGTGCGGATCCGCAAACCAGAGGGGACGCCCGCCCGAGTGCTGCCAGTGGGAACACCGTCCAATTGAGCTCCGCTACCGAATCGCGAATGAATGAGAAAGCCGTCAAAGGCTTTTGCCATGGGATCGACCGCGTTTACATAGGTGGTGAGAAAAACTGCCGACTGGGATTCGCCCGTCGCCAGTACGTGCTTGGGAGTCAGCGGCCCCAGCAGCCGCGTACCCTCGGTCCCGCGAACGGCCTTGCCGGCCTGGGTGAAGATATCGTAGGCAAATGCATCTCCGGGATGATCGAGCGACGCGTAGCGCTCAGGATCCGCTTTCTTGAGCGCCAATAAACCGGGTATTCCCATCAATCCGCCGCCGTCGATCCCCACTTTCTGGGCCGAGACGCCGACATACGCATAACCGTCTCGGATTAGTTCTGTGTGGGTGTAACCCCAGTCCGGAGCGCCATCCGTTCCAGCGCTCACGTTGAGCCACTCCACGACCGCGGTGCCGTTGAAACGACTCGGGTCAGTCGGGCGAATGACCACTACCCGTGTCTTGAAAGGTGCGCTGCCTCCGGCTTTGACATCCCACCGACCCTCGGCGGTGGGCTCACCGATCGTCTCATGCGAGTTGGCGGTGCCCGATAGGAAGAACTCCTCGACAACATAATGCAAAGGCGCCAGATCGAAATTGCCGATCGAAAGCACCGGTTTGCCCGCAACGGGAGTGACCACGAGCTTCTCGGAAATTCTCATCCAGATATCTCCCGAATCTGATTCGCGCGATGAATGGAGCCTACGGGTTCTCACTTCTTGCTTGTATTTCGACCCTACTCGTCGCGACGCGTCGGAGTGCCTATCTTTCGGCAGGCGACGCCGCCCGCTATCGGTTTATATGTCAATGCGGTATGGGCGCCGGTGAGGCCATGGCGTACGTCGCCGCACCCAGACGAGCGGTACGGATCCGATTGAGATGCGCCCATTGGTCGCAGGGAGAGAGGCAATGTCCGAAAGTCCGAAAACGGCGCGCTGGCTGACAGGGTCCGCACCCGGAGCCGGCGATGCGCGTTAGCTTCGATTGGTCTCAGATCTACAGCACCCTGCTGTCGCAGAACTCGCGGCAGCCCAAGAGCGCATTGGCCGCAGCGCGTCGGATCGAGAACGACATTTTCGAGGAAGGTTGGCCCGTCGGCGAAGTGTTCGGAGACCAAGCGAGATTGATACATCGCTACGGCTTCAGTCGTGCGACTTTGCGTGAAGCCGCTCGCCTGCTCGAGGATCGCCACGTAGCACAGATGCGGCGGGGTCCCGGCGGCGGTTTGATCATTCTCCCGGTCCCCCGCACGACAATCGCTCCTGCGGTGGCAACCTACTTTCACGCCACCGGTATCGATGCAGATCAGATACGCCAGGCACGGTCAGCGCTCGATATCGTCGAAGCCTACCGGGAAGCGCTTGCGAAAGGGGGGGACGCTCTGCGGAAGTTCAACCAGGAGTTTCGCAGTCGACTTCGGCAAGCGCCCGGCACCGGTGTACCTGGCCCGTACGACTGGATCTTCCGGTTCAAGACACCGCATTCAGCCGACCACGTGCTGACGAAATTATTCATCGGGTGCCTCGACGCGATCGAGGATCCCACGCGCGCTCAAAATGTGGTGAGGCTCGTCGACGCCTTCCAGGCCGACTCGCCCGACCTGCCCAGAATCAAAGAGGGCCTCGCGCACGTATTGGCACGCAAGCTCGTGATCGAATTGCATCAGGTGCGAGCCGTCGGCATGTCCCGCCTAGGCAGCGAAGATGAGCTATGCGAGCGTCACGGTGTCGGCCGGGAAGTACTGCGTCAAGCCATTCGGGTTTTGGAAAGTCGCGGATTGATCGATATCCAGCGGGGTCGGACGCACGGACTGTATGCCGGGGCATCGGACTCCGCTTCCTTGGTCGAGCATGTCGTCGCGTATCTTTCCTCCATTCACCTCACGTGGCGCGAGCTCGAAGCCTTTGCCCGCATGCTGACGCGGATCATCCGATTGGTCGTGATTGCGGAATCGAGTCCCTGCCGGCGCCAGGCGTTGGGCGAACGACTAGAGCGCATCACTGAATGGGACAATTCACCAAACCTCGTGATGGCGCATATTTTCTCGGAGTGGACCATGGTCGCTAATCCTCTCTTGCTCTTCATGGAGCAATGCGTGGTGGCGTATTGCGCGCGGTCCAGCGGCGCCGTATGGAGGTCCTACGACGACAGCGAACTGTCCCCGCTGAAGCAGATGCGTCGATACGCCGCTGCGGCCGCGCGCGGCGACTTGGTGCAGGTCGATTGCGCTGTCGACGCGGCCTGTACGCGCGTCGATGCGAATCGCCATGGCATCCACTACCCTGTGGGTGTCGAAGCTCGGGCCTTATCCGCTTAATGTCCTAGAACCAAGCACGGCCAGATTCAAGTCACTACGATGCGCGCCGAAGCAACGTTGACCAGACGGCGATGCTGCGCCTTGACGTCGCCTTCCAGATGAGAGGTGACGCGCGCCGTCGCAAAATAGACGCCCGGCCTTTCATAGCGGTGCGTCGTGGTCAGCTTGACGTTTGCCGACTTACCGCCAATTCCGGCCTCAGCGGCGAATTGACCGCTGCCATCGAAGCTCCACTCCACCGCGATGATCGTGCCGGCACGCGGAGGCGCTTCCCCTTCGACCTCGAGCGTTACCGGCGCGCCTACCTTGACGTCCGCCCGGCTCGACCCGTTGGCGCGCACCGACACCACCGGTTGAATGCCGCCCCGTTCGCTCGCCGTCGGTGGCAGTGTGACCTTGCCGTCCGCAAAGGCGAACTTCGTTTCGACGGGCGCGATACCTTTTTCCGCCCAGTCGCAGAGATCCACCAGACTCTGCTCAATGATCGGCATGTAGTCGATCAGCCACGTGCTCGTGGCGCGAGTCGGCGAAGAGGCCATATACGCAGGTGCAATGTGCTCGGCGTTCTCGGTCCAGCGCATACAGAATTGCTGCGCCGCCCGTTGCGGCCCCTGGACATTCAGCACCGCTTGCCCGTAGATGACGCCTTGCGTCGGCCACAGTGAGGAGTCGTGGGTATGGTGTACCCACATGAGCTTGCCTTCATATTGGCCCGAGTACGGCACCCCCATGAGCGGCGATTGCAGTGGCAATCCATGCTGGGGATAAATCGGCTCCCCATTGATGCGCAGGAAGTCGAACATCGGGTCGGCCGAGATGTGATGACGGTAGGAATAGCAAAAGGCCAGAAATGCACGATTGTCGATATGTACCTCGTCGCCCTGGGCGACGTCGGTAAAGCGCAGGAGATTCGCCTCACGGCGGCCGTCACAGAATAACAAGTCGGCGCAGACTTCCATCGCGTAAAGCTGGCGGCCCGCAGCCTTGCCGCTCATTATTCGCACACCGGCACCCTGGCGGTGGCCCGCGCCTATGCCCTTCACTTCGATGGCGATGGGCAAGCCATAGTTATTGCTCGTGGCAGCCATGAGGCCGGCGATCACGCGCACCGCGCCGTATTCCGGCCCCTTGAAATCCGGATTTTCCAGCAGATCCTTCGCGGTGAGTACACGGCTCACCGGCCTGCGTACGTCGATCAGATCCTTAGTAACGTGCTCCGGAGAGTCGTGACCGACATACCCCGGACTCGTCCAAAAGGCCTTGAAGTAGTCGGGATCCTCCTCCAGCAATAACTCCGCGATGGACGTCCACAGCCACATCTGGCCCATGGGATGGGCGATCATGAACTCATCCCCACGCGGATAGCCCAGGCGGTACAGATTGGCAAGTTCCTCGCGTTCGTGAAGGGTCAATCCGCTAAACGGATTGCCGCTGCCCCCGGGCTGCATGGCGTCGATCACGCCGTCCAACTTCTTGTCTCGGCTCAAGAGCCGCTGCACATTGAACATCGAGCCGAAGCAAATAGGAGCTTCGCTGCGCACACGCGATTTCGTGCCGTGCGCCTCTACGTTGCCGCCACCCATGAACGGCAGCGCGCCCGCATAGACGTCGGCGCCGTACTCGAAACAAAGGGGTGAGCGCCGTCCGCCGCCGCTGCCGCCCCAGACATAAGAATAGAGCGGAGCCTTGCCATACACCTGGGCCGCAACGTGCTTGGAGAAGCGAGCTGTCTCGATGCTGGCCCGATAGCCGTAGAGCGTGGGGTCATCGCCAGCCCGAGGATCGACATCGTCGCCAATGTGGCCAGAATTCGACTCCACCATGTAACCGCCGAGGCGATGGCCCATCATCTCCAAGCCACCGAGCATTTCGCCCATCGCGCCGCCGAACGCATCCTCGTGCCCGGCGTGCGCCCCTTCGAGCGGTTGGAACATGCGCCCCCGGTAGTATTGCTGAAGCGGAAAGTAAAACGTAAACCGCGTCGCGGTGCCATCGAACCCGCCATGAATGTGGCGATGTTTGACCGGCCGATCGCGCCATTCATCGCGGTCGATGTAGGGCTTTCCGAAATACTTGTCCGTAACGACGTAAGAAGAGGTTTCGATCTTCTTGGGGGCGGTTTCCTGATTTGCGCTCATCACATTGTCCTCGTCACGTTCTGCGGCAGAGTGACCGCGGATCCTGCTGATAGTAGGTGGTGGCTACCGCCTAAAATAGCCGTCTCAATTGCGCGCCCTGCGGCAAGAGTGGCGGGGCCGCGGGCACCCTATTGTCAGCGCCGATTCTGTGATAAGTCTGCACGGCGCGCTCTACTGGTGATCAGTTCATCAAGGATCCCATGGAAACTATCAAGAAGATCTATCGCGATCTGACCGGACCGACTACCGATGCCGACCAATGGGCATCGTTTTGCGACAATGTCAAAGCAGCAGGCATCGAGATTCTCGCCGCCGGTGGGAATGCGGACCCCGTGAACAAAAGCGAGGGACTGCGATATCTGTCGCGGATACTGCGCGGTGCGCTGGAGATGCATGTGGAGTACTCGGATCCGATGGATCCAGTGCTCTTCAATCGTACGAACGAGCGTCTGAAATACGGCTTCGATAATCCCGACAACATTTACTCCACCTGCACGCTGAACGATCAGCACCGGTATGAGATTCGCGGCAATTGCGGCTCGGTGAGCTATCTGAGCGTCAATCTGTCGAATTCGGACACCACGGGAAAGATGCTGCTGACGGGGTTTGTGGAAGCTGCTGATCTGGTCACGGACGCCGCCGGCAACTTCAACCTGCAGCTCGGCGGAGAGCGGCAGCCTCATAATTGGCTGCCGATCCTGCCGGGCACGAACACCTTGATGATTCGGCAATCGTTTCTGGATCGCGCCCGGGAGACCGCAGCCCGTTACGACATTCGCCGTATCTCACCGCGACGAATAACTGATGCATTTACCGAGGCCAAGGCGCGTGAGAATCTCGAGCACGCGGAGCAGTGGTTTTGTCGAACCGGACGAACCATGCTGGGGTGGGCCAATACCCTATTGCCGACGATGAATGAACTGCCGCCGGCGGATCAGGCGTATGTGCAATCCCTCGGCGCCGATCCGCGCATGTACTACTACTGGTCATCGTGGCGGCTGGCGCCGGAGGAGATTCTCCTCATTCACTTGCCGGAATTGCCTGCCTCCGGCATGTGGAGCCTATGCCTGTCCAACTTGTGGCTCGAATCTCTTGACTACACGCAGTATCGCATCAACTTCAACAGTGTCACCGCCAAACAGAATCCGGACGGCAGCGTGACCCTTGCGATCGCCGACCAAGATCCCGGCATCGCCAATTGGCTCAATACCAGCGGACATCCGCAAGGCAACATGATGTTTCGCTGGACCAAGGCTGACCGGATCATCCACCCGCGCGTGCGACTCGTGAATCGCGATGCCGTGAACTGGGAAAGCCAAATGAGGCGCTGGACGGACTAAATGGCGCAACTACTCGATGCGCAAAGGATCCTGCACGGGGCGGCCGCCAGACTTGGCCTCGGTGCGTTCCTAACCGGCGATGTGGCGCGGCGGTTCAGTGTGTATATCGATCGATTCAATGCATCAGGCGCGATTGCAGATGATGATTTTCCGCGTGCGCATGAGCAGATGGAGAACTTCATCGGCAAGAGGCTCGCACTCACGCGAGATTGGATAATCCATCCCGAGATCCAGGCGCAGCAGATCCATGAGCCGCTTTTCGTCATCGGTCAACCTCGCTCCGGCACCACGGTTTTACAGTGCCTTCTCGCCCTCGGCGAAGGATATCGCATGCCGCGCTACTGGGAGACGCGCCGCCCTTCGCCGCCGCCCGGCGAGAATCCTCACGCGGACGAATTGGCAAAGATCGCCGAAACCCTGCACATCGAGGAACTCCTGCGTCTGGCCCCGAGGCTTTTATCCGCGCATCCGTTTCTGGATCATGGCGGTATGTCCGAGGCCGAGTGCGAGGATTTGATGACGCTCGATTTCCATGCCCTTCATACCCTGCACTTCACACGCGTGCCGTCACTCCCCTACCCTACACCGCCCGCGGACGGTGTTGCGGCGTTCCGGTTTCACAAGAAGATGTTGCAGCAGTTTCAGTGGAGAACTCCAACCGAGCGGTGGGTGTGCAAGGGAACCACGCACGTCTGCAACCTCGAAGCCCTCTGGGATGTCTATCCGGATGCCACGTGCTTCTGGACGCATCGGTCGCCGGAAGACTATTTCGCGTCTTTCTTCGTGATGATGGAGGTTCTGTACCGGCCCGTGAATCGCAATCTATACAAGGAAGTTGATGTGCGCGGCGTCATCGCACAAATGAGCTTGGCCTACGACGCCATCCTGCAAAGCAAGTGGATCGATGATCCGCGTATGTGCCACATCCGCTTCAAGGATTTGGTCCGTGATCCCGTGCGAACCATCGGTGACAGCCTTGCGGCGCGCAAAATAACATTCACGCCGGCCCATGAAGCGGCGATTCGAGACTGGACCGCGGATCCCGCCCACCGGTCGGATCGTTATGGCAAGTTCGAGTATTGCCTCGAACAGTTCGGCCTATCGCCCATCGATATTCGAACGGCCTTTGCTCGCTACTACGAGCGATTCCGACTGTAAGAGCTCAATACGCAGAAGTCACGCGCGAGTCCGGATCTGCAGGCGCGCTAGTGGCCGGTGGGGACGATCGATCGCGTCACACTTGTTACTCCCATGTCGTTCGAAACCCGCATCAGTATATATACGGACATGACCGCCAGACACCCGGTCATATCCAGGACGAAACGAAAGGCCAAGATCCGACGAGAGGAGAAAACGACGATGACGACACACATGGCAACAAGCAAGGAGAGAGACATGGAACACGGGAAAGGGCATCTCGCGATGAACACACCCCCGATCGTGTCGCAGCAGGAGTGGGAGGCTGCGCGCCAGCAGCTCCTCGTGAAGGAGAAGGCCTTGACCCGCTCCCGTGACGCGCTGGCCGCCGAACG
>Ga0137412_10001958_pt1 | contig 16195 bp, 13 predicted proteins | sample CZODoug2_1_16fun_FD_122160 | JGI IMG/M metagenome (GOLD analysis project Ga0137412, IMG submission 122160) | Vadose zone soil fungal communities from Angelo Coast Range Reserve, California, USA - CZODoug2_1_16fungal (Hybrid Assembly) | ecosystem: Environmental > Terrestrial > Soil > Vadose zone...
GGTGACTAGCCTTCCTCGATGGACCCCGTCATGCGGCGCTCGATATGGATCGCAGCGTTCGGGACGGTGGTGGAGTGGTACGACTTCAGCCTCTACCTCTACCTCACGCCGGTCATGGGCCGAGTCTTCTTCCACACCGAGCACTCGCCGATCCGCACCTACCTCGTGTTCGCCATCGCCTACCTGATGCGTCCAATCGGGGCCATGTTCTTCGGTCACTTCGGCGATCGGATGGGCCGGCGCATCAGCTTGGTCATCTCCGCCGGGGTGATGGCGGTGGCCATGGCGATCACCGCGCTGTTGCCGACGTATGCCCAGATCGGACCGTACGCAGGGGTGCTGTTGTTGCTCCTGCGTGCACTCATGGGGTTCTCGGTCGGCGGCGAGTACACCGGCATCCTCGTCTACCTCCTGGAGGTCACCGGTCCACGGCGACGGGGGTATGTGGCCAGCTGGGCGCCGGCCACGAGCCAGATCGGGGCGCTGCTGGCGGTAGGCCTGGCCACCCTGTTCACCGGCCAACTATCCGACGATGCGCTCGACGCGTGGGGTTGGCGGGTGCTCTACGGCGTCGGGGCGCTGCTGGCGACCGGGATGCTGCTCGCCCGCCGCTCACTGCACGAGACGCCAACCTTTGACCGGCTCCGCGCGGAAGGACGCATCTCGCGCGCTCCGCTGCGCGACGTCCTGCGCGAGCAACCTCGCGGGGTGCTGGCCGCGTTCATCATGAGCGCGCTGGGCTCGGTCTCCTACTACGTCGCGATCGGCTACGTACCCACCTTCCTCTCCGATGTCGTCGGGAGTTCACCGCTGAGCGCATTGGCTCTCTCGACGATCGTCAGCGCGATCGTCTTCGCGGTCACCCCGCTCATCGGTCACCTGGCCGACGTCGTCGGGCGTAAGCCGGTGATGGTGGGCACCGCCCTGGCCATCGCCCTGCCCGCCCTTCCCCTCTTCGCCGTGCTGAACACCGGGCGCACCGGGCCCACGCTGGCGGCCATGGTGGCTCTTGCGGTGCCGGCCGCAGCGGCCAGCGCCGTCTTCGCTTCTGCCATCCCCGAACAGCTCGCCACCGTCGGCCGGTTCAGCGGACTTGCCCTCGGCTACAACGCGGCCACCGCACTGTTCGGCGGCCTCAGCCCGCTGATCGCCTCGGTCCTCGTCTCCGTCACGGGTTGGCGGCTCGCGCCCGCAATTTTCCTGCTCGGCACCGGACTACTCGTACTGCCGTTCCTGGCCCGGCTACCCGAGACTGCGCACCGGCCGCTACCCGACGAGGCCCGCACGCCCCCGTCACCGGCCCCACGCTGACGGTGACCTACTTCTGCTGCAGCCCGCCCAGGTAGTCGGCGAACTGGCGCATGGTTACGTCGCCGGGCTGCACCACCGGATGCAGCTGGTCCGCGGCCTTGCGCGTGCCGTCGGCCATCGTCTGCAGCGTCGAGTTCGCCTGCGGGTTGAAGGCGGCCAGCGGCGCCGCCCCCTGCCGCCCGGCGGCGATGAACTTCTCCGCGCCCGGCGCCATCGCCTGGAAGGTCTGCGGGCCGGCGGCTTCGGCCAACAACACCTGCGACGTCAGCGGATTGGCCTCGGGCGGGAACTGGGACACCGCGAGGTTCACCATGCCGGTGCCGATGCCGTAGATCTCCGGCACCACCAACACCGAACCCGTCGCGCAGTAGTCAAAGAAGTTCGACAGGCCGGTCACCCGCGGGGGCGGGGCGTCCTCGGCGTGCGCGGATCCCGCGAACCCCACGCCCAAACCGGCGGCCACCACCACCGGCACCACCACCACACGCATCCGCTTCATCGACGTCCTCCTGCTCATGCTGCGTCCTTGCCCAGATACGCGGCCTGCACCTCGGGGCTGGTGCGTACCTCGTTCGCGGTACCGGCCATCAGCGGCCGGCCGAAGTCCAAGACGAAGATCCAGTCGCAGATGTCCAGCACCAGGCTCATGTCGTGCTCGACCATGAGGATGCCGATCCCGCGCAGCGCGACCAGGTCGCGCAACAGCTCCCCGAACGCCCGCGACTCCGCCGGGTCCAGGCCACTGGACGGCTCGTCCAGCAACAGGATCCGGGGCCGACGCGCCATCGCCCGGGCCAGCTCCACCAACCGGCCCTGGCCGGTGGACAACGAGCCGACCACCCGATCGGCCAGCGGGTAGAGGCCGGTGTCGCGCAGCACCTCGTCGGCGTCCCGCTTGATCTCCCGGCGTCGCGCCCGACCCGCGGAACGCAGGCCCAGCTGGGAAACCGGGTCCCAGCTCAGCCACCGCGCCTCGACGCCGAACTCGACGTTCTCCCGCACGGTCATCGTGGTGAACAGCTCCAGGCGCTGGAACGTGCGGCCCAGTCCCATCCGCGCCCGGCGCGACGGGCCGTGCCGGGCCAGGTCCTCCCCGTCCAGGCTGACCTTGCCCGCGGCGGCCTGTTGCAGTCCACTGCACACGTTGAACAGCGTGGTCTTGCCGGCACCGTTGGGCCCGATCAGCCCGGTGATCCGTCCCGGCGGGGCGTGCACGCTCACCCCGTCCAGCGCGGTCAGACCACCGAACCGCACCACCACGTCCTGGGCCCGCAGGCCTTCTTCTGCACTCATGCCTCCGGCTCGTTCCTCGCCGGCGGAATGAGGCACCTTCACACTGTGCTGATTGACTCGCTCGCTGCGCTCGCTCATGCCACTCCCTCCCCCAGATACCGGGAGAACACCGCACCGCCCTCGCACTGGGCGGGTTCGCCGACGAAGGCGATCCGGCCCTTGTGCAGGATGTAGACGTAATCGGCGATGGCCAGCGCCCGGTGCACGTACTGCTCGACGATGAGCAACGACCGGCCCTCGGCCCGCAACATGGCTACCGCGGCAAACAACTCGTCGATGACCACCGGGGCCAACCCCACGGACAGTTCGTCGATCATCAACAACTGAGGCTGCGTCACCAACGCCCGGGCCACCGCCAACATCTGCTGCTGGCCGCCGGACATGGTCCCGGCGGTCTGGGACAGCCGCTCGCCCAGCACCGGGAAGTACTTGGTCGCCGTGCGCACCGCGTCGGCCTTGCGTCGACCACGCACGTGCATGGCCAGGTTCTCCGCGACGGTGAGGTTGCGGAAGATGCCGCGACCCTCCGGGATCAGGCAGATGCCCTGGTCCACCCGGTGGTGCGGCGCGCTGTGACCGAGCGCCTTGCCGTTCCAGCACACGTCGCCCGCAGAGGGATGCACCAGCCCGGCGATGGTCTTCAGCGTGGTGGTCTTCCCGGCCCCGTTGGAGCCGAGCAAGGCCACCGTCGCGCCGTCCGGCACCGTCAGCGAGACGTCGTGCAGCACCTCGGTGCGCCCGTATCCGGCGCGCACATGGCGCAACTCCAGGGTCATCGTCCACTCACCGCCAGTCGCTCGGCCATCCGCGCCCGCCGGGCCGCGATGCGCGGGACACCGTCGTCGGCCAGTTTCGCCACGAACGCGCGCCGCGGCAGTTCGGTGATCAACCCGATCACCCCGTTGGGCGCCTGGGCGAACATGATCGCCGCGATCCCGAAAGCCGCGGTTTGGTAGTTGATGACCTCGGCGGAGGTGAAGAATGCCGGGATCGCCACCAGCAGCAGGGTGGCCAACGTGGCCCCACCCAGGGTCGCCGCGCCCGCCGCGACCAGCACGGTCACCCACAGCATCGAACTGAGGAAGTTGAAGCTGGTCGTGCTGACGCTGCTCACCTGCGCACCGAGCAGACCGCCGGCGATCGCGGCGAAGAACCCGCTGGTGCAGAACACCACGGTGCGCGCGGCAGTGGTGTTGATGCCGAGGGTTTCCACCGCGACGTTGCTGTCCGCGGTGGCCCGCAGCAACCGACCCAGCCGGGTGGCCCGGATCACCTCGATGACCAGCACCGAGACGATCGAGATCACCAACGTGAACCAATAGAACCCCTTGGTGCCGGTCAGGTTGTGCCCGAACACCGAGGGCCGGTCCACGCCGAGTTGACCGGCGGTGCCGAACACCCAGGAGGTGCGGAACAGCAGGTTCTGGAACAGCACGCCGAAGCCGAACGTGGCCAGCGCCAGGAACAGCCCGGACAACCGGATCGCCGGGATGGCCAGCAACCCCGCGACCGGCACCACGATCAGGCCAGACAGCAGCAGGGCGGGCAGGAACGGCACGCCTTGGTTCTGCAGGTGCCCGAGGGTGCTCGCGCCCAGCGCCACGAAAACCGCGTGGCACAAGGAGATCTGCCGGGACAGCCCGAGCAGCAGGCTGAGGCTGGCGAACACCACGAGCATGGCCAGCGCGGTGGTCGCGGTGGTGACCCGGCTGTCGGTGGCAATCGACGGGATCACCAGGGACACCGCGACCAGGCCGATCAGCAGCGCCGTGGGGAAGCGCCGCGCGCCCGGTGCCAGTCCGGCGGCCTGGGTGCGTGAGGCGACGTTGCGGGTGAGCTCGACGAAGCTGCCCTTCTTGCTGACCAGCAGCACGGTGAACAGCACGATGAACGGCAGGCTGTTCGGCAGGCCGCCGAGCCAGGTGTGCTCGGTGGCCCACCGGCCGGTCCACTTGGTGGACAGCTGTCCGGCGATGCCGAGGCCAATTGCACCCAGGTAGGCGATCGGCAGGCTGCGCAGTCGACCCAATGCCGCCGCGCCGAAGGCTTGGACCACCAACAGCGTCAGCAGCGTGGCATCCACCCCGAGGGTCGGCGCGAGCAGCACGCCGGCCAACGCGGCGAACGAGGAGCCGAGCATCCAGGCCATCGCAGTGGTGCGCGAGGCGTTCGCCCCGGTCAGCTCGGACAGCTGCGGGTCGTCCACCACCGCGCGCATGTCCAGCCCGGTCTGCGTCTTGGTGAAGAACACCACCAGACCCAGGCCGAGGCCCGCGGCGATCGCGGTGATCGCGATCTGGTCGTAGCCGACGTTGACCTGGCCGAGGTCTACCACCCCGGACGGGAAGATGTTCGGCACCGGCCGGGCCGTCGGCCCGTACTTGATGATGACCAGGCCCTGCAGGGCGACCAGCAGGCCGATGGAGACCACCACGTAGGCCGCGGAGCCCGCGCCCACCAGTCGGCGGAACAATGCTTTGTCCACCACGATGCCGATCAGTGGACCGAGCCCGAGCACGATCAGCAGCAGGGCCAGCACCGGCTTCATGTGGTGCGTGACGGTCAGCGTGTAGTACGCGTATGCCGAGACCATGGCGACGGTGCCGTGCGCGAAGTTGAACACGCCGGAGGTGGTGTAGGTGACCACCAGGCCCAACGCCGCCAACGCGTAGATGGAGCCGGAGGTGACTCCCAGCACCAGGAACGGCAGGTAATCAGACATCTGACGGCCCGTTACCGCTCAACGCAGATCGCGCAGCGCTCGACGCCGGCCGGCAGCGCGGCCGGGTCGACCTCGGTGGCCTGCTCGCCGTTCAGCATGGCGCAGTGCCCGGCGTGTGCGAACCGGCCACCGTCGATCACCAGCAGCCCACCGTCGCTGGTCTCCCGACGAGCGGCGGCCACCGCCACCGGCTCGCCGGTGTCGAAGCGACGCAGCAGCGCCTGTCGACGGTGCAGCAGTCGGCGCTTGCCGATGCCCGCCTGCACGGCGACCGCGGCAACCGCGAGCACCACGACGAGGGTGGCCCACGCCGTCGCGGTGTACGCCGAACTCTGGGCGGACACGTGCGCGGAGTGGTACCAGGCCAGGAAGCCGCAGAGCAGGGCGACGGCCAGCGCCACCCCGGGCAGTCGCTGGTTGAGCACTGCCGCGTCCCCGCCGCGCACGCGTTGTGCGAGGCCCACGCTGACCGGCGCCGCACGCCGGCCGTTCGACGCGCCGGAGCTGCGCGGGGCCGGCCGGGCCGACTCCGCGCCCTCGGCGGGCGTCTGCGACTCCAGCTGCTCCGGGGCGAGGCGCAGGATGGCCGCCTCGATGCGGTCGAGTTTGCGCCACTCGTCATGCATGTCCGCGGAGCTGTACAGCAACGCGCCCACGCCGAGCAGGAACACCCCACCGAGGCCACCGGAGATCAGATACGCCAGCGCGTCCGGCGTGTACTTGGTGTGCGCCACCCCGTGGTACCCCACGATCAGCGCAATCACCCCGGCCACCAGAGCGGCCAATGCAGCCACCCGGTCCCATTGGGACTTGAGCACCGTCAGGACGTTCACGATGAACGCCCTCCCTTCGCGCGTCGGGCCACCGAGGTCAGCACGAACACACCCGTGCCGATCGCGAAAGCCAAGTAGAAGAACTCGAGCTGGGAGTGCACGTCGAGGGTCTCCAGCGCCGTACGTTCGGTACCGGAGGCCATCGGCCGGAGGTTCACCGTCGGCGGCCGGGAATCGGTCGACGACGGGGTGGTGCCGCTGGGCAGTGCCGGGGCGCCGGGCACCGGTAGCAGACCCGACCCGACATCCGTGGGCAGGGCAGGCAGGGTGACCGGGGCCGCGGCCGCCGGGGTGTTGTCCGTGCTCGGTGCGCCGGTACCGGTCGATCCGCTACCCGCAGGGGTCGCACCGGCCGCCGCGGGATCCGGCGTCAACGACGACGAGGACCCGACGATGGTGCTGGAGGCGTTGCCGATCAAGGTGCGGGCCACCCCGACCGGGGATCCGTTGAAGGGCAACTTGCCGCGCTGCAGGATCTGCACCCCGGCCGAGCTGTCCCCGCCGGAGACGGAGTCATTGCCGGCCAACGCCACGGTGACCCCGGAGGAGGCCAGCGCCTTGTTCAACGCGTCCAGGCCCTGCTTGTCCGAGGGGCCGCCGGGCTTGCCGGGCAGGGTGATTCCTTTGGAGTCCAGGCCCACGGTCTGCCCGAGGACACTGACCCCGGTCACCTCGGTGAGCGAGGTGGTGACCGGCTTGCTGTCGCCCGGGTGCATCAGCGACACGGTGTGCACGTGCACCTCGGCGATCTTCAGCACACCGACGTCGATGCCGCGGGTGATGCTGTCCGCGATCGAGGTCATGGTGCCGTCCGCGGCCATGGTCACCGAGGCGTTCTGTACCGACCCGGAGGTCACGATCACCCCGGCAGTGGGACCGGCGGCCTTGGCCCCGGACACCGCCGAACGCGGCCCGGACTCGGCGTTGAGCAACACGGTGCCGCTGGGGTCCTGCGCGGAGGCCTTCGGGGTCAGGCTGCCGTCGGTGACCACGTACAGCGGGTAGGTGAACGGGAACGCCTGCCCGGTACCGACATTGGCCAACGCGGGGGCGTTGACGATGGTGTCGCCGGGGTACGGGAACGAGGCGAACGCGGTGCCCGCGCCCGAGGAGTTCACGTTCGCCTGGGCCACCGGCCCACCCACGTCGTAGAACTGATCCACCACCAGGAAGCCGGGGAAGTCATAGCTGGCCCGGATCCCGCTGGCGTTCGCGGTGCCCACGGCGACCCCGCCGGTGGCCGACGGAGGGTTGTCCGCGGCCTTGGCGGCCGTCCCCCCGAAAACACCGATGCCGAGCACGCCCAATCCGCCGAGCGCCACCAGGCCGGCCCACACACTTCCTCGCATCAATGCGCGCATCACGTACCCGGCTTCCAGTCGGGGGCGCACACAAAGCCGCCGTGCTGCACGAACTTGCCACCCTGCACCTGAATCGGTGAGATGCAGCGGTTGGTCATGGTGCGGTCATCGCCCAGCGGGAAGGTAACGCCGGGCAACAGCCCGCCGAGCTTCTCGCCGTGCACCGACCGCAGCAGCGCGATCATGTCCGCCGCGGTGACCGTCTGCTTGTTCAACGCGCCCGGTGCGTACTTCTCCAGCAGCTTGCCGAACACGAACGCGCCGGCGCCCACGTCGCCCATCACCTTGCCGGGCTGGTAGCGCGCCATCGCCTCGCGATAGTCGGCGAGCAGCGGGGAGGTGGAGTAGGCCGGGGTGCGGCTGGCCAGGATCAACCCGTTCACGATCGAGCCCTGGTCCAGCGTGGCCTGGATGCCGAGGTTGTAGGTGCCGGAGAACACCGGGGAGTAGTTCTGTTGTGCGGCGTTGCGGGCCACCCGGCCGACGCTGGCGCTGTCCAGCAGCAGCACCACCACGTCGGCGCCGGCGTTGCGGGCCTGCAGCAGTTGTGCGGTGTAGTCCGGCTGCACCAGCGAAACCTGCGCCTTGTAGACCATGCTCAGGCCCTTGTAGGGCAGGAAGTGACTGAAGCTGGTCATCTGCTGCGCGCAGGTCGCCGCCTCCTGGCAGTACAGGATCGCTGCCTTGCGGTGGTCGGTCTGCGCCAGGATCGTGTTGATGAATCCCCAGGCCTGGCCGATGTCCGCGCCGTTCAACGGGTTGAACACCATCGAGGAGTGGTCCGACGAGATCGCCGCCCCGATGCTGCCGATCACCGGCACGCCCTTGGACTTCAGATACGGCAGCGCACCGTCGAGCTCACCGAAGGTGTACTCGTTGAAGATCGCGACCGCGTGCTCCTGCTCCACGCACTTCTGCGCGATGGACTGCGCGTTGGCCGCGGCGCCGCCGTCGTCGGCGATGATCATCCGCACCGGGTGCCCGCCCAGGCCGCCCTTGGCGTTGATCCAGGACGCCCACGCCGCGTTGGCCACCGGGGCCGGGCCGGAAACCGCCCCCAGCACGCCGGAGGCGTTGCCGAACGAGCACAGCGTCATCGGGTCGCGCGGGCCAGTCTGGGCCGGCGGCGGCAGCGGCAGGCCCGCCTTGGCCCTCGGCACCGCGGCGGTGACCGGCGCGCCCGCGGCGGCTTTCGCCGTGGTGGGCTTGCCTGCCGACGGTGCGGCCACCGGGGCGCCGGCCGTGATCGGCGCGGCCACCGGAGCGGCAGCTGCCGCCGCCTCGGCCGGGGCCGCCGCGCTCTTCGGCTCGGCGTCGACGACGGTGCCGCCCGGTTGGGCGGCCACCGGTTGGCTGAACGCGGCCTGACCCACGGCGAGTTCGCTGTCGCTCAGGGCGCTCCCGCAACCGGTGAGCACCAACGAGCCGACCACCACCAGGGCGGCCGCCACGGCGGGCCGGAAAAGTCTGTGGGCACGCATCTCTACTCCTCGCCCCGCTTGCCGGCCTTGCCGGCGCGCTTGATCATCGTCTTGGCAGCGACCATGCCGGGAATCCCGCTGATGCCGCCGGTGGGGTGGGTGCCGGCCCCGGTGATCCACAGGCCCGGCACCGGGGTCTCGTACGCACCGAAGCCCTGCGCGGGCCGCAGCGGTCCGAACCGCATGCCGACCGGTTCGACGTGGTAGACGTTGCCGTCCGGCACGTGGAAGCGCTCGGCCAGGTCGGGTGCGGAGAACACCCGACGACCGATCTCCAGGCTGTCCAGGCCCTCATAGACCGTCGCGCATTCCTTGAGCACCCGGCCGCCGATCTCTTCCTTCATCTGGTCCCACGGCTGGGTGGGGTTGCGCGGCACGATGCCCGACCACAGCCAGAACGTGTCCTGGCCCTCGGGGGCCTGGGTCGGGTCCATCCGGGACGGCACGATGCCGATGAAGCAGATGTTCTCCGGCCAACGCCGCCCGACCACCGAGTTCCACGAGTCGACGTGGTCCTCGTAGCTCTGCCAGGAAAGGATCGGCCGACACAGGTCCAGGCCGTCCTTGCGGAACTTGTCGTGCTTACGGGTGGAGATCTTGCCGGACACCGCCACGTCGATCTTCAACGTGGTGGTCTCCAACACGTTGGTCGGGATCCGCTCGGCCCGCCGCTGCAGGTGCTCGGGCAGGTGGCCCTTGGGCAGCAGTCGGGCCAGCGTCTCCTTCGGCGAGCAGGACGCCATGACCTGCTTCGCTTCCAATGTCTCCCCGCCGACCAACCGCACCCCGTTGACCTTGCCCTGACTGATCGTCAGTTCGTCGACCTTGGCCGAGGTGCGCACGGTGGCGCCGTGCTCCCGCAGATAGGCGTACAGCGCGTTGGTCAGTGCGCCGGTGCCGCCCTGGAAGCGGGAGGAGCCGGTGCGGTGACACATCGCGATGTAGATCAGCGCCCAGCCGGTGCCGTCCTGGGTCATCCAACAGAACGGCGGCATGGCAGCCAGCGCACCGCGGACCAGTGGGTGGTCGAAGCGTTCCTCGATGACCTCGGCGTGCGAGGTGGTGAGGAAGCTGAGCAGCGGTTTGAGCTCCTTGCGCTTGCGCAGCCCGATGGGGATCGCCTGCAGCACCGATTTCGGCGACGGCCGCGTCGGGTGGCCCAGCATGAACGGCATCGCCAGGTCCATCGCCGCGTCCAACTGCCGGGCGAAGGTCAGGTAGTTGTCCGCGTCGTGCGGGGAGAAGTGCCGGATCTCGTCCGCGGTCTTGCGGGCGTCCTCCCAGAAGGCCAGCGACGGGCCCTCGGGGTCGAGGTGCACGTGGAACGGGTCGGCCTTGATCTGCTTGAACCCGTACTTGGCGAGGTTGAAGTCCTTCTCGATGGTGGTGGCCCGGAACAGCGAGGCCTGAATGCCACCCTCGTTGATGGTGTGGCCGGGCGCACCGGGGATCACCGCGTTGCTGGAGATCATCCCGCCGACGGTCGGCGAGGCCTCCAGCACGGTGACCTTCATCCCGGCCTTGACCAGGTAGCTCGCGGCGACCAGGCCGTTGTGCCCGGCGCCGATGACGATGACGTCCTGCGGCTCTGCGTTGGCCACACCTATCACCTGTTCCCGATGAACGACTGCGCGGTGCCGGTCGGCGCCGGCGCGCCGATGAACGTGGCGAGCAACTGACTGGCCGGGTTGCTGAACTTCATCGGCGCGTCCGGCGGCAGCAGCCCGATGGAGATCATCATGTTGCCCGCGCGGTGCATGAGGATGGACAGCTTCAGCGCGCCGAACGCCTCGTAGAAGTCGGCATGCTTAACCTGATGCCCCGTCAGCTCGGTGTAACGAGCGATGATCGCGTCCCGGTCCGGGAAACCCTCGGGCAGCGGCAGGCCGATGCCCTCGGTGTGGTGGCGCTGCAGCAGCAGCCACCAACCCAGGTCCTGCTCCGGCGAGCCGAGGGTGACCATCTCCCAGTCCAGGATCCCGGCCACGGTGTGCTCGTCGGTGATCAGCAGGTTGCCCAGCCGAGCATCGCCCCAGTTGAGCACCGTCGGCTCAGCGCCGGGCTTGTTGGCCTCGATCCAGGCGAAGCCGGCCTCGATGGTCGGGTTCACCTCGCCCTCGGCGGCCCAGGCGTAGGTGTTCCGCCAGTCCGCGATGGACTGGTCCAACGGGGTGGCGCCCAACTCGGGGTGGTCCAGGAAGTCCAGGCCGAGCGCCCGGTAGTCCGCGGCGTGCACTTTGGTCAACGCGATCAGCGCGTTGTCGCACATGGTGGCCCGTTGCTCGGGGGTCAGCTCCTCGAGCACCCACCCGGTGGCGGTGAACGGCGGGTCGTCCGGGGCGATGCGCCCACTGAGGCGCTCCATCACCAGGAAGTGCGAGCCGAGCACGGAGGTGTCGGTCTCCACCCACGGGGTGGCCGGCACCGGGGCGTCGGTGTGCTGCGAGAGGGCGTGCAGCACGCGCTGCTCGGTGACCAGGTCGTAGCGCGGGAACACGCCGGGGCCGGTCGGGGCGACCCGGGCGACGTACTGCGCGCTGTGCGCGCCGGCGTCGTCGGTCCAGGACGCGTTGAACATCAGCGTCTCGTTGGACATGCCGCTGGCCTGGGGGCTGTTCACGTCGGTGACCTGCACGTCGCGGGCGCCGGTTAGCTTGCCGGCCAGCCAGTCGCGCAGTTGGATCGCGGACTTCTCCGGGTCACGGGTGTTGGCCAATGCCATGGGACGTGCTCCTCAGCTGCTCGTGGTCGTGCGCGCCTTGAGGGCACGCTGGTAACGGTCGAACCAGATCTCCTGGTAGGTGGCGTGCGTGACCCGCCCGAACTCGTCGGTCCAGCGGAAGACGCTGTCGTGGAAGGCAACGTTGGGCCAGGCCGGAATCACCGCGGTGGCGATGGCCTCACCACGGAACCGGTGGATGGCGCCGGTGGAGTCCTCGGCCTCGATCTCCTGGCGCAGCGTGGCAAAGGTGATCGGCTGCTGCTCCAGTACGTTGCGGCGGACCCGGACGATGTCCAGGGTCTTGTCGCCCTGTTGCAGCCAGGCGAAGTGGTGGGTGGGCTTGTCGGCGGGCATGTCGAAGATGCCCGTCCAGGTGGGGTCGGTGTCCGCGGCCTCGAAGGAGATCTGATTGAAGATCAGATCCTCACCGAAGTACATCGGGGACCAGCCCACCGGCGGCACCGGCACTCCCCCGCGGTTCTCCTTGCGCACCTGGCGCCAGGAGCGGTCCCGCGGGGCATAGCAGTCCACGTCGAACTGCTCGCCGTTCAGCGTCAGCGTGCCGACCGCGTGCATGAACTGCTCAGTGCCGCCGGGAGAGCGACCGGGATCGTCGTGGTGGTCCTCCTCGCCGGGCATGATGTGCCCGCGGGCCAGCAGCGGGGTGACCGCGGCCTGAACGATGTCGAACGAGGTGTCACCGTCGGAGTAGGTCAGTCGCGCGGTGCGGCCGGGCTCGATGAACTCGATGCTCAGCCCGTTCGCGGTGGTGATGCGGTTTCCCTCGACCGTGGGCCAGGGCATGGTGATCTCGTAGTTGAGGTGGTCGATGTCGGTCGGGGTGTAGTTCTCGGTACCTCGGAAAATCGCCACCCCGCCCTGGCACAGCGGGAACGCGGGTTGGTAGCGGATGTAGATGAAGGCGCCGATCTGCGCCTCGGGGATGGAAAACCCGAAGTAGTGCGTGTGGACGGTGTGTGGGTCCCACGTCTCGTCCGGCCCCGGCAGGGGCAGTACGAGGTCGGAGGACGCCGGGTGGGTACCGAGGCTCATCGCAGCGCCCCCACCACCGGCGCCGACGCGGGAGCGGTCGGCGTCGAGATCGGCAGGTCCGCGGCGGCATCAGCCTTGGCAGAGGGCATGACCAGCGCCTTGATCTGGTCGAAGACGTTGCCCTCGTGGCCGCTTTCCGGTTGGGCGACCGCCAACGAGATGAACCACACGGCGTACAAACACAGCCCGAGGGTGACGCCGCACGCGGCATAGGTGACGAACCACGACACGTCGTGCTGGTTGAGCGTGAGCCACATCGGCCAGGCCGTGGCGCCGTTGGCCAGGCCGTCGGCCATCGGGATCAACGGGATCACGCCGAGCAGAGCCAGCGGGGTACTCACCTGCTTGCGCAGGAAGTAGATCAACGCACCGGCGACCATCGGCATCACCGGGTTGACGAAGCCCCACCATATGGGGAATCCCCACGGGTTCAACGGCTGCTTGCCGTAGTACAGGTAGGTGTGCATGAGGATGCCCGGCGACTCCAGCGCCAGGTCGACGATGCAGTCCAACGCCCACAACTGGAACAGCATCTTGCGGGTGATGCCGTTCTGGAAAAGCCGGCTGGCGAAGTAGCCCAGGCCGCCGACGTACCACGGGTACACGAAGCAGATGTAGAGCGGCATGGTGCGGTCCAACACGGTGAACGTGCCCAGCGCGTTGTTCTCCTTCAGGTACACCTGGCCGAGCACATCGACGACCGGCTCCATCCCGGCCGCGAACGCGCCACCGATCAGGCAGTACAGCAACACCGGGTCGCGGTGCTTGCGGATGCGCTGCAGGGAGTACAGGAACATCCCGAGCAGCGGAAGGAAGATGAAGACGTTGAAGATCGTCTCGGGCGTCTTCGGCATCCTGTCCTGGGTCGGCGGCTGCGGGATCGTCGGAACGTCCACAGCTAGGTGCATGAGCAGGTGCATGTCTCTCCCTCGCGCGTCTCAGATGCAGTTGAACGTGGTGCCCTGCGGCGCGTAGAACCCGCGCTTGTCAAAGGCCATGGGGGCGTAGCAGAAGTTCTCCGACGCGTGCGGTTGGCCGGCGGTGTACGTGGTCGGCGGGATCAGCCCGCCCAGCGTTTCCTTCTTCACCAGGCCGAGGCCCTTGAAGATCAGCGCCCGGGTCAGCGGCACGTTGTGCACCGACGGACCGAGCAGGTTCACGACGCGCTCGAGCATCGTCGCGCAGGACCAGGCCAGCGCACTGGACGCCTCGATGCGCACGGTGGGGGCGTAGCGGTCCATCGCGGCCCGGAACAACTTCTCGCCGAGCAGGTCCGCGCCCTGAGAGAACGGGAACACCGGCGCGGCCATGGACAGCGTGGCGTTCTGCAGGTTCTTGTCCGCCGGGTCGAACCCGGCCTGGCTGGCGGTGATGGCGATCGGCACGGTCAGCCCGACGGTGGCGCAGGACCGCGCGGTGCGCGACACCCCACCGGCGTCGCCGGCGAACACCAAGGCCTGCACGCCGGCGCCCTTGGCTGCCTGGCAGGCCGAGGTGAAGTCGTTCTGGGTGAGGGAGATCTGCGTCTGGTAGGCGACCTCCATGCCGAACTTCTTGGCGTAGCCGTCCTTGTCCAGGGTGTCGCGGAACGCGGTGCACGCGGTGGACTCGACGCAGTAGAAGATGCCGATCTTCTTCACGCCCTGCTTCGCGAGCGCCTGCACCGAGCCCGCGAACTGCGCGCGCTCGATGCCGCCGACCGGGAACAGGTCCGGGGACAGGTGCCAGTCCGGGGTGACCTGGTCGCCGCCGACCGCGGCGATGTTCATGCCCTCCACGCCCTTGCGGAAGCCCTGCACGTCCAGCGGGGCATAGTTGGCGACCAGGGCGACGGCGTTGCGCTGCTGCACCATCTCCTTGACCGCCGCCTCACTGCGCGCCGGGTCGGAAGCGGTGTCCTTCTGGTACAGGGTGACCGGGTGGCAACCCAGCCCACCACGCAGGTTCACGTCGCGCACCCACGCCGGCAACACGTTCAACGCGCCCTGGTTGTTCGCCCCGACCAGACCACTGAACGCGCCGACCTGACCGATGACCACCGGCGGGCCCTGGGTGGTGCAGCCGACCGCGACGGCGGGCGCAGCGGCCTTGGCCACCGGGGCGCCCGCCGTCGCTTTGGTCTGCCGCTTGGTCGCCCCGGCGACCGCGTCCCGGTCGGTCGGCGTGGCAGCGGCAGCGGGGGCGGCAAGAGTGGAGGAGGTGGCGGCGGCCGGGGCCGCGGCGGAAACCGGGGCAGCGGCGGCGGGAGCGGCGACTGCGGCGGCCTGTTCGTGCTCCAGCGCGCTCACCCGGCCGGTCAGGTTGCCACCCTCGGCGGCCACGACCTCGGCCTGGTCAACCCGGGAGCCACCGCAGGCGGGCAGCAGGAAGCCGGCGAGGACAAGCACCACGCCGACGCGCAGCACCCGGGTCCGACGTTGGAACATCTGACGCTCCCTCATGATTGCACCACCAGCCGCGCGCCGGCCGGACCGCTGCGGCCGAGGCGGTGCGCGGAAGACCGCGCCGCCCGGCCCAACAGCGCCGAACCTCGGGTCGGCAGGTCCACCGCGGAGAGCACCGCGGCGACGCCGAAGGCCAACTGGAACCACAGCGCGGTGCGCGCGCCGTCGAGGTAGACCAGCGGAATCACACTGATCACCGGGGCGATCACCGCGGCGGACAACGTGCCGGGTCCGGCCAGGGAGAGCACGGCCAGGATCAGCAACGAATTCACGTAGTTGTAGGAGTCGGCGCTGACCGACCCGAACACGCAGGCACCCAGCGCCCCGGACAACGCGGCGAGCGCGGCGCTGACGCAGAACACCAGCGTGCGGGTGATGTTGACCCCGGCGCCCAGCGTGCTCAGCGCGACCGGGGAGTCCGCCATGCCGCGCAGCAGCCGACCCAATCGGGAGTGCTCCAGCGTGCCCACAAAGATCAGGGCCAGCACACACACGGCCAGCACCAGGTAGTAGTACTGGGTGTCCCCGTCCAGCCCGGCCGGGCGGCGGGTGGCGTGCCCGCGGGTGCCGAAGAAGAAGCTCTTGCCGTACATGTACTGCGCGAGCAGGATGCCGAAGCCCAACGTGGCCAGGCCGAGGTAGAGCCCGGACAGTCGGATCGCCGGGATGGCCACCACCGCGCCGACCGGCACCGCGATCAGCGCGGCGATCAGCACGGCCAGGCCCCACGGCAGGCCGTGGTCCAGCAGCCGGCCCACGGCTGCGCCGCCGATGGCCGCGAAACCCACCTGGCACAGGGAAATCTGGCCGGAGACGCGGACCAGCAACACCAAGGAGAGGAACAGCAGCACCTGGGTAGCGGCCACCGTGTACGACGTGCCGTGTACGCCCCAGTAGGACGGGGCGGTGAACGCCGCGACCGCCACTGCGGCCCAACCGAGCAATTGCACCCGCGGCGCCGGTCGGTGACCGCGC
>Ga0137412_10001959_pt1 | contig 16193 bp, 13 predicted proteins | sample CZODoug2_1_16fun_FD_122160 | JGI IMG/M metagenome (GOLD analysis project Ga0137412, IMG submission 122160) | Vadose zone soil fungal communities from Angelo Coast Range Reserve, California, USA - CZODoug2_1_16fungal (Hybrid Assembly) | ecosystem: Environmental > Terrestrial > Soil > Vadose zone...
GGTGGAAGTGCGCACGGTGGAGGATTTGGAAGGGTGCGACGGGATCGTGTTGCCCGGTGGAGAATCCACAACGCAATTGCAATTCCTGAAGGAAGAAGGATTGTTTGACGCCATCCGCAAATTTTCGCGGGCCGGTGGAGCGATTTTCGGGACGTGCGCGGGAGCAATTCTGCTGGCAACGAAAGTGAATAATCCGCCGCAGGAATCGCTCGGCTTGCTGGACATGACGGTTTTGCGGAATGGCTACGGGCGGCAACTGGCGAGTGATGTGTTTTTTGGTCCGAGCACACTGAAGCAGGAGCCGCTGGAGATGGTGTTCATCCGCGGGCCGATTATTGAACAGGTGGGGAAGGGCATTGCTGTGCTGGCCCGCCACGAAGGGAAAGCGGCGCTGGTGGAGAAGGGAAATGTGCTGGCGGCGACGTTTCATCCGGAATTGACAGACGACACGACCGTGCACGAACACTTTCTAGAGATGGCGGGGAAAGGGACGACGAAGGCGGCAGCGACGCAGTAACGTGCGAATTGCAAATTACTTTGACTCCGAGAAAAATGGACCATAAAGGGAAAACGCGGGTACTGTTTGTGTGCATCGGCAATGCCTGCCGCAGCCCGATGGCCGAGGCCATTGCGAGGAAAGAAGCGAATGACGTAATCGAAGCATCGAGTGCTGGGTTTTATCCGATGGGGATGATTCCGGAGATGACGCAGACGATTCTTGAACGGAACGGGTACTCGGCGAACGGATTGCGGTCGAAGGGTCTGCGGGAATTTGTGTCCGAGGAAATCAACCTGGTGGTTAATCTCAGCGGGTACACGCGGGCTCAGTTCCTGGAGAAGTTTATGCAGGTCGAGAACTGGGAGGTTTCAGATCCCTATGGCGCAGATGAGGCTACTTATCAGAGAATTTTGGAGGAGATCCGGGGGCGCGTGAGGGACCTCGCTCAGCGGTTTCGAGCAGAGAAGGCAGCGGCGGTTTAGGAAGAGCAGAGGAGACGAAGTGCGACGCGAGCAGACCAGTGTATCGCAGGAAGATTACCTGAAGGCGCTCTGGGAGATGCTGGAAGAGAACCAGGTGCCGATCAGCGCGCGACTCGCCGAAGAATTGAACGTGACGCCTCCGGCGGTGACGGCAGCCCTGAAACGCATGACCCGCGATGGACACGTGAAAATCGAGCGCGGCGGGCGGATCCACTTAACAGAAAAAGGGCGAAAGAATGCGCAGCACCTGATGCTGCGGCACCAGTTGGCGGAAATGCTGCTGACGGAGGTAATTGGATTGTCCTGGTCCAAAGCGCACGCCGAAGCGGAGCGCATGGAGCACGCGATTTCGCCGGAAGTGGAGGCGCTGCTGCTGAAGCGGTTCGCGACGAGAAAGACCTGCCCGCACGGCGTCCCAATGAACGGCGGAATCGCGCAACTCCGTAGGCAGGGCGGCGTATTGCTTTCGGAACTGAAAGCCAAAGAGAGCGCCGAGATCATGTGCGTCTACGAAAAAGACGAGGGCTTCCTGGAATTTCTGGAAGGCTTGCGTTTGTTGCCCGCGACGAAAGTGGAAGTGCTGAAGCGCGAATATGACGAAACGATGACCGTCCGCGCCGGAGGACACACGATGCATTTGGGCAAACCGGCAACCACCCGCATCTGGGTAAAGCGCCTGGCCGCGTAAATTTTCCGTTAAATCGCAATTTCCGCTTGAATTGTCCCGCCAATCTGTCCTAAGGTACTCCCACTCTGCTCAACCAGGCCCTGGTTGGCCACAAAATTTGACCTGTGAGGTTTGGATGAGGGGAACTCCAAATTTGAACGCGCGTATTCTCAAGCCGGGGAATCACTGGATATTGTACGTGCTGATTGCTTTTTTCGGCGGCTTGCTGACGTTTGCGGGCGCGCGGGCACAGCAGAGAGCCACCGACGATGCGACGTTCCGCAAATTGATTGACGGATATTGCGCGGCATGGAGCACGGGCGATCCGAACAACGCGGCGAAATATTACGCGAAAGATGATGGCCTGGTCTTTTACGATCTGGCGCCGTTTTCTTACAACGGCTGGAAGCAGTATGACGCTGGCGTGCGGAAAGAATTGCTGGATCAGATGCAGAGCGGCTCGCTAACGGCCGGAAAAGAATTAAAAGTGACTCGGCGCGGAAACATTGCCTGGACCACCGTGCCGATGCACTTCTCGGCAAAAATGAAGGATGGCAAGACGATCGATACACCGGTGCGGTATACGGGAATCTGGGAAAAAAAGGGGAAAACCTGGGTGTTGGTGCATGAACATCTGTCCGCCCCGCTCGGCGGATAGGCGTCGCGATAAGAAAGGCAAGACCGATGTGGAAGACACTTCAGCTTTACTGGATTGCGGCTCGGGGTTACCGGTTGCGGCCGTGGAATAGCCCCTACTTGCAGTGGCGGTTTGAAACGTTTCTGGGAAAAGAAGCGGCGCACATGACCGCGGCGAAATTTGTTCAATTGATATGGAAATACCGCGACCAGTTGCAGCGGTTCGCCGACTGGTCCGCCGAACGCCGCCGCGTGCAGCGGCGACACGCCTGAAGGCACAACCTGAAACATAGAGTAGTGATGCAAGCGCGGCAGGACGCCCAGCGCGCATTTGCGGGGAGTATACTGTCTGCAGGAGGAGGATCATGAGCGATCTGAAAGTCCTCCAGAAGACGGAAGCGCTGCACGAAGCGCGCTGGTGGGAGCCGGAAGGCAACGGGCGCGTTCATTGCTTCCTGTGCCCGAGACACTGTCACATTCATGCCGGGCAATCGGGATTCTGTTTCATCCGCATCAATCAGGACGGGAAGCTCTATAACCTCGGCTACGGAGCTCCGGCCGCGCTGCAAATTGACCCCATCGAAAAAAAGCCCCTGAATCATTTTTTGCCGGGCACACGTGTGTTCAGCATGGGGACGGCGGGCTGCAACATGGGTTGTTTCTTCTGCCAGAATTGGGATATCTCCAAATCGCATCAGGATCAGGTGAGGTCGCAGCCTGTGCCGCCGGAGGAAGTGCCTTTGCTCGCGTTGAAATACGGCTGCGATTCGATAGCGTTTACCTACAACGAGCCCACAATCTGGGGCGAATATGTGATTGATATTTGCCGCGCGGCGAAGGGCTACGGACTGAAGACGGTGATGGTGACGAACGGCTACATCACTTACGAAGCATTCCACGATATATACGATCACGTGGACGCGGCGAATGTGGACTTGAAGGCGTTTACGGAAGGATTTTACGGGAAGATTACGCTGACGCATCTGGAGCCGGTGCTGAAAACGCTGGAATGGTTGAAGAATGAAACAAACGTATGGTTCGAGCTTACGAATCTGATGATTCCGACTTTGAACGATGATCCCGCAGAGACGCAAAAATTGGCAGAGTGGGTGCTGCAGCATCTTGGCCCCGACGTTCCGCTGCACTTCACGGCGTTTCACCCGGATTTCAAGCTGCGAGACAAGCCGGCCACGCCGCCGGAAACGCTGCACCGGGCACGCGAGATTGCGCTGAAGGCGGGCCTGCACTTTGTCTACGAGGGAAATATCTACAGTGATGCGGCGAACACATATTGTCCCGGGTGCGGGAAGGTTTTAGTCAGGAGATCGTGGCACGATGTAAAGGACAACCAGTTGAAGAACGGATCTTGCCCCAAGTGCGGCCTTGCGATTCCGGGCGTGTGGAACCGAATACCTGTGGCTCACGCCTTTGAGGGGTGAGGACTTCCGCTGTGGCGGCATGGTCGCGTCCTGGTGATGAAAACCCTCAGGCCTGAAGGCCTGAGCTACAGCGAAGAATCATCGTCTGGTGAGTTGTGCGACCAAGTGGAGTTTGCGGCCGAACAGCAAGGAAAACGGGAAGGGATAGAGAGGCAGAGTGGTAGAGAGTTGCGAGGCTTGAAGCCCGCATGCCGCGAAATGTTTTTGCCACTGGCTCAGGCTTTGGTAGTTGTACGTCAGCGTGACGCCGTGAGGGCGGTTTCCAATCCAGTCCATGGCCCGCAGCGTCGCGTGGTCGAAGGAATTCTCACTCAGGTGATCTTTCAGGACAACGTGGGAGCGCGAAACACGCGCGGCTTCGCGAAGAAGCTGCGTAACGTCGGTGGTGTGGTGGAGCACATCCACAAAGAGGCATGCGTCAAAGGATCGATCAGGAAAGGGGAGTTGCACCCCATCGAATGCGCGGCAGGGAAGCCGGCAAGTGGGCCGCGGAATCACTTCCACGCCTTCGATGGCGAGATCGGGCCGCCGCTCACTGAGCAAGCTGCCGATCGTGCCATCGCCACAACCGATATCGAGCACGCTGTGCACTTCGGCAGGAATCAGCGGGGCCAGCGCATCCGCAAGAACCCGCGCCCGGCGCCCAAAGACGAGGGCGCGATGGCTGCGGGCGATCCAGGAGAGCGGCCAGGACTGTGGAGAGGAAGTCATCAGATTGGCAGCGCTTGCAAGTTTTTCCACATTCCGTGAGTGAGAATCCATTTCGCCAGAAAACGAAGAGTGTGGGAAACTGCGATGCGGCACTTCCCGAATAGAACTTTAGCACACGAACTGAAGGAGGACATTGAGGCTCAATGATTGATCCGGCGCAAATTGCGGCCAGGCAGGGAGTCGATCCGTGGGAAGCCGCGTACTTGCGGTTTGAGACCCCGGAAGAGGAGATCCGGAAATTCACGGAACGCTTGCGCCGGCTCGGAGTAAGCAAGTGGCCGCGGGAAACAAACGTGGTGGAGCTGTTTTGCGGCCGCGGCAACGGATTGCACGCGCTGGCGCGGCTCGGATTCCGGAACATCGAGGGAGTGGACCTGTCGCCCCGGCTGCTGGCGGAATACGCGGGGGATGCCCGGTGCTATGCAGGTGACTGTCGTGAATTGCCGTTTGCGGATAAAAGCAAGGACGCCGCAATTGTGCAGGGCGGATTACACCACTTACCGATACTGCCCGACGACCTGGAACGTGTTTTCGCGGAACTGCGGCGGGTGCTCCGACCCGAGGGGAGAGTGGTGTTCGTGGAGCCGTGGCTGACGCCCTTCCTTCGCGTGGTGCACAGGGTAGCGCAGAATCCGCTGGCGCGGCGCCTGTCCGTGAAGTTGGATGCCCTGGCTACGATGATCGAAAACGAGCGGCAGACTTACGAGAACTGGCTCGGCCGCCCGCGGGAAATTTCGCAGTTGGCCAGACGATATTTTCAGTCGGAGCACGAATCCTTCACTTGGGGGAAATGGAATTTTGTCGGTCGGCCCCGCCCGTAAGCGACCCCTGCCCTTAATCGAAAAATGGGCGCGGACGAATCTACTTGGCGATGCCCATGCCGCCGCCTAACGCGATTTGCGGAAACAGTGTATCCGGAGAAACGGGGCTGAGCGGCAGGCCGTCGGCGTCCTCTTCTTGCCCATGCTGGTGCCTGAAGCGCAGCGCATGGATGCCGATGCGCCCGACATAGTAGCCACTGTAAACAAGGTTTCCGCGAACGACGTCGCCCTTATACAACAGCACCTGGGTGCGGAGATAGCGGACCAACCGGGAACGTGGATGAATGGGAATTAGGGGGTTTGCACGCGTGTATTCCGTCCGGGAATTCGCGCAGTCCGCAAGCTGCACCACGGTCAGCATGCCGTCGGTGCGCATCTCGTCACCGGTGGCGTTCACAAACGTGTTGGGCAATTCCGGCCGTGGAAGAAGTTGCACGGACTTTACGCAGCCAGCCAGCGTCAGATCCCGCACCAGCATGTTCACGCCATCGTCAAGATTGCGGTCCAGGTGATGAATAAATTTATGCTGGGTGATGGAAAGGGCCGCGCTGGTCTCGCGCGAATAAGAGCCCAGCCAGGCGTCTTGACCAAGAACGGTTCCGTGCTCCTCCCAAAGGCGGACGTGGTCACGCCGGCTATAGCTATTGAAGCTCTTTTGCCACGTAACCTCCTGGCGCTGACCTTGGAGGTACTGCGTAGTGATCGGCGCGGTGGGATAGTTGGAGAGGGTCAGGAAGGCCCGAAACTCCCGCAGCACGCTGCGCGTCGAAATGCGGTCCCCGTTCATCCAGCCCGCGGTTTGAAACGCCGCATCCATCTGGTCGCGTGAACCCAGAAAAAGGACGTTTACGAGGTCGGCTTCTTTTCCCTTGCCAGTGAACGTGCGCGCGGTGTTTTTTTGCAGCAGCATCTCAACGTCGCCGCGCTCGATTTCGTCCATCTGGAAAGATACCTGCGGGAGTTCCGGCTGGTCGCCCACATAGAGCGGAACGTTCAATCGCAAACGCAGGTCGGTGCCCGGAGGCAGATAAATTTCCGGCTCCGGAAGAACGGTAAACAAGCGATAGACAATCAGGCTTGGGGCGCTATAGGGATTAAACGACGGCAAATGCCCCAGGCCATCCGTGATGCGCCCTTGCGGCGTGTACGTGGCCAGGATGCCGCGGATTTTTCCTTTGCGTACGGTTTCACGCGCATTGTCCACCTCCATAACCTGCGAGGCGATGGGCAGCACGCTTCCATCGGCCGTAACGATCCGGTCGAAAATGATTTCCAGCGACGCTGTTTCATGGACAAAGCCCAGGCCAACTTTCCGCGCGGCTACCACCTGTCCATCTACTTCGAGGCCCGCGGGAAATACCGGTGCGCCGTCGCAATCGGGAGATTGAATGAGAACCGCGCGGATAAATGTGCCCGGCTTGGAACTGTAGGATGCCACAGGGTCAAGCAGACGCACCCAGAATGACTTTCCGGGAGGAATATTTTCGCAATTTGCCTGGACTGGCCGCGCGGAAGCTGATGCCATTGCCGAAACTAATAGGAAAGCTGCCACAAACCGCATGTGGCCAGCGGTGGAATCCGCCGAACTGCGGCACTTAACAAGACCATTTTTGGACAAAATACTCATCCCTAAAACACCCTAACTGAAACATAAGCCACTCCTTGTTTAGTGTGCCGTTGCCGGGCAAAGAGTTGGCTCGGTGAGTGAAATCTATTTCTTCAGGTGTAACTGGCTAAGAGGACAGGTGGGTGACCTCGAGCTCGGGCATTGGGCAACATCTCGCGATCTCGCAGGAATTTCTCAGCCTGGACAGCGGCCGGGAATCCTGCGATTAGACTACGGGCGAGATGCCCAGGTTGCTACAAATCTTTCGATGCCCCGCACCAATCCGGCTAGTGGGGTTGCTTGATCTCCGTTGCCGCGCCGACCTTGACCGTGCTGCCGTAGCGCTTGTAGTTGGAATAGCGGATGGTCATCCGAATGTGCACGTCGCCCGAACGGAAATGGAGATAATCGTCGGCTCGCGTATACACCGGAAACCAGAAACCCTTCTCAATATTCTGGCGATACGTGCGAAACCGCGGAAAAACGTTTTCATTGTTTTTGTTGATGATGTCGGGAACCGCCTTGCCGTCGGACATCACGATCTGCAGGTCGTTGTCGTCCACCCACACGCGGCCTTGAAAATACCGCTGCTTCTTCTCGATGGTTTTCGGGGCAACGTCAAAGATGTAGCAGGAGAGCTCGTCCACCTGCTGGCGTCCGACATAGGTGACGTTGTACTTCGGCAGGTCTTCGCTGTTCAACACAAACGGCTGGACGTTGCGCACGTCGTCGAGGTCCTGCTCGCTCAACTGGATGCGCCGCAGCGTGTCCGGCGGGGCGTACGTGACCTTTTCAAAGCGTTTGCCGTCGGGCGTGAACACAATTTCACTGGTCATGCGGTACTCGCCATCGGGGCGGTCGTCGTCATCAACGGTCTGAATGGAGAAAGTCTGGGTGTAGGTATAGTTGCTGCGCTCAAGCCTGAATTCGGATTCGCGTTCGGAGAAGCGCTTGATGATCTGGTCCACAGGCTGCTTAGGCGGCTCGTTGAGGATGGGGCTGTCGCCAGGGGAATGGATCGACTGCGGCGGCGGTGCCGAGTGATAGGTTTGGCTCGCAGGAGGTGGAGGGGGCGGAGGAGGCTGAGGGGGAGCCTGGGTGCGCGGAGAAGCAGGATGCGGAAGCGGGCCGGGGTCCTGCGCGGGAGCAGCGGTGCTCAAGCCGAGAACGATAACCCCTGCAAGAAGAAGAGGCGAACTGTACTTAAATTGTCTGGTCGTCAGAGACACAGCAAACCTCGCTTGTGGATCGTTTCTATCTCTATAGAGTTTACCTCAAGGCGGAGGGTTGCATGGCGATCAGGTGGAGCGCCACTTCAGGAAGACCGCGGCAAGCGGTGGCAGAGTGAGCGCCAGCGAATAACGACGGCCTTGCCAGGCGTGTTCTCCGGCGTTCATGCCGCCGAGATTGCCCACATTGGACCCGCCATAGCTGGCCGCGTCAGTGTTCAGGACTTCTTCGTAATGCCCGGCACGCGGAACGCCGATGTGGTAGCCATAGCGCACCACGGGCGTAGCGTTCAGAATGACGATCAACAAGTCGTCGGGATTCCTGCCGCGCCGAATGAAAGAGTAGACGCTGTTGTCGGAGTCGTTTGCGTCAACCCATTCGAAACCCTGCCAATCGAAATCAACCTGATGCAGCGCGGGTTCGTTTGCCAGCAGCTTGTTGAGATCGGTGACCAGCCGCTGGACGCCTCGGTGCGAATCGTATTGCAGCAAGTGCCAATCCAGGCTTCGTGTTTCGCTCCATTCCTGGCGTTGCGCGATCTCTTGACCCATAAAAAGGAGTTTCTTGCCCGGGTGTGCGTACTGGTAGGCAAAGAGCAATCGGAGATTGGCAAACTGCTGCCACATGTCGCCCGGCATTTTGTGCAAAAGAGAATTCTTTCCGTGAACGACCTCGTCATGGGAAAAGGGCAGCATGAAATTTTCGCTGAACGCGTAGAGCAGCGAAAAAGTGAGCTTGTTGTGTTCGTAGCGGCGGTACACGGAATCTTTGGAAAAATAGCTCAGCGTGTCGTTCATCCAGCCCATGTTCCACTTCAGGCTGAAGCCGAGTCCGCCAAGATACGTTGGGCGCGAAACGCTGGGCCACGCCGTGGATTCTTCCGCGATGGTCAGCACGCCGGGGAATCGGAGATGCACAACTTCGTTGAGGCGCTTGAAAAAATCAATGGCGTCGAGATTTTCCCGGCCCCCGTAACGGTTGGGAATCCACTCGCCAGGCTGGCGGGAATAGTCGAGATAGAGCATTGAGGCGACGGCATCCACTCGCAAGCCATCAATGTGATATTTGTCCAGCCAGAAGAGCGCGTTGGAAATAAGGAAGTTCACCACCTCGTTGCGGCCGTAGTTGTAAACGAGCGTGCCCCAATCGGGATGAGAACCCTGGCGCGGATCGGAATGTTCGTATAGGTGCGTGCCGTCAAACTGCGCGAGGCCATGCGTGTCGCGCGGAAAGTGCGCGGGCGTCCAGTCCAGCAGCACGCCGAGGCCGGCCTGGTGGGAGCGGTCCACAAATTCCATGAAGTCCGTCGGAGAGCCGTAGCGGCTGGTGGCGGCGAAATAGCCGAGCGTTTGATAACCCCACGAGCCGTCGTAGGGATGCTCCATGATGGGGAGAAGCTCGATGTGCGTGTAGCCGAGTTCCTTGACGTAGGGAATCAGTTGGTCAGCGAGTTCGCGATAGCTGAGCCAGCGATTGTGTTCCTCGGGCATGCGCCGCCAAGAGCCGAGGTGGACTTCGTAAACCGAAATTGGTTGCTCGAGCCAGTTTCTAGAAGAGCGTTGATGGAGCCAGTCCGCATCGTTCCAGGAATGCTTGTCGAGCCGCGCCACGACCGAGCCGGTGTTTGGCCGGAGCTCCGAGCGGAAACCGTAAGGATCGGCCTTCAGCGGCAGAATGTTGTTTTGCGGGCCGACGATCTCGTATTTGTAAACGACGCCTTCGGCAAATTCGGGCACGAAGAGTTCCCAGATGCCGGAGGTGCCGCGCGAGCGCATGGGATTTACGCGGCCGTCCCAGCCGTTGAAATCTCCGACGACGCTGACGCGCCGGGCATTGGGAGCCCAAACGGCGAAGTGAACGCCGGTTATGCCTTCAAGCGTTTTTACATGAGCGCCCAGTTTTTCGTAGGTATCGTAGTGGCGGCCTTCGCCCATCAAGTAGAGATCGAATTCCGTGAGCAGGTAGGGGAACGCGTAAGTGTCATGCGATTCCCAGACGTCGCCGTACTCGTTGCGAAAACGCAGGCGATAGCTCGACGGCGATGGAGCGAGATCGCTGGGGGAAGGTAGTGTCGCTTCGAAAAACCCCGTGTCGCGCAGCTGTCGCATCGGAATGGGATTGGCCTGGCCTTGCAGGATAATCTGCGCTTCCACAGCGCGAGGCCGAAACGCGCGAATGGACCACAAGCGGCCCTGCGGCGAATCCACCGGATGCGGGCCGAGCAGGCCAAACGGATCGGCATTGCGCGCGGCCAGCAACGAGGCGACGCGCGCGCTAAAGTCGTCCACGGCCGCGGATTTTGGCGGAGAAGGGCTCACGTCAGGCACGGGGCCATTCTAGCGGAAGCGGCGCGCACGGCCAACTGGCGATGCGAAGCAAGTTGTTCAAACGTTTTGGAAAGGAAGAAAGTGGGCTTGCCCGTCGGCGGGGTGCAGGATAAAGTTGGCGGGCAGCGTTTGATTCTAAAGTGGCTGTAATGATTGTAAATTGCCAATGCGGAGAGAATTTGTGAAACGCAAAATCGCCTGGGGCGCGTGGATGGTGTGGGTGATGGGAACTACATTTGGATTGAACGTTGAGGCACAAGATCGTTCGCAAGCGCGTTCGATGGTGATTTCGCGGCAGGGCATCGTCGCCGCGGAGTCACCGCTGGCGGCGCAGGCGGGAGTGCGCATCCTGGAGCACGGCGGAAACGCCGTGGATGCGGCCATCGCCACGAACGCGATGATGGGCGTGGTCTCGCCGATGATGAATGGAATTGGTGGCGACCTCTTTGTGATCGTGTACGACGCGAAGGCCAACAAACTGTACGGCCTGAACGCCAGTGGCTGGGCTCCGAAAAACCTGACTCCCGAACTGCTGAAGAAGAAGGGCCTGCGGGAGATGCCGCAGACCGGTGTGAACACCATCACCGTCCCTGGCGCCGTGGACGGATGGCAGAAGCTGGCGGACAAATTCGGTCGTAAGAAACTGAGCGACGACCTGGCCCCGGCCATTCAAACCGCGCGCGCGGGCTATCCCGTGACCGAATGGGTGGCGATGTATTGGAACGGCGCCACGGATTACCTGCGCGGCGATGATGCGGCGGCAAAATTATATTTGCCGCAGGACCATGCGCCCAAAACGGGCGACATTTTCACGAATCCGGACCTGGCTTGGTCGCTGCAGCAAATCGCGGCACATGGACGCGACGCCTTCTACAAAGGAGATATCTCGAAAAAAATACTTGAGACAATCGAGCGCCACGGCGGCGTAATGACGCAGCAGGACCTGGCGGAATATTCCAGCGAATGGGTAGAGCCGATCTCGACCACCTATCGCGATTGGACCGTGTACGAACTACCGCCAAACGTCCAAGGCCTTGCCGCCCTCGAAATGCTCAACATCATGGAGACGTTTCCGCTCGGGCAGCAGAAGGACTACGGCTATGGCACCGTAAACGCCTTACACGCGATGATTGAAGCGAAAAAGCTGGCCTACGCGGACTTGAAGAAATATATCGGCGATCCGCGCAGCCAGAAATTGCCAGTGGCGACGCTGCTTTCGAAAGAGCATGCCGCTGCCCGGGCGAAACTGATTGACCCGGACCACGCCAATTGCGAAGTCAGCGCCGACCCCCGCGTGGGGAACGACACAACCTTCCTGACCGTGGTGGACCGCGACGGAAACATGGTTTCCCTGATTCAGAGCAACTTCAACGAATTCGGCTCCGGAATTGTTGCCCCGGAAACCGGATTCGTCCTGCACAACCGCGGCGCGCTTTTTACCCTCGACCCCGATTCGCCGAATCTGCTGGCCGGCCACAAGCGTCCCCTGCACACGATCATTCCGGCGTTTGCGCAGAAGGGCGACACGCGAGTCGCCTTCGGGATCATGGGCGGCTGGAATCAGTCACAAGCCCACGCGCAATTCATCGCCAACCTGGTGGACTTTAAGATGAACATTCAAGCGGCCCTCGAAGCGGCGCGTTTCACGAAGCGAACCTTTGGCGGCTGCGATCTCCAGATGGAGAACCGCTTCTCGTCGAAGGTTCGTGACGAACTGACGGCCAAGGGGCACAAAATTGAAGTAGTGGGCGCCTTCTCCGCCGCGATGGGCGGTGGCCAGGTGGTCCTGCGCGACTTCTCAAAGGGCGTCAACTACGGCGCCTCCGACCCGCGGAAAGACGGGGCAGCCCTCCCCGAGTTACCAGTCGAGTAATACACACAGGTACGTATATAGGAGGGTACTCTCCACGGCCGGTACGGTTGGGGCAGTACGGCAAAGAAATTCCGTTGCCGTGTGCGGAATGTGAACGGGCGTTCCCATATTTGCGGTGGGAAGCTGTCGTGGAGCTACCTAAGTGTTCCCTTATCAATGCCTTGCGGGATTGTAACCCTGGCGAGTAACTTGCACATCTAAAGGCTTCCATTGAGCGAGTGAACTCAGTTAGCCGAGTGCGAGTGGGAGGTTCCGGGGGCATGCGGGCAGCAAAAGCATTTTCAATCAAAGTGATGATGGTCGCCGGCCTGGGTTTGTTGATCTTGGCATGTGCGCCGAAGAGCCGCGCGCAGAGCGACGATGTGGCCGGCCAGTATGTGTGCTCGGAAGCCAAGGTAGCCGGGAAGGCCGTACCCTGCACAGCTCCGCCGCTCTCGCTAAAGAGCGACGGAAAGTTTGAACTGCAAGGACGCGAAGGCGAATACCTCGTCAGCGGCAACTGGGTGGAACTGAACGGGACGGTCCTGAAGTCGCGCGCGAAAAGGGAAGCAGGCCATAAGATCGTGTTTCGGTTCAGCAACAGCAAAGGCGCCTGCGAGATGATTTACGAACGCCGCGTCGCCGAAATGGGCAAAACAAAACTCGGCTGAGTCGGGTCTCCACAGGCCTGCTTCTTCTCCATTAATTCTTCGGACAGCTTCAGCGCGTCTGGCGCGTACCAGCAGCCGTCGCAGCTCACGGCAGCGGCGCATCATAGGCGGCAGCGGCGATTTCACCGAGTGCTTGCCCCGCAATTTTTTGCGCGCTGTCCGGGTCTGCGGGCATGGAGGTGTGATTCACATAAGCGGCAAAGGCGAGCGTCTTGCCAGACTTCGTTTGCACGTAACCGGCCAGGCCTTTGCCGTTAAGTGTCAAGCGCGAATTGAGCTTGTCTTCGGCGGCAAACGTTCCGGTTTTTGCGAAGACATGGCCCGCCCCCGGATTGTCCTTTTGAATTTTGGCCAGCGTTCCGTCTTTTCCAAGAATGGGCAACGCATTAAAAAAGATGGCGAAGTCCGGCCTGGTTTTCCAGTACGCAAGATAGTGGCACATGAAATCCGGGCTGAAGAGATCGGCCCAGTCGCCGCCCGCGCCGTCGCCTTGCGAGGCGCCGGAAAGATCGAGCTTCGCATCGGTAAGAAACGTTTGCTCAACCTTGAAGCCGGCGGAAAGCGGATCTTTCACATTCTTCGCGACGAACAAGCCGAGAAAATATGGTCCCATGCCGGCGTGGAGATTCTGGCTGACCTTCAGCGTGATTTTGATCTCCTCGCTCAATGGTGGGGAGACATGCTCTGCCACCTGGTATTCCGAAGTATAGAAATGCTGAAATGACGAAAAATCTTTGACGGGCGCGGCGGAGTTTTTCGGCTTGATCTCAATTCCTTTTGCCTTCAGCGCTTCCTGCAGCACCGCGGTCGCAAATTGCGTGGGTAAGGGGATCTGGTAGGCAAGGGTATGTTGCCCGCCGCCCAAAGGAACATTGCCGGACAGAGTGATCTCCCATGACCCATCGGGCCGAGCGGCGGGGTCCGTGGCGTCAAACAATAGCTTCGATTCGGCCGGGCCGGTGGTTACTGCGCTGACGAAATGAAAATAGGAAGTCTGCGGAGAGACGCCCAGCGCCACCGGGTCGCCCACCTTTTCGCCCGGCTTCGCGCTAAGGTCAAGGATGTTGTCGTTGACCATGATGGAGGACATCGTGACGCCGGTGCCGCCTTCGTGCTCACCGTCGGGCATCAGGCTGGTGTCCACGTAAACGTGGCCTTCGATTCTGCGAATGCCTTTGGCGGCAACCTGCACGGCGAAATCCTTGATGACGGCGAGTGGGTCGCCGGGCAGCGCGGGGCCATTGTAAGAGTGATCGTCGTCCATGAAGGTGAGCGTGCCGTCGGGTTGAATGCGATTCGAAAGATTGGGGTCGCCGCTGGCAACGAGGATGAGGTTGCCTTTCAGCGTGCCATGTTTGTCGATCGGCCCGGTGCGATAGATGTTGGTGTGAAAGCGATAGTCGGGACCAAGTTTCGCAAGGACCGTACCTTCGGTAAGTAGTTTGGTGGTGGATGCGGGAACAAAAAGTTTGTCGGCGTTGAGAGAGTAAACGACTTTGCCGGTTTCAAGGTCGTAAAACTCGATGCCGAAATTCGAACGCGCGAACTCCGGACGCCCCATCACTTTCTGGATGTGAGCCTCGAGCGAATCGGGAGCTTGTGCCCCAGTGCTATCCCCGCATGCGACAAGTAATAGCACGGCGGTTGCGATGCGGATTCCAGCGTTTCGCAAAATAATCCCTCCCTCAGGCTTAATGCTCATGGCTTACGGCTTACAGCTAATGGCTGACAGCTGTCGGCTGCGGGCCGACAGCTAGCTTCTCAAACGGCACATTCAGGATGCCGTACTGTTTCCAGTCTTTGTAATCGAAATGCCACCACTCGTCTTCGTTCACGGTGAAACCTTCCGATTCCATCGCGCGGCGAAGTAGGTCGCGATGCCAGCGTTGCAGCGAAGTGCCCCCGGGGAAATTTGGAAAGGAACGCGGCGACATTTCATCGTACAGGCCGGGCATTTCAATCGGCTGCCCGGTAGCAAGATCGTAAAGCGTCAAGTCCACCGCGCACCCGCGATTGTGCTTCGAACCCTCTTGTGGATTAGCGACAAATATCTTCCCTTCAGTCGGCGTCGCGTCCCAGAAAATCTTCGTCACATACCACGGCCGGTAGGCGTCATGAATCAACAAGCCGTAGCCCAGCGGCTGGAGTTTCTTGAGAACCCGAAGCAACGCCGCCGCCGCAGGCCGCTGCATAAAAGCTCGCGCCTGCGTGTATACCGGCGTGCTTAGAAAGTTCCTTTTGCTGGCGTACCGGATATCGAGATGAATCGCCTGCTCAAGCGTTACAAGTTCTACCAAATCAGGTGCGCGAAACGGCCCCGGCTCTGCCGGCGGAGAAAGTTCAATCGCTTTCTCACGAAGCACGCTCACCGGCTGGATCGGGTTGACGTGAAAGAAGCGTCTTGGGTCGGATCCGGCATCGGTACGGACGAAACTCTCCATGAGATAAACAAAATAAGGTGCAGCCCCTGGCTCTTCGACAATCTCATATGACCAACTGCCCTTGTTGGGGTCGGGAAGTGTCATCGATTCCTTGTCGAAACTGATCCGTTCTTCCTTGCCGGATGAGTCACGCATGTAAGGCAGGAGGTTTCGTTCCAGAATAGTGACCTTGTGTTTGTACCTCCCGTTGTTGCTGTATTCGTAGATGCCGACGAAGCGCTTCCATTCCGCGGGGGCATCGGGAGGTTTCGGGCCGGGGAGAATGGAATGCTGTGTGGGTTTCGCAGTCTGGGCAGGAAGGCCCAGAGCAAATAAGCTAAAGCAGATGAGCAACACCAGGCTGGGGAGACAACGGAAAGTTCGGGTCACGGTGAGAATGATAACTGATGCCTGCGCGTCCTCGGAAGACTTCACCTCTTAGAATGTGCAATCCGCAAACAAAAAGAGGGCGCAGCGAGCTGCGCCCCTACAATTGCGAGCTGCTACTTTTTGGCGGTGGCGGCGGATTCGTTCAGGCCGGGGGCCACGACTGGGTTGAGGAACGGCATCATCGCGCGCAGTTTCAGGCCGATCTGCTCGATCTGTTGCTGCTGCTCGGCTTTGCGGCGCGCCAGGAAATTCGAGCAGCCCTTTTCGTTCTCCTGGATCCAGGCTTTGGCAAAGCTGCCATCGCGGATGCCGGCAAGAAGTTTCTTCATTTCTTCGCGCGTCTGTTGGGTCACGATGCGCTTCCCGGCGTGATAATCGCCCTGCTCGGCCGTGTCGCTGACGGAATAGCGCATATAGCTGAGCCCGCCGCGATAGATAAGGT
>Ga0137412_10001960_pt1 | contig 16193 bp, 9 predicted proteins | sample CZODoug2_1_16fun_FD_122160 | JGI IMG/M metagenome (GOLD analysis project Ga0137412, IMG submission 122160) | Vadose zone soil fungal communities from Angelo Coast Range Reserve, California, USA - CZODoug2_1_16fungal (Hybrid Assembly) | ecosystem: Environmental > Terrestrial > Soil > Vadose zone...
AACCGGGCACCCCCCCGGTCAAGCGAATAGCTCGACACCGCCCCACTCTTCGCACCTTCATAGTTATCTAGCTCATTCGCAACAAGGACGGTCCTGCCATTCGGAGCCAGCGCCAGAAACGTAGGATTATCCGCCTCAGCCGCCAACCCCGGCGTCCCCAACTCTCCTGCAGCCGGATCAAATGAGTAAGAATAGATACCCTTGCTGGTCCCGGAGGTCTGCGTCCCGACCAGCAGCAACCGCCCTCCAGCCGACTCCCTGGCCAACGCGAACCCGCCACGCCCCGCCACCGAAAACGCCGCTGAACCGAAAATAAATCCGCGTCTGCTAATCCGTTTCAAATGTCTTCTCCTCTTTCACCTCATCCACAATAGCGCGAATTGCAGACAAGCAGATAAGCTGTTCCCAACAGCGCAACCAGAAACCGTCTGCAAGGAAAGCCTTCACGTGTCTCAGAGCTCGAATACCCCCCGAAACTCGCCCCTCGACGCCATTCGCGGACGGCTGATCGTCTCCTGCCAGGCCTCCGAAGGCGACCCTCTGGACAATCTCGACACCCTCACCCGCATCGCAACCTCGGTCCTTCGCGGTGGCGCCGGCGGCCTCCGCGCGGAAGGTGTCGAGCGCATCGCCGCCTTCCGCGCCATTACGCAACTCCCCATCATCGGCATCATCAAGACCTGCGATGCCAACGGCGACGTTTACATCACTCCTGACTTCCGCTCCGCCAAGGCCATCAGCGATGCCGGAGCTGACATCGTCGCCCTCGATTGCACCGCTCGCCGCCTCACCGCAGCCGAACCCTGGCTCGAACTCATCCACCGCATCCACACCGAACTAAACCGCCTCGTTCTCGCCGACATCGCTACTGTCGAAGACGCCCTCGCCGCCGAACACGCTGGAGCCGACGCCGTCGCCACCACACTCTACGGCTATACCGCCGAGACCGCCGGCATTCGTACAGTCTCTTGGCCTCTCCTCCAGTCCCTCGTCGCCCACTTGACAATCCCAGTGCTCGTAGAAGGCCACATCACCGATCCGCAGCAGGTACGCCGGGCCTTGGACCTGGGTGCCACCGCCATAGTCGTTGGTTCAGCGATCACCCGTCCGGAAACCATCACCGCCCGCTTCGCAGAAGCCACAAGAATTGATCAAAATAATGATCTTGCTCAGTCAAAGATTCAATCAGTATAGTCATCTATACATTTATCTGTAAATGCACAGACAGGGGAACGAAATGGCAATTGGAGTCACACGAGAAGATTCGATCAGCGGAGTTCAAACTGCCAGAAGAAACTACACTATTCCGTTGACCCTGATGGTTTCGCTCTACTTCGGTATAGGCTTCATCACCGCCCTCAACGACATTCTCGTTCCACATTTCAAAGACCTCTTCCACCTCACCAACGTCGCTGCGCTGCTCGTCCAGTTCTGCTTCTTCGGCGCCTACTTCGTCATGTCGCTCCCATCGGGCTGGATCGTAGGCAGAATCGGCTATAAGCGAGGTATAGTCGTCGCCTTGTCGGTGATGGGCCTTGGTCTGCTTCTCTTTCTGCCTGCCTCGGTCATCATCTTCTATCCACTCTTCCTCTTCGCACTGTTTGTTGTCGGCAGCGGATTGGCACTCCTGCAAGTGGCGATCAATCCCTACGTCGGCGCACTCGGCAAACCCGAAACCGCCGCGTCTCGCCTCAACCTCTGCGGCTTTGCCAACTCGTTCGCTGGCTGGCGAGCTCCAAAGATAGGAGCCGCTTTTATCTTCGTGGCGGCAAGTGCAAGCGCAGCGCAGCTCGCTTATTCGGTGCGAAAGCCCTACATGATCCTCTCCGGGCTGGCCTTTCTGATGGCCATTATTACTCACTTCGTCCACCTTCCCGATGTAATCGAAGCGCACGAAAAGGATTCCCTCACCGACGGTAGCGCCTGGAAGTTTCGCCACTTGCGTCTTGGCGCGGTCGGCATCTTTGTCTATGTCGGCGCGGAAGTTGCGATTGGCAGCCTGATGATCAACTTCCTCGGACAGCCGTCGATGGGTGGTATGAGCCATGCAGCGGCGGCTGAGTATGTCTCGCTCTACTGGGGCGGCGCGATGGTTGGCCGACTCATCGGCTTCTTTGCCCTTAAGTGGATCAGCGCACCCAAAGCCCTCACCTTCGTCTCAGTTCTTGCATTGCTCTTCGTCACTACCGCCATCCTCGGCCACGGCGACGTAGCCCTGTGGGCCATCGTCTCCTGCGGCCTCTTCAACTCTGTTATGTGGCCTTGCATCTTCCCCATGTCGGTCGCAGGTCTGGGTAAGTTCACCAGCCAGGGCTCAGGAATCCTTGTCACTATGGTGGTCGGCGGCGCAGTCATCCCTGAAATCCAGGGTTTCCTAGCGGACTCCTTCGGTTACCAGCGCAGCTTCGTGATCGTCCTGCTCTGCTACGTGTACATCCTCTTCTTTGCTCTAAGGGGCCACCGCAATCTCAACGCGGTTGAAACGACAAATGCTCTCAATCCGGGAGTTATTCAATAGTGGTGGTCGGAACGCGGATCGAAGCCTTGTATCGATCGCCACGGTAACGCGAGCAGGCGACTTCGATCGGAGTTTCCTCGGTCGTCATGATGATGCGCGAGATCGAGAGAATGCTCGCCCTCTTTGGAATGGTCAACAGTTCGGACTCCTCGCGAGTCGCTGGTAGTGCCTCGATCACTTCATCGGCCCACGCCACCCGCACGCCAAAGCTTTCACGAAGGACGAAGTAGAGAGATTGTTTCACGAAACTGATCTTATCCAGTCCTGGAAACTGTTTCAGCGGAATATTCGATTCTTCAAGGGCCATTGGAATTCCATCGGCGAGCCGCAGCCGCCGTAGCCGCAATACAACCTCTCCAAACTCAACCTTCAATTTTTCTGCAAGCTCCTCTGTCGCCTTTATCACGGTCTGCTCGAGCAGCTTCGAACTTGGCACCATGCCGAGATGCTTCATATCTTCGGTAAAACCACGCAGGTGCATGATATTTTTGTCCAGCTTTGGACGGGTCACAAACGTTCCGCGCCCTTTTTGGCTGAAGGCGAACCCACTGGTCTTCAACCCGTGAAGCGCCTGACGCGCAGTCATGCGGCTAACCTTGTAGACGCGGGCCAGCTCTTCCTCAGAGGCCAATGGGTCGCCCGTTAGAAGCTCACCGGAGTGAATCTTCTCCATCAACGCACGTTGAATCTGGTAATACAAAGGAATGAAGCCGCTTTTATCTAGTGGACGAACTGTCGAGGCAGGTTGGACCTGAGACTTTGGCACTCTATCTCCTGAGACGTTTCATGGCCGCCTATTGAATCTGCTAAACCAGCAGATTAAACGCGCTTCCCAATATACGTTGATACCTATCACTTTTAGTCGCATCTCAGTTCAATTGTCTATACGTTCTTGTCAAAATTGCTTGGCATGAAGGAGGGAAACCGGTCTCTGGGCGGACAACAGGGAAGCCGCTTCCAGCTATACGATCGTTGCATGTCCCGCCAGGAAGGTTTGGATGACTTCGGCCGCCGACGATAGGACCGTGATGTTGGCCTTCCGGCCGACGTCGAGGCTACCCCAATTATCGCCAATCCCCATTAGCTGAGAGGGATTATGCGAAGCAGCTGCCACTGCTATGCTCAGACCCGATCCCGTGAACTCCATGAAATTCTGTACTCCGCGATCCAAGGTCAACACACTACCGGCCAGAGTGCCGTTGGAGGTGCAACGTCCATCACGGACCTCCACCTCCATATCGCCAAGCATGTAAGTCCCATCCGGCATGCCGGTAGCACTGATGCCATCCGTTACCAAAATGATGCGATCCTCGTCCTTTGCCTTAAAGTACAGTCGCACCATCAAAGGATTCACGTGAATTCCATCGCAGATAATCTCGGCAAACAGGGATCGCTTGTCGAGCACATAAGCAGCTAGACCCGGTTCGCGATGATCCATCGTGCGCATCGCATTGAAGGTATGTGTGGCCGAGCGTGCACCTGCCGCAAAACCCGTCTCTGCTTCGCATACCCTCGCGTTACTGTGTCCCATGCTGCAACGGACGCCCAGAGAAGTCGCATGCGCAATCAGCTCCGGCGCTCCCGGCAACTCCGGCGCAATGGTCATCAGACAGATCTTGCCCTCTGCAGCATTCCAGAAGCGGTCGAATAGCGTTATCGAGGGTGCTTCCAGCAACGCGTCGGTATGGACTCCCCGCTTCAAATGCGAAAGGAATGGCCCCTCCAGATGTATTCCCAATGGAGTGGCGCCCGGGCGCCTGGCCTCTGGACTCCGTCCAATTTCGATTGCCAGTCCGGCCAGTGAGCGCATCGTCTCATCTCTGGGAGAGGTGACAGTTGTCGGAAAATACGCCCCGACACCGCGGCCTGCAAGATAAGCCCCGATTGCACCGAGCGCCTCAGGCGTCGCCTCCATTACGTCGTGCCCTGCACAGCCATGAATATGGATATCGACATAGGCGGGAACCAGCGTCGCCTCTGGAAAGCGATGCGTCGCGCCTACGCTTTCGTGTTCATTCGCTGTAAGACTCTCGATACGACTGACGCGACCATCTTCTACCGTTACCAGCGGATACTCCACCACTCCGCCCGTACCCATGAGTCGACGCGCCGCTATCGTGCTGATCATCGCTACCCTTTCGTTGATTCCCACGCGGTGAGCGCAGACTTAGTTAACCATGTCAACATTTGTTTCAGAGGAGAAACTCTTTCCTTCGACCTTTTGATTATCCTCGGAAGGTCGCAAAAAAGATCTTTACTCGTAAATCTCCCAAATCCAGTATAGTCGTACATACAGGTCGGAGAGAAAAAGAATCTCATAAATGAGTCGAGCTTTCTTCTGCGCAATGGGCACCTCTCATTCAGGTCACTTGAGCAGTTTAGCTGCTGGCTACTATCCGCAGAGTTCTTGTCTTATCCTGTCGTGCAACCGAGGTGCTCAAGCTCAGCGGTTGACGTGTCTAATCGGCAGCAAGCCACTGGAACGATTGAATGTTACAACACATGACTGAATTGAAACCTATCGCAACCTTCCCTCACGCCATGTTGCGTGAAATCTACGAGCAGCCGCAAGCGCTCGCCGCAACTATCGAGCGGTACATTCCAGGAGGAGTTTCGACAGCGGAGACGTTTCAGCCTGTCGTCGATGCTCTCGGCAGGCACGAACGTCTCGTCATCGCGGCCAGCGGTTCCAGCCGTCATGCGGGGCTGGCCGGTGAAATCATGCTGGAAGATCTCGCTGGCGTCCCCGTCGATGTCGAATACGCCAGTGAATATACTTACCGTTCCACCCACACACTCCACAACCCCGGCGTTATTGTCATCTCTCAATCGGGAGAGACGGCAGATACACTCGCCGCTCTGCGCGAAGCGCAGGCTCGCGGACTTGCGACCGTCGCGATTACCAATAATGCTCAATCCAGCATGGCGACGGAGGCGAGCGCTTCGCTGCCAACGTTTGCCGGCGTTGAGAAGGCGATTCCGGCAACAAAGAGTTTCACTACACAACTGGCGGTGCTTTATACGCTCGCTCTCCACCTGGCGCGCTTCCGCGGTCGCATGACGCAGCAGACGGCTGAGGTACATGGGCGCCAACTGCAGCAGATTCCCCGGCTGATCCAAGCTGCGCTGCCGGGCTGGCAAAAACAGATTGAGGCACTTACACCACAACTCGCAAACTCCAGCACACTTCTTTATCTCGGGCGCGCCGCTCACTATGCGATAGCCCGTGAAGGCGCCCTCAAGCTTAAGGAATCCGCCTACCTTAACGCAGAAGGCTACCCCGCCGGTGAACTGAAACATGGACCTAACGCGCTCGTGAGTAAAGAGGCACCCCTCATCATGATCGCTACTGCTGACGTCAACGATCCTGACTCGCTGTTACGTTATTCGAAGGTCCTTCAGCTCATGAAAGACATGCGGGAGCAGGGAGCGCGGATCGTCGCCCTAGCAACCGAGGGCGACAGCGAAGTTCCTCTTTACAGTGATTCCTGCCTGTTCGTCCCGGCAAGCAATGACCTTCTGTCAACTATCCTTGAGGTTGTACCTTTACAACTGCTCGCCTATACGCTGGCAATCAGCCGCGGCATCGACGTCGACCGGCCGAGAAACTTGGTCAAAGCCGTCATCGAGGAGTAATCGCAACAGAAGCCTGTCGCCGTTCGAGCATTCAACGAAGTTTTATCTAACACCAAAGCGTCAGGCATTCTATCTCCACCTAGCACGAGCTGGCTCACTCTTCGATCTGTAGCGTAGATGGGTAGGCCGTTGGCCCGGTGGATATCGCTTCTATCCCCTTCTCTATCACGAGCAAGAATAGGTCTTCGACACCGAACTTGCGCCGATGAGGCTCTCCTACTCTGGCTTCTTCAGTAACCCACATGCTAACTGCGTGATAGGGGCCATTCGAGAAATTTGATCGGTGCAACTTTTGTGTAATAGGTTCTCCCGACTGGAGGAGGTTACCGTGAGTACTAAAGTTTCGGCCGTAGTAACGAGCCAAAAAAAGGGAACCTATGACACTCACGTCCCACAGTTCACCTTATTCGTCGGTATATTCCTTGGTTGGTAAATTCTGCGCGAAAACCTTTCTTGTTCTCGCAATGGTGACAGCGATAGCTTCCGCAGCATTTGCGGCACCCGCGTCGACCCAAACAACGCTGGCGATATCAGCCACGTCCGTCCCTTATCAGACGCCTATTATCCTGACGGCAACTGTAACTTCCGGTGGCTCTCCCATTACCGCAGGAATGGTTCTTTTTTGCGAAGCGACAGCGACATTTTGCGAAAACAATTCCGCATTGGGTATCGCACAGCTGACCTTCCCTGGCTCAACTGCGTCAGTAAAAATCGGCAGTGGACCGATTGGCAACCATAGCTACAAGGCAGTATTTAGAGCAAACAAGAACTACGCCACCAGCACCTCGAACACGGTCACTTACTCAGTGACTGGAACCTATCTGTCGACAATATCGTTGACCTCAACAGGTTCCATCGGCAACTACAGCCTCGCTGGATCGGTCGGGGGCGTTGGCGCAATTACCACGGGGCCGACCGGTACCATCTCATTTCTGGACGCCAGTGTCGGCAACAATGTGCTCGGGACAGAGAATCTTGTTGTTTCCACGCTGTCGGCTAGTTTTTCTCAAAATCAACCATTTGCTATAGGCGGCCCGGCCGCAAATACAAGGTCAGTGGCGATTGCCTCTGCATACCTTGACGCAGATAACAACCTCGACGTGGTAACCGGGGATTCTGTGAAGACGGTCCCGGTAGGGGATCCTCCGCCTCCTGATAAGTCCTCGATTACGGTTCTTATTGGTAATGGCGACGGCACCTTCAAGCCACAGGTAAACTACCCCGGCTGTACCGTGGGCAGCGCGGTGCAGATTCTTCTCGCCGATTTTAACCGCGATGGACACACCGATATCGCCCTAGGATGCTCCGACTATAAGAACGCAGGCGGCACTAACGGCGGTCTCGTGATCATCCTTGGCAACGGCGATGGAACATTCAAAGCCCCGACCCTTTACTCGACGGGTGATGTGGCTGGTATCGCGATGGGCGACTTCAATGGCGACGGCCTCCTTGATATAGCCGTGACCGATAATGCGCAACAGAATGTCGTCTTTTTTACCGGAAAGGGTAACGGAACCTTCACTCAGGAATCGACCACCATTTTGACCAATGCCGCGGTTCACGGAGTTGCAGTGGCGGACTTCAACGGAGACGGCATTGACGATGTCGCCTACGCCGTCGTTGACGTTGTCGCGTATGCCCCCGGCCCCAACCATAACAACCACTTGTCTGACCTGTACGTAGCTATTGGTAAGGGAGACGGCACATTCACGGTGTCAAGTACTCCGGTAGCGACCCAGATAGGCGAATTTCTGACCACCGGCGATTTGAACGCCGACAACAAAGCGGATATTGTGGCTGCCAGCATTACTCAACCGGGACCTTTCCCGGACCCCACTAATACCCTCATTGGCAATAGCTTATTCGTTCTCCTGGGCAACGGTAATGGCACCTTCCAAACACCGGTTGCCTACCTCTCCGATATTCCATCCGACCCGCATCTGGCCGATGTCAATGGTGATGGAATCCCGGATATTATCGCCGGGGGCAGCACTGGTGCCTTGGTCTATCAAGGTATCGGCGACGGCACAACTATGACTTACCCTCTCGGGTCACTGCCGGGTGCGGAGCCGGTCATAGGTGGCTTTAACCTCACCTATGCCGTCAATGCCGGAGACTATAACAACGACGGCAACGCTGACCTGATCGGAACAGATAACGACGCCCCACTCGCTGCAGTTTCGCTGAGCGTGGTTGTACAGCAATCGACGGCCTCTGCCCTCACCAGCGTCGGCGTATTTCCGCTGGGTAGCGGCGTCCACAATGTCGATGCCAGTTATTCCGGCGACTCAGTTTATGTCGGGAGTGTCTCCAACACGGTGCACCTTACCGCTGCTCCAGTTGATACGACCCTTACTCTGACGACTTCACCCAACTCAGCTATTTTGACTGGCCAATCCGTAACGTTGACTGCGGTACTGTCTCCCTTCACGGTGGGCCCACCAACGACAACCACAAATGGCCAACTGGTTAATTTTTTCAGTGGCGCTACGTTACTCGGTTCGGGCACACTTTCAGGTGGCGTTGCAGTTCTGACGACAACCGCACTGTTAACGGGAACCGACTCGCTCACGGCCGTATTTCCTGGGGATTCCAACTATAACCCCAGCACGTCAAACACCGTTGTTGCGACTGTCGCCAATTTGTTGCTGAGCTCGTCAGTGAATCCCTCGATCTATAACCAAGCGGTCACCTTCACGGCAACTCTACCTTTCACCAAAAACGGAGTCATTAATTTCTTAGATGGCGCGACCATTATCGGAAGCGGCGCCATCTCCGGGACTACAGCAACATTCACAACGTCGACTCTCTCTGTTGGCTCGCACAATATTACCGCGCAGTTGAACTCTGACAGCTCCTCTGTGCTCGTACAAGTAGTCAACAAAGCTACTCCAACGGTGACAGTGACTACTTCCGGCCCCAGCAACTATGGTGATTCGGTGACGATCACGGCAACTGTTCCGGCGGGCGTAACCGGCACAATCACTTTTACCAGCGGCGGCCTCACGCTTGGCTCAGGAACCATTAGCTCTGGCACCATCTCGATCACGACCTCTGCATTGCCCGCGCCGAGTGATGTCATCACTGCCACCTACAGCGGAGATGGAAGTTACAACTCAACAACAGGAACAGTGACTCAGACCGTGGCCAAGGCGGCTGTCGCATCGACGCTGACCTCTTCGCCCAATCCGTCGCTTCCCGGTAGTCCTGTCACCCTCACCGACACTCTGCCAAATAATGTAACTGGCACAGTAATATTCACCAATGGCACGACTACGCTTGGCACCTCCACCGTGACCAACGGGGTTGCCACGTTGATAACTTCAACGCTTCCGCTCGGCAGCGATCTCATTACCGCGACCTACAACGGTGACGGAAATTTCAATTCGTCAGTAGCGACCGTGACGCAGACTGTAGCAAAAGCGACCACGACCGTTACGGTAAGCACTCCCGGCCCAAGCATCTTCGGCAATCCCGTCACAATTACAGCGTCAGTTCCCGCCGGACCTACTGGCACCATCACGATCACCAGCGGCGGAGTAACGTTGGGTAGTGGAACGATAACCTCCTCCAATGGCACCGTGACGGTCACCACGACGACTCTGCCAGTCGGTTCAGACACAATTACAGCGACCTATGGTGGAGACACAACAAATAGCTCTGCGACCGGGACAACGACGCAGACTGTAACCAAGGCCTCGCCTGCAGAAACCCTCGTTTCTTCCCTCAATCCTTCCATCTTCAATCAATCCGTGACCTTCACGGCCACGCTTCCCACGAATACGACCGGCACGGTGACCTTCGCGAATGGCGCAACCGTTCTTGGCACATCCACGCTGACGAATGGTGTAGCAACGTTAGCCTCATCCACATTGCCTGTAGGCGGCAATACGGTTACTGCGACTTACAGCGGTGACGCGAATAACGCCACAGCAACCGCGTCCTTGGTGCAGACAGTCAACAAGGCAACGCCGGCAGTAACAGTCACCACATCCGGCCCCAGCACCTCTGGCAACCCGGTCACCATTACAGTTACGCTGCCCGTCGGCACGACTGGCACGGTAACGGTAACAAGCGGTGGCCAGACCCTGGGATCGGGTCCGGTCAATCCAACGACTGGCACGGTGACCGTCACGACGTCGAGCCTGCCCGTAGGCAGCGATCCGATCACTGCTTCTTATGGTGGAGACTCGAACAACAATCCTGCGACAGGATCAACTACCCAGACCGTAAACAAGGCAACGCCGGTTGTAACTCTGGTTTCTTCAACGAACCCATCTACGCCGGGCCAGTCTGTCACCTTTACGGCCACGCTCCCGACCGGTGTAACTGGAACAGTGACATTCACGAGTGGCGCTACGACGTTAGGCACGTCAACGTTGGTAGGCGGAGCCGCCACAGCAACGACCTCCGCACTGCCCGATGGTAACAATCCCATCACGGCCACGTACAACGGCGACGCCAGCAATAACTCCGCAACAGGAACACTCACTCAGGCCGTCAACAAGAACACGCCAACCATCACGGTTACCACCTCGGGTCCTAGCACCTACGGTGACCCGGTCACGATTACGACGACCCTGCCCCCCGGCACGACCGGAACGGTGACGATTACGAGTGGCGGAAATCCAGTGGGCACCGGCACGATCAATCCGACGACTGGAACAGTCACCATTACAACTTCAACTCTGCCGGTGGGCAATGATCCGATCACTGCCACCTATGGTGGCGATACGAATAACGGTCCCGCAACGGGGACCACCACGCAAACTGTTAGCAAAGAAACTCCTACGATCCTTCTAACATCGTCGCTGAATCCATCCACTCTCAACCAATCTGTGACCTTTACAGCCTCTGTGCCCGCTGGCGTAACCGGCACAGTGACTTTCCTCGATGGTTCAACAACACTTGGCACAGGAACGATAAGCGGCGGGGCAGCGACCTTCACCACTTCGACCCTTAACGCGGGAGTTCAGATCATTACCGCAAGTTACGGCGGAGATTCGAACCACAACTCGGCCACCTCAGCGCCTCTCTCGCAGACGGTCAACAAAGAAACCCCTGTATTGCCGGCACCAGTGGTATCGACGAACAATCCCACCGCCGGCACTCCAGTGACGATCACCGAGACCGTACCACCAGGCGTGTCCGGGCCAGTTACCTTCTCTGACGGCTCGACGCCAATAGGAACGGCGCCGATCATCGGCGGAGTCGCCACCATCACAGTCACTAACCTCCCGCTCGGCACGGATCCGATCACCGCCAGTACTCCGGGAGACTCCAATAACAACCCTGCCACTTCACCCCCGGTCATAGTGACCGTAGTGAAGGCAGCACCGACGGTCGTGGTGACGTCCTCGCTGAACCCCTCGGTCATCAACCAGTCCGTGACCTTTACGGCGACTGCGCCCGCTGGTGCGACTGGCACGATAACCTTCCTTGACGGGGCAACCATCCTCGGCACAGGCACCTTGAACAACGGCCAGGCCACTCTGACGACCAGCACATTGATCGTCGGAACCCACCCGATCACGGTAAGCTACGGCGGCGATACGAACAACAACCCCGCTACTTCGGCGTCTCTCAACCAAGTAGTCAACAAAGCGACTCCAGTCATACCGCCCCCTGTTGTCTCCTCTTCTACTCCGCCCCCGAACACGCCGGTAACGATCACAGAGACCGTTCCCCCCGGTGTAACGGGAACAGTTACATTCTCTGACGGTACGACACCAATCGGTACGGCTCCCATTGTGAACGGCGTTGCGACGATCACCGTTCCCTCGCTGCCAGTTGGAACCGATCCCATCACCGCAACCACGTCGGGTGATGCGAACAATAATCCGGCGACCTCGGCGGCTACGATCGTGACAGTGACACCGGCGGTGCCCGTGCTTGTTGCCCCGATCGTGTCCTCGAACAACCCGCCCCCAAACACACCGGTAACAATCACCGAGCCCATTCCTTCTGGGGTATCTGGCCCGGTCTCGTTCTTTGACGGCGGGACTCTCCTAGGAACTGCGCCCATCGTCAACGGCCAGGCCACCTTGACCGTGCCTTCCTTGCCGGTTGGCACCAATCAAATCACGGTGACCGCTATCGACACGTTCACGAGTGGTACGATTACGTCGCCACCGACCCAAGTCACTGTGGCGAAAACAAGCACCACCATCACGCTGGCTTCTTCGGTGAACCCATCCGCACCCAGCCAGGCCATAACCTTCTCGGCTACGGTACATGCAGGCGCAACTGGTTTGGTGACGTTCCTTGACGGCACAACCATCCTGGGTACTGGAACGATCAACGCTGCGGGCGTCGCAACTTTCACGACCTCAACGTTGACTATCGGATCTCATCCCATCACCGCTTCGTTTGGTGGCGATTCCGCTTATAGTGCCGCGACTTCAGCCGTTTTGACTGAGGTTGTTGGCAAAATTCCGACCGTGACTACGATCGCTCTAAGCTCACCCGCCCAACTTCTCCACACCGGCGTCACCTTTACTGCAAACGTAACCGCTCCAAGTCCGAATGCCACTGGCACCGTGACCTTTATGGAGGGTACAACCATATTAGGTACAGCCACGCTGAGCGCAAACGGAGGTGTTATCGTTACGCTCACCACAAACGCAAATGCGGCCTTTGCAACAACCGGTCTTGTCACCGGTCCGCATCAAATTGTTGCTGTCTATTCAGGCGACAGCACCTTCGCTCCAAGCACATCGGCTCCTGCCCCGAACATCGTGGAGGACTTCACCAATACAAATAGCGGCCCGGCTAGTCAGAACATTTTCCCAGGAGCAGCCACGACATACAACTTCACCTTGGCGCCTGTGGGTGCCACAACATTCCTCAACGATCTAACGGTAGCCGTCGATGGTCTACCCCCAGGATCGACCTATACCTTCTCACCCTCTACCATTAAGGCAGGCAGCGGCTCCACTCAAATTGTTCTCAACGTGCAGACCAGCAGCTCGCTCAGCGCGCGGAACAACGTTCCACAAAACGGCCCCTCCCCACGCAATGAGTTGCCAATCGCCCTCGGGATGCTCGGTCTTGCTGGGCTTGGTGCTGTGCGTAAACTACGACACAAGATGCCGCGGATGTTGATGTTGCTCGTGTTGACGCTTGGTTCGCTTTTGCCGATTGCCGCTCTCAGTGGCTGCGCCGGCGGATATTTCACTCTCAACCCAACAACATTTTCCCTAACGGTCACCGGCACCGAAGGCCCCGTTCAGCACGCAGCAACCGCGACCTTAATCGTGCAGTAGGAAAAGAGACGAAATGATGCATCTTCGCAGCGCCGCGCTTCTTATACTTGTGCTCGCTCTCCCCTGGGCTCTCCATGCTCAGGCGATATCGATGGGCGGGGTCAACGGCGACGTGCCCAGGCTCGAATTCGGCGCCAATTACAACTACTTCCACGCGAATGCGCCTCCAGGTCAGTGCGGTTGTTTTTCCCTCAATGGAGGCAACGCGACCGTGGTCTACAACATCACGCCCAAGTGGGCGGCCGTCGCCGATCTTATGATCGGACACGCGACGAACGTGGACAACAGCCTGCAGAACATCACCATCTTCAATTACCTCTTTGGTCCCCGGTACACTCGCCGTATGTCAAGCCGCTATGTTCCCTACGGACAGATATTGCTTGGTGGGGCGAGGGAAGATGTTAACTTCCAGTTCACGATCAATCGCAATGCGTTTGGAGTGCTCGCCGGCGGTGGCGTCACTACAAGGCTGAAGGGCAAATTTGGTTTGACCCTCGGTGAGGTTGACTGGATTTACACTCGAATCCCCAACGCCAAAAACAATCGCCAGAATGACCTCCGTATCGTTACAGGCGTCACCTACCACCTCGGGCCAAGTTAGCCCTGAACCATCGCGGCCGGTGGTCAATCTGATCGCAGCACAAATTCACCAAACGGACCCTACTGTTTCAAGAGCTTTGTAAGATATTCGAGCGCGCGTGGGTCATTGGATTGTCCAAGCCAGAAGATTGCCTGCCTGCGAACAATTGGGTCCTTGCTTGAATCGGCTACTGCAATCAATTGGGCGGCGGCCTCATCGCTCGGCAAACGGGAAAGCGCAAAGACTGCCGATTTTCGTATCTGCTCATTGGGGTCATTGGTCGCGATCGTACGCAGATCATCCGTTACTCTCTTACCACCCTTGTTCGCCATCCAGAACTGTGCCTGCTTGCGGACCTGCGGTGAAGAGTCCTCATGAGCCATGCGGATGAGCTCGTTCAGTGCCGCAGGGTCTTTCGACAGAGTAAGGTCGAAGGCAAGCTTTTCGCGAAACTTCGGATCGCTATCTTCGCGAGCAAACCGCTGAATAGCCGCAAGGCCGTCCTGACCGCGTTGGTTTGCGAGCCAAAACGCCGCCTTCTCGCGTAGCCCAAGATCATTACTTGGACCGGCGAGGCTGATCAGCGCCGTCGTCGCTGCATTCGTCTGGTGCACGGAAATAGCAAATATCGCACTGTCGCGAAGATGCCGGACGTTACTCTGTCGAGCAAGGTCGGTCAATACACGTACGCTGTCGTCTGCTTCGACGCTGTTCAGCCACACGAATCGCAGACCGCCCGCATCGAGCTCGCGGTCCGGGCTCTCGACGTGCAATTTCATTACAGCGCCATCCGCGACGCGCAGCAGAATCACGGCATGATCGAACGATTGGTTGCTCCCCTCGGGTTCGTTGACGTTGGCGTCGTTACGGCCTTCCAGATAGTCGATACGGCTGGAGTTCCATCCCGATGAAAACTTGTTGATTACCGGGATGGAGTATCCCACCCACACCGCATCTTTCTGCTGCTTCAAACCATCAACTACCGTCCCTAGCCCGCGATTCGCGGCTTCGGTCGTCACTTGACCATGAATGACGGTTGGCTGTTGCGCTGATAGTGCAGTTGCCGCTGACAGAACAAGAGCGGTTGCAAAGACAGGCACGAAAGCTCGCATAAATCTTCTCCAGGACATCGTGATTAGTGACAAGTTGAGTTGAGGTGGCAGAGTGGGTCTTACTTCAACAGCTCCATCATGTAGTCAGTTGCTGCCTTGTCATTCATCAAGGCAAGCTCCGAAACAATGCGCCGCTTTAGCTCCAGGTCCTTTTCGCTCCGCGCCATCTCCACCATGCGCGATGCGTCCTTGGTAATGAACATGGCGGAGATAATCGAACTCTTGATTTTGGGATCGGTCGTCGTCCGGTAGACCTCGGCCAGCGTATCGTTGGCGCGCTTGCCTTGAAAAACAGCCATTGCCTGGATAGCCTGCCCTTGCAACTGAGGGTCCAGCTTTCCAAGCGCGGCATCATGCAGAATGCCTTCAGCTTCCGGAGATTTGCTCTGTGCCAGCACAAATAGCGCACGCTTCTTGACGCAAGGTGATTGGTTGCCACTTAGAATGCCGCGCAGTAAAGGAAGAGCGGTAGTTGGGTCCTTATTTAGCAGCGAATTCAGAGCAAGCATCTTCAGGTCTTCATCTGACCCCCGCGCACCGCAGTTGTCCCCCCTATCCATGTCATAACTGAAGGGAGCCATCTTCACGTAAGGGCGAACTCTGTCCGTTCTCACCTTTACCTGGTCTCCTACGGCCTTCGTGTCAACCTGTACATCCACCGAAATAGCATCGCAATCCTTGTTCCAGGTGCTGCCAGAAAACTGCGAGTGGAGCTGTTCGCAGGTGGCAATCGCGAGCGGCGTTTTGCCGAGCTTATTGAGCGAGTACGCTTTCCAATAGAGAGCTGCGTCAACGCGCTTTCCTTTTTCGCTGACGACTTTATCAAAGGCGGAGACAGCGTCCTGCCAGCGATGCTCATCCATGGCGCGCGTACCAATCGTGTAGGCGTCATCATCCGCTATAACGATGAAAGGAGCCGGAGAAGCGACTTCAGCGATCAGCCCATGAACAGGTGGCGCTGCTGTAAAAAGGACCAGGACAGTGGAGCAGAACGTAGTGCGAAGAAGATTTGTCATTGTGAAACTCCTTGGGAATGATCGTCGTTTTGCCGCAGAATCCTGATATCGAGCAATAGACCGCTC
>Ga0137412_10001962_pt1 | contig 16190 bp, 11 predicted proteins | sample CZODoug2_1_16fun_FD_122160 | JGI IMG/M metagenome (GOLD analysis project Ga0137412, IMG submission 122160) | Vadose zone soil fungal communities from Angelo Coast Range Reserve, California, USA - CZODoug2_1_16fungal (Hybrid Assembly) | ecosystem: Environmental > Terrestrial > Soil > Vadose zone...
TATTGTTGAAGCGCTCGGGAAATATCTCGGCCAGATCTTTGACCGTCGTCGTGCGTAGCAACTGAGAATGAATCGCGGCCACACCGTTAGTGCTGTGTGATCCGACTATCGCCAGGTTGGCCATCCGCACGTGCTTGCTTGGGCCTTCCTCAATTAGACTCACGCGAGCAACGCGCCCGTCGTCGCCCGGGAAGCGGGACCGAACCTCGTCGAGCAACCGCCGGTTGATTTCAAAAATGATCTCCAGGTTTCGTGGTATCAGCATCTCAAACCACTCAACCGGCCATTTCTCGAGCGCTTCGGGCAACAACGTATGATTGGTGTATGCAAGAGTTCTTCGCGTCAGGTCCCAGGCTTCGTCCCATCCGAGCTTCGCCTCGTCGAGCAGAATCCGCATCAACTCCGGTACCGCCATCGTCGGATGGGTATCGTTAAGTTGAATCGCGACTTTGTCGGGAAGTGTGCTCCAATCGGGATTGCTGCGTCGAAACCGTCGCACAATGTCGGCCAGCGAGCATGCGACGAGAAAGTACTCCTGCACGAAACGCAGCCCCTGGCCCATGCTGGTCGAGTCGTCGGGATACAGCACTCTCGTCAGCGTCTCGGCTGCCAGTTTCTCGGCGAGCGCGCCAACGAAATCGCCGTGGCTAAATTCCTGGAAATCAAAGTAATCCGGCGTCGCGGCGGCCCACAGTCGAAGAGAATTGATAGTTCGGCCGCCATATCCGACAATCGGGAGATCGCGCGGGATGCCGAACAGCGTGGATGGCTTTCCGACCTGGGCGTGCAAGCTTCCGCCAGTGAGCTCGAAGGAGCAGTTCAGCTTCACCTCGACGCTATCCGGAGGCCGCACGACCTGCCACGGATCGGAGTATCGCAGCCAATGGTCCGGGCGCTCTTGTTGCCAACCGTCCTTGATGGACTGTTTGAACATCCCGTATTCGTAACGCAGTCCGTAGCCCATCGCGGGCAACTGCATCGTCGCCATCGAATCGAGAAAGCAGGCCGCGAGACGCCCCAGTCCGCCATTACCCAGACCGGGATCGGGCTCCTGCTCGAGCAGACCGAGCCAATCAAGGTTCTTGTCCTTGATAAGTTGTGCCGCGATCGGATCGAGCATCAGATTGGTGATGTTGTTGGCTAGCGAGCGACCGAGGAGAAACTCGATCGAGAGGTAGTAGACACGTTTGGGATTTTCGCGCTCGTATGTCTGTTCGGTGCGTATCCAACGCTGCGAGAGAACATCGCGCACAGATCTTGCGACAGCTTAAAAGCGCCCGCGCAAGGTGGCATGACTCGCATCGACAATGTTGTCGAACAGAAGATGGCGGTCGTAGAGCGCATCCTCGGTCCCGGTGAATTTAACCGGCCCGCATCCGTATTTTGCGTTGAGGCTCGCAACCAGGTCGGAGGTTGTCGTTTTGGGAGATGCTGCCATTGTGCTTCTTCCTCTTATCGGTTCAAGAGTCAACGTGATTCGTATGGTTCCAGAGTTGAATCACGGGCCGCGACAGCTGTGTTCGTAGCTAAGCATGCTCAAGCTCGCAGTGCTCAGCAGGAAGTATTTAGGTCTTTTCTGGCGACTCACCTACAACCCTCGCCGTGTGAAAACAGGAGCGCGCTATGGAATTCTCGTTGAGCATGCGCGATAGCCGCGGAAGCCTTCATCATGAGAAACAATCGGAGTAATTAGGGCCGAGTTCTTCGATGCCGCACCGATCAAATCGCGCGACCATCGGGCAGCGTAGCTCCAGACCGCTCCTCCAATCGCGACTGTACCGCGCTACGTACCGAGGGATAAAAGTTTTCGGGTCCAATCCGCTCCCAAAAACCCGAGCGAATCAATTTTTCCCGAATGGCGATCTTGGCGCGCGCCACAGCAAACGAGATTTCTTGCGCAGCAAGCTCCAACCGAATCTCCTCAAGCACATCTAGTCCGGTTAGATCGATTGCGTTGACCGCTTCCATATCGAAAATGAAACGATGCAAAGGCTTTTCATATGTAGCTATAACGTCACGCACGCGCATTTTGAAATGGTCAGAATTGAAGAATAAAAGCGCCGCGTCGAATCGGTAGATCAACAGACCCGGGACGGTTTCCGCGTCGGAGTATTCACTCAGATCTGCAAATCCGTCTACACCGGGAGCCTGCCCGAGGATAGCGTCGTAGGGGCTGGAAACACGTCTGATGAGGAGAATGAGGCTAAGAATTACGGTCAAGGCAATTCCAGGCAGCACTCCAATAGTTGCCACACCTAGGGTCGCAAGAATCGAAAGAGCAAACTCTGGCCGGCTGATGTCATACATTTTCCGCACACCCCGAAAATCGAATAGCGAAGCACCAGCCAAAACGAGTACCGCGCCAAGCGAGGCTTTCGGAATATAAGCAAGTGGGCGAGTAAAAAACGTCAGGATAAGGGTCATGATAACGGCAGCCGTAGCTCCGCTAAGTTGAGATCTGCCTCCCGTCAGATCGTTGATTGCTGTACGAGAATCGGTCCCTGCGATCGCAAAACCGTTTGAGAAACCGGACGCAAGATTTGCCACGCCCAACGCGACAAATTCTCGATTCGGCACCACCTCGTAAGAGTTTCTTACGGCGAAGCTTTTGGCTGTAACCATCGAGCTGCAGAAGGAGATCAATGCAATCCCTCCTGCATCGGGCAGCAGGCGCACGGTATCGCGAAAGATGTCTGACGGCACATGAGGGGAAGCGAATCCTGTTGGAATGACGCCCAACGTTGTCACCGCCCATTTCTGGGAGTCCAATACGACCATCAAGCCAATTCCACCACACACTCCTACGACTGCGCTCGGCAGACTGGGAGCGACCTTTCCGGCTACATAAATGAGGGCGAACGTCACTAGAGCAACCGACAAAGTTGGAAAATGAGTCTGGCCGATCTTGGAAATGAAATCTGCGATCCTCAAAAAGAACCCTGTATCTGTGCGCACCGAAAATCCACAAATCTTTCCAAGTTGACCGCTCACGATTGTAAGGGCCATGCCGTTGAGAAATCCGATGAGAACGGGACGAGAAAGAAAATTGGCAACAGCGCCGAGTCGAAGAATCCCACCGGCTATACAGAGCACTCCGACTACCAGCGATAGAGTGATCGAGAGGTCCAAGTAGTGTGCTGGATTTCCTGCCGCCAAAGGCTCGAGTGACGCAGCCACTAGTGCGCACGTCGCCGCGTCAGGGCCCACAATAAGCTGTGGAGATGAGCCGACCATGGCATAAGCGATCAGAGGAAGGATACTTGTATAGAGTCCTACGACCGGAGGAAATCCGGCGAGCTCCGCATATGCGAGCGCTGTTGGAATCTCGACCGCAGCAACCGCAACACCGGCGAGAAGGTCGCCGCTTTTAAAGAGCTTTTCTCTGAGCACTTAAGATGCCGTCGTTCTTCAGAAAATTGCGCTGGATAGTGAGACATCAATACTTCCAGGAGACCTTCTCCGATTAGTCGACGCATAGTTCGTACCAGCACGTATCATTCTACGATTAATGGAAACTCTATCCTAGCGACGATATTTTAATTACTCATGTGTCGGCCGCAGGCATATCGGACGTTGGTCTGATGTATAGCGTCCTTACGTGGCCGGCAGTTCTTTTCGCGGGGCCGGAAATGAGATCTCGAAGGTCGAGCCTCGATCTGCATTGCGTCGTGCGGTGAGGCTGCCGCCGTGCGCCCTTACTATCGACTGAGCTATAGCCAGCCCCATTCCCATTCCTTTGGGTTTGGTCGTAAAAAACGGTTCATACATCCGCGGTACTGTTGCGGGGTCGATGCCCTTGCCTGAGTCACACACTGTCACCTTTAGACAATCGCCGTCGACGAAGACGTTCGCTGACACCTGCCGAGCATCGCCTCCTTCGACAGCATCGAACGCGTTCAGAATCAGATTCAGGATCGCCTGCTGAAGTTGCACGCGATCTCCAACTATCAGCGGCAGCGAAGGTGGCGATTCGAATGTCAGCGAGGCGTTGCGAAACAACGCGTCGCTGCCGAGCATCCGGACTACATCGGCGACGAGCTGCCCCAAATCCACTGGTATCTTCTGGATTTGATCCTTACGGAAGAAGAGGCGCAGACCTTTTATGACGTCAGCAGCCCGCAAATTGTCTTGAACGACATCGCTGATTGCTCCTCGCAGCTCTTCGAGATCGGGGCGCTCAGATTCAAGCATGCTCTGAATTGCTTCGGCGTTGCTCAAGGCCGCGGCTATCGGTTGATTGAGCTGATGGGTAAGCGAAGCTGTTAGCTGTCCCATGACTGCGGCACGCGCCACGTGACTCAGCTCATGGCGAAGGAGTGTATTTTCCTCTACCGCCCGCCTGCGTTCCAGGGCGGATCCAATGATTGCTGCGACTGACTCAAATCGCCGGACCGACCGAGGTGACCATTCACGCTCCCTTCGGAAAGAGGCAAAACCGACGGATCCAACTACATCTCCCGCCATTCGGAGTGGCACTGAAATATTTGATTTTGGAATGTAGCGTCGGAATATATTCCAGTCTTTGCTGACGAACTCCCGCGGAACCTCGGACACTTTGGAATAAACGAGCGTCTGCCCGCTCATCAAGTAATTGTCGAACCATGGAGCCGGTCGAGACACCTCGAAGCCATCCGGAAGTTTGAGGCGGTTGTCTCGTGACCATGATTGACGAACCACTAACTTTCCCGATTTCGGATCGATTTGAGTGATCGCAGCCCTATCAAGATCGTTACAGAGCACAATCTCCTTAAGCCATCGGTCAATTTCTGCGCGAATCTCGGCCACCGGCAAGCACACCAAGGAAATTGACAACTTCTCGATGAACCGCTCGAAGTGTCTTCCCTCCATCAGGCCGGAGAGCCTTTGGTGCGTGGTGGACGCTCCATTGCTGAAGGAATTCGTCTCTACCGATAAAGAAAGAGAGCCCATGGCACCTGCACACGCCTTTATTGAAGACTCCTACCGGTTTCAAAAAGCGTCGATCGCCCAGCCTTCTGCCCGTACACGAGTCGCGGTGCAAATATGACGAGCCAAGCAATTGGGACGAGTGCAACATTGGTCGCGAATGCGCACCCAATGGTTGCACGAATTCGCTGGGCTCTCGTGTTTCTATTCACGTGATTAGCGCTAAGCATCGAGACTCGGATAATCACATCGGGTTTTCTTAGTTCGAAGACGTATCGGTCCTGTCTCGCCGCTGCCGGAGCGGTTACTGTCCGCGTGAATCAGCATTTCGTGTGCCAGAGGTTGTGAACTCAGACGGATATTTGGGAAAAGCCAATATGATCGAGCTGTAATCCGTCTCTACGGCCTCGAGTCGGACGAGGTCTGGCACTGCAGGTGCAGGATTTTACACCGCCGGGCATTGCCCTTCGCTTGCGACTTGAGTGAAAAGAAAAGCGAGCCAGCGACCGGAGAAGATGGTCCGCTGGCCCGCCCCAGACTGGTCCGATGTGGAGAACCAGCCAGCTTCGCTCTCGGGGGAAGAGCTTGTCTCTTTCTTTAGTGAAATGAGCCTCTGAGGGGCTATCGGACCTTGGTCCAATAGACACTCGATTCCTCTAGAGAACCAAAATCCGGTCGAATCAGTCCAAATGAATGAAGTTGAGCTAGGTAGCCTTCGTCGGCAACGCTAATACGCCCGGTTTCATCTTGGCCGCCTATGCCATTCTAGCGACCCCAATAAGATCTGAGCTGCGGGAACGCGACGGTCACGCCAAAATTTATCGTTGTCTGGGGGGCGATCGGCGCATACTGACGATAAATCATCCATTGTCCAGTGATGAACAAGCTCATTGGGGGAAGGCCCGGACGCACCAAAGTCCGGCCGAGTCCGATGCTTAGGGGTAACGTCGTCGGAGAGTGGTTGCGCCAACCGATCATCCAGTTGGCCTCGGCCGATCTCAAGTACCATTTGTCCCAGAGATGAAGAGCAAAGACGGGCTGAAACTGGAAAGTGTTTTGAGGCGGCCGGTTGGGCGAGGTGTATGCGAACGAGACAGGATTCTGTGCGATGAAACCAATTAACAGACCCCGGACGCCCGTGTAGATGGCGCCGAGCGCCGGACCAACTTGCCATGCGCCTTGGCCGGCGCTTTTGGAAGTGGCGGTTGGGAAGACGAAAGTCGGCCCGACCCCGATCAAAAGCCCGGTTTTCTGCCTATCGGGCCATGGTAGCGCCGCGATATCGAACACGGGCAGGTCGCCGAACTCCGTGCGAGTTCCGCCGCGCGAACTGGGGACGGTAACCAACGCAAAGGTCGGTCGGATTAACTGGGCGAATGGCAGGAAAGTTCGCGGCGGTATGCGCGGAATCAATGGCCTTATGATCAGTTGGTTCGTCTCGTAATTCCTGATGCAGGCAAAAGCGGTGCAGGGGCCATAATTCGCAGGCGTGTAGCTGTCTCTCACGATCAACTGGGGCAGAGTGGTCAACGGGTCGGTGAAGTCCTGTTCCAGTTTCTCTTCAGCCGCGGTTGAAGATGTGGTCGGCGTTTGAGCGTATGCCGAGACGTCACATGCGAACATCGCCAAAACGACAACAAAAAGATATGGCAACATAGTCGCCACTATTGCTCTTTTCATCGCAGGTCCGATCTCTTTCCAAACCGCATCACGGCAAGTTCGCGTCACGATGGCTGCCCAACCAGTTGCTAAATTATAACTCAGCAACAATTCGATATAGGTCTGGTTGACGCTACTGCGCCGGCGATCGCCCGCAAAAAGACATCAGTTGGTCGCGAGCACACCGTTGAACCACGGGCCTTGGGAGATTAATGCGGCTGTCGGGCCGACTCGACCTGAAGGCGATTCTGACAAAATCTGCGCCAAGCTAGCGCGTGGTTCAGTTGCCCGAACCTGCGAGAGTCAGTTCTACGCGTCGGTTCTGTTCACGTCCTTCCGGCGTGTCGTTGGAGGCCACGGGATCTCCCTCGCCGAATCCTTGCGCGGAAATTAGGGCAGGGTTCACTCCCTGTGCGATCATGAACTGCGTCACATTTTCGGCGCGCTTCTCGGACAGTGTCAGATTAGTCGTAACACCTTGGCGCTTGAGTCCGGGGCCAATCGGGACGTTGTCGGTGTAGCCGTTCACCGCGATCTTGGTCTGCTGCATAGGAGCCAGGATCGGTGCCATTTTCGCCATTGTCTGTTGTGCATTCGCTGGCATTTGCCAGTCTCCCGACGGAAACAGCAGCTGATCGTTGACCGTGACCTTTATGGCGTTTTGGAGTCGCTCGACATGCATCCCTTTGGAATTTATCTCTGACGACATCGTCTGATTGAGCTGGTCATATCGAGTCTGAAGTGCATCATTTTTCTGCACCTGAGCGTTATACTTCTCCTGAGAGACGCAACCCCCCAAAACCAGCATGGCGGCGACTAGTACAGTTAGGGTCGAGCTTAATCTGAGTGAAGACATCTTGTACTCCGTATGTTCGTTGATGTTCCGTCACACGTTCTCAGGATACTAAACTCTTCCGATCAGCCACCTGAGCTCTCTGGTTCTTTCTCCAGTGAAATCGCGGTCGCACGCGAAGCCGTGATTACCAGATCGTCACCAGCCTTCAGGCGAGAAAGAACCTTCGGATCATTCGCTTTTACGGTTTCGACCGACCCATCGGAGCCCTTGATCGTGACGGTTCCATTTGCTTCGTCCACCTGCACCACTGAAACAACGGCCTTCAAATGTTCCTCTGCGACGGCACCTGGAACCGCTCCAGGCTTCGCCGTCACTACCCCTCCATTTACCGATAGACTCGGCAGAGACTCGCCCGGCTTTTTCTTGCGGACGCTAACCACTTCGTAATAGCGCACAATGACTCCGGTACCGACAGCAACCGCGCCGAGATTGTAGGGGTTGTCAACTTTAAGTGTGTATTCTTTACCACTTGGCACTTGAATGGTTACTAATTTCTGAGATTTGTCGACTGCTGTAACCTTGCCGTGGATAGTTAATACTGTGGCGGCGCGGACCGATTCGTCAGTAGCGCCCGCTGGAGCGCTTGAATTGGTCTGAGCCATCAGCGTTGTCGGACTGAAAAAACACGCCAATACCATGAAAATGAGCGCTTGTAGACCTCTATTCGTCATGACGTTCTTACTCCTGCAAGAATCTTGAGTAACAATCGCTATCAAAACGCATCCGGCACAAGGTTGTAGCGACGATTCCGCGGTTCCATGTAGCCGTGCGGTTTTTGTCTCTCAGGAAGTTCTACAGTTTCCCGCTTAAGACCTTTGTAAGGGATCAAGCTCAAGAGATGCGATAAGCAATTTAGCCGCGCACGCCTCTTGTCATCGGCGTTGACGACGTACCATGGCGCAAATGAGGTGTCGGTGGCGAGAAACATCTCGTCTCGAGCACGAGAATAGTCGTACCATCGGCGATGTGACTCAAGGTCCATCGGACTCAGCTTCCAGGTCTTTCGACCATCGTTGATCCGTGCATGGAAGCGTTTGGTTTGTTCCTTCTGACTCACTTCGAACCAATACTTTACGAGGACGATCCCGTTTTCGACGATAGCGCGCTCCCAAATCGGGCACATCTCGAGAAATCGTTTCGCTTCTTGCTCGCTGCAGAAGCCCATGACTCTCTCGACGCCGGCCCTGTTGTACCAACTGCGGTCGAAGATCACGATTTCTCCCGCTGCGGGCAGATGCGGAATATAACGTTGGATGTACATTTGCGATTTCTCGCGCTCAGTTGGGGCCGGTAGCGCAACGAGTCGGAACACCCTTGGACTGACTCTTTCCGTAATTCGCTTAATGACGCCGCCTTTACCGGCCGCATCGCGACCCTCGAAGATAACTACCGCCCTAAGACCGCTGTGTTGTGCCCACAGTTGTAATCTCACCAACTCAGCCTGGAGCTTTTCCAGTTTCTTCTCGAAGTCCTTCCGCTTCAGCTTCGTAGAATGATCCTTGGAAACGGAGGCCGGCACTTTGGTTCGCTTATGGTTTGAATGTTCCTGCACCGGTTTTAATCTCCCTTCAGTAGGGGTGATTCCATTCGACGTCGGAAAGGCTCCATCCACCGCCTAGCGCTTTATACAGATTGACGACCGCCAGGAGCTGATCACGCTGCGTTTGTGCCAGCGCGTCTTCCGTTGGGAAAAGAAGTTGTTCAGCCTCCAGGACTTCGAAGTAGCTCGCACGACCCGCGGTGTAGCGGAGCAGCGACAGGCTCACTGCCTCTCTCAATGCTGCCACCTGGTGCGTCAGCGCGGCACGCTGATCGACCAATGTCTGCTGGGCGATCAGTGCGTCCGATACTTCTTGAAAAGCTATTAGAACGGTCTGCTTGTATTGAGCGATCGTGCCGTTCCAAAAGGCCTGCTGTGCGTAGTAACTTTCGATGAGTCGGCCGCCTTGAAAGAGAGGACCGGCGAAGCCGCCAGCGATATTCCAGATACTGAAACTTGAATCGAACACATCACCAATATTTGGGCTCTGTCCGCCGTAGAGCGCGGTCAAGCCGATGCGGGGAAAGAAGTTTGCCACCGCGATACCTATCTCAGCGTTCGCGCCGATCATGGTTTGCTCGGCCTGCATGACATCAGGGCGCCGCTGGAGCAAATCGGTCGTCAAGCCGACCGGAGCGTTCGGCATGGCCTGATCGGTCAACACAACGCCACGTGCGGTCTCTCTCGGATAGGCGCCCACCAGAATGCTTATTGCGTTCTCCTGCTGAATACTCGCGCGCCGCAATGCGGCAATATTCGCAATACTGGAATCGTATGCAGCTTGTGCGCGTTCGACTGGTAGCTTGCTGTCCCTGCCGAATTCAAAGCGCTGGCTAAACAAGTCAAGTGTCTGTCTGTAAGTTCTCGAGCTCTCCTGCGCGATCGCCAATTCCCGATCCAACTCCACGAGACGGAAATAGCCTGTCGCCACATCGCTAATCAGAGTCAGCATCACGCCTCGTCGTACATCCTCTTGAGCAAGGAGATTTGCGCGGGCGACCTCGGTGGATCTGCGGATGCGCCCCCAGAGGTCTAGCTCCCAAGTTGCGTTGAGTAGCCAGCCGAACGCATTGAAGGTTATATTCCCATTAAAATTTTCCAACGGAGTGAAGACCTTCTCGCGCCCGGCAAACACCTGATAGCCGGCTTGCGGATAAAATGGCGACGCAGCTATCCATACCTCCGAGCGAGCTTGCTCCACTCGTGCGACGGCCAGCCGTAGGTCGTAGTTATGCGCAAGTGCTTCGGCAATCAGCTGCTGGAGTCGCGGGTCCCTGAAGACACCCCACCAAGGAAGATCGGCGAGCGATGCATTCTCAGCGGGACCGATCTCTGAGCGGAACTCCTGTGCCGGTGCCACATCAGGGCGCTTGTAGTCTGGACCAACTTCGATCTTCCAAAGCTTGCGCCAGAATCCCTGAGGTTCGGCTATCGGCGAGCAACTAGTCAGCAGGAAGCTAAACAGGATGACGGTCAATCTTAGCACTATCGACCTTTTTGAAGAGCGCGTATCCACCTGGAGCCCCTATTGAATTGCCGCGAGCATCTTGCGGAACCTGGAGAGCGTGAAAACCGTATATGCAGCGCCGATCAGTAGCATCTTCGTCATGTCTGGCCAGACCATCGCTGGAGTAGCATTCCTGAACAGGACTGCCTGCGAGAAACTGACGAAATGCGTGGAGGGAACGAACTGCATAAACCTCTGCAGTGCAATCGGCATGCTCTCAAGAGGTGTCTGGCCGCCGGATAGTAGGCTCATGACGATGAAGACCGGAAAAGCCAACAGGCCAAATTGCGGCATCGAGCGAACCAATGTGGCGAGCATGACGCCGAGTGCAGTTACAGAAAAGAGATAGATGACAAGTCCAACGAGAAAGAGTGTGATCGAGCCTGCGATGGGAACTCCGATCGCGCCCTTCACGATGAAGAAGAGCGAGAGTACCACTGCCACGACGACGACAAGGCCATTGGCCCAAATCTTCGCAAACATGAGTTCGTAAGGACTCAAGGGCATAACCAACAAGTGCTCGATCGTTCCGTGTTCGCGCTCGCGCAGAACGGCAGCACCCGTCAGGAATATGGCAAGAACTGATATATTGTTGATGATCTGGTTGATTGCGACGAACCAGCTCTGCTGCATGTTTGGGTTGAACCGAGCGCGCGTTACAAGGCGAACGAGATCCTGACTCTCGCGCTTCCCTTTGCCGGACCAGAACGGTTCAGCCTCCGCTGTGATGATTTTTTGGATGTACGACGGACCTCTTCCCGCCTGGCTCATAGCGGTTGCGTCAGTAATTACTTCGACAGTCGGCGTAACGCCTTTGGTGAGGTCGTGCTGAAACTTGGGAGGAACGTCTATGACGAAGGTGTATTTGCTTTCGTCCATCGCCTTGTTGATCTCGCTAAACGCTATAACCGCCGCGGGCAGAAACAACGGAGGCAACAGCGCGTCTCGTATTTGCCTGGAAGCGGCCGAATGATCTTCGTCCACAACCGCGATCGATGCGTTTATGACGTCCATAACGGCGCTCTTCGCGGGAGTGTATACAGAGAAGGTGAACGAGTACGCGATCAGAAAAAGCAAGACCGGATCGCGAGCGAGGCTGAGCAGCTCCTTGATTCCAAGCTGAATGATGTGCCGGAGATGCCGCAATTCTATTTCTCCTGCTTCTTCAGCAGCGTGACGGAAGTGCTGAAGTATATGAGAGCGAGCACTCCAAGCGCGGCTATGTTGCGCCACAATGACGGAAAGGAAAGAGCCTTGGTGAAGGTTCCTACGCTAATTGCCTGAAAATAAGTGCTGGGAAAGATCCGAGCCGCAAACCATGCTCCCCCTGTTAAGGACGAGACGGGTACAAACATTCCAGAGAATTGCACGGCCGGAAGGATCGTAATGATGGCGGCGGCGAAAATGGCAGCCGTTTGTGTGGGCGCGAATACCGAGATCAGCAGACCGAAGCCAGTACTTGCGAGAACGTAGATCACTCCGCCCAAGACAAGCGTCTCCCAGCTTCCTTTCAATGGAACCTGAAAGAGGAAAATCGCGAGTGCGACAAGCGTTGCGAATTGAACAAGAGCGACACCCACATAAGGCAGTTGTTTTCCGGCAAGAAATTCCAGCCTCGTTGCGGGAGCTGCATAGAAGTTCGCGATTGAACCGAGCTCTTTCTCCCGGACCACACTGAGTGCCGTCAACATGCTAGGAATCAGGATGAGAAGGAGCATGATGTCGCCAGGCACCATCGCATAGATGCTCTTGAACGCTTGGTTGTATAGAGCGCGTGCTTCGACCTTCGTCGGCTTCGGAGGCGGCGGAAGTCCTTTCGACTCGCGCAACCTGCTCTGATACTGGTTATGGACACTCTCGACGTATCCGCGAGCTGTTTCGGCGCGAAACGGCTGTGCAGCATCGATAAAAACGTTTACATCCGGCTGCCGACCGCGCTGCAGGTCCTTCTGAAAGCCGGTAGGGAGTTCCAGTGCGAGACGTAGTTGGCCGTTTCGCAGTCGGCGGTCGAGCTCGGAATAGTTTGGTATAGGAGAGTTTTCGAGGAAGTAATAGGACCCCCGAAAACTATCCACATAGTCGCGGCTAGCTGCTGTCCCGTCGGAATCCAGCACCGCGAACGGCAGATGGTCGACATCGAGCGAGATTCCGTAGCCAAATACGATCATTAGTAGAATTGGCCCGAGCACTGCGAACGCAAGTCGCACCGAGTCGTGCTGAAGTTCAACGGCTTCACGGCGTGCGAATGCCCACACTCTACCTATGCTGAATCTGCTCGGAATTTCGGCAGCCTGAGCATGAGTTGCTGGGACCTCGGTGGACTCGGGCGATGGCGCTGATACAACGGATTTTTCGGCAGCTTCTTCGAGGTAGCCTATAAAGGCATCTTCCAGATTCTTAGCCTTTCGCTCTGCTACTAATTGGGCTGGGGGCCCTTGGGCAAGAACCTTTCCGGCATGCATCATCGACATCCGATCGCATCGCTCCGCCTCATTCATGAAGTGAGTAGATAGAAAGATGGTGACGCCGTTTTCGCGGGACAACTTGATGAGCAGTTCCCAAAATCCGTCGCGCGCTACAGGATCAACACCGGAGGTGGGCTCATCGAGGATAAGCATCTCGGGTTCGTGGATGACTGCGACAGCGAGGGATAACCGTTGACGGATACCCAACGGCAGGCTCTCCGTCAGAGTGTCGGCGACTGATTCGAGCTGAAAGAGTGCGAGCAAATCGGCGACTCGTTTCCGTCCGGCATCTTCAGGAATGTCGAACAGGCGGGCATGCAGGACAAGGTTCTGACGCACCGTCAATTCCGTATAGAGTGAGAAGGCCTGCGTCATGAACCCGACACGACGGCGGGATTCGACGTCGCCACCCTGCACCTGTTTTCCGAACAGCAACGCAGTACCGTCTGTCGGCGGCAGCAACCCAGTCAGCATCTTCATTGTCGTTGTCTTGCCGCATCCATTAGAGCCCAGGAATCCGAAGATCTCGCCTTGCTCGATGCGAAAGTTCACGTGATCGACAGCCGTAAAAGCACCGAACCTCTGAGTGAGACCATGTGCTTCGATCGCCGGAGGACCACTGCTGGATTGTCGTGGTGTAATTACCGGCTCTTTGTGACCCTTACGCGATTCCTCGGGCAAGAGTCGAATGAAGGCCTTCTCGAGGGTTCTCTCGTTGGTGCCGTTCTTCAGCTCATCGGGCGTACCGGTCGCCAAGACCTTGCCGGCGTTCATCGCGACCAACCAGTCAAAGCGCTCCGCCTCGTCCATGTAAGCCGTAGCGACCATTACGCTCATGCCTGTGCGACGGGCGCGGATGCGATCGATCAGTTCCCAGAATTGTCGCCGCGCGAGCGGATCGACGCCCGTGGTCGGTTCGTCGAGTATTAACAGATCAGGATCATGAATTAGCGAGCAGCAGAGGCCGAGCTTCTGTTTCATCCCGCCCGACAGCTTACCCGCTGGCCGATCGCGAAATGGCGTAAGATCGGTGCTGGCAAATAGCTCCTTGATTCGCCACTCTCGCTCTTCGCGAGATTGGCCGAACAAACGTCCGAAAAAATCTACATTCTCAAAAATGGACAACGTTGGATAAAGATTCTTACCCAGACCCTGCGGTAGATAAGCGATTCGCGCCGATACTGAATTGCGAAAGCGCGCGTCCGCTATGTTTCCGCCGAGAACGGTCACGTTGCCGGTCTGTAGCTTTCGAACTCCTGCGATGATGCCGAGTAGAGTCGACTTACCGACACCATCCGGCCCGATCAGACCGATCATCTTCTGCGCAGGGAAGTCGAGACTAATCCCGTCAAGCGCGATAACTTTCCCATAAAGCTGAATCACTCCCTTTACGCTAGCGACCGATCCGAACGTAGCCCTTTCGATCGCTTCAATGCTTGCAGCCGATTCAGCCATCGCAGTTTCTGCTAGTTGGAAGAGGTCGAGACAGTAGGATTCCAAAGCTGCTGGGGAACCTGCTTCACCTGAAGGTTTTGCGGCCACTCAGCATTGCCGTTGAGTCGAACATAGCCCATGCTCGGAATGCCGACTTTGACGAACGGCTCGTACTGGCGCAGCCGCTCTTTGTTGAGTTGCAGCTTGACGCGAAAGGTCAAGTTGTGACGCTCCTCCGCTGTCTCGACAGTCTTAGGAGTGAACTGTGCTTGGGGCGATACGAAAGACACGACTGCTCTAATCGGATAATCCGGTGCGGCGTCAAGAACGATTCTACCTTCAGCGCCGAGCGCAATCTTCCCTGCTACTGGCTCGGGGAGGAATAGGTACATGTAGACGTCGCTCAGGTCGACCAACGCAAGCACCTTGCCACCGGCCGGAAGGACTTCGCCAGGCTCAGCGAGCCGGTGTTGAACCCGTCCTCTAATTGGTGCCTTGAGCACGCTATCCTCGATTTCGGCCTTGATCCGCTCCGCATCCGCGGTCGCCGCATCGATTGCGGATTGGGTTCGTACTGCCTGAGCTTGCGAGCCGAGCAAGCCTGCTCGAGTCGTCTCCATGTGCGCCCGGTCGACATCCGCTTCTTGCTCGCTCACTGCGCCTCGGACGACCAACCCCTTCGAGCGCTTGTATTGCTTGTCTGAGTAATTGAACTCCGCCTGCTTTGCGGCAACCTCAGCGAGCGCGGTGCGTCGATTGTCCTGAGCTTCCTTGATCTTGGCTTCGTCGCTGCGCAGTTGCGCTTCGAGCGGCTCGGTATCCATCCTAGCAACGACTTGACCAGCATCAGTTGTGTCACCTTCATCGGCGAGAACTTCTTTGATACGGCCCTGGTATTTCGTCGCGATGTCGATCTGCTTGGCTTCGAGCCTGCCGTTGGCGCCGGCGAAGCCGGGCGGCAGACCGGGCTTGCGGAAAACGAACCATGCCAGTGCGCCGCCGCTCACCACCACAACTACGACAACTATTAGAATCACTCTTCTAAACATTTTGTCAGACCTGTTGGAAATGTGCGTAAGCGCATTTGATCTTCACTGGCGGTCGAAGCGAAACCTAACCGCTCTACTGCATCTTTAGTCTGTGCCCATTGCACGCGAGTTAGAAAATTCCAGGAATTAGGATCTAGCGAAATGCTGATCTAGCGAAATGCTCATGATCGAAGGTGCCAAAAACATTACCCATGTCGCCATCGGACCTTGGTCCGATAGACGCAGGGTTTCGCTCGAATTACCTTTGGACGAGTCGTTCATCTGACCCATTGATTAACCCATCGATGGAAATGACCAAGCTGACAACACCCGATGTTTGGCTAATTCGGCATGGAGAAACCGAGTGGACCGTGTCTCGTAGGCACACTGGTTTAACGAATCTCCCGCTGACCCTGGCCGGAGAGGAACAAGCGAAAGCGCTTCGTCGCCGGCTGAAAGGGGTCAGCTTTGCGCGTGTATTTTACAGCCCCCTTCAACGCGTGGCGCGCACCTGCGAACTCGCGGGATACGATTCGGTAGCGGAAGTCGATAAGAACCTGGTGGAGTGGAACTACGGCGATTACGAAGGAAAAATGCGACCCGAAATCCTTGCCGATCGGCCCGATTGGATAATTTTTCGGGACGGTTGTCCCAATGGCGAGTCCCCGATGGACGTGGCCGTTCGCGCCGACCGCGTGATCTCACGCATCCGGACCATAAACGGCAACGTAGCAATTTTTTCGAGCGGGCATTTTCTCAGCACGTCTGTTAGGCAATCCAGACATTTACGGACATG
>Ga0137412_10001963_pt1 | contig 16188 bp, 11 predicted proteins | sample CZODoug2_1_16fun_FD_122160 | JGI IMG/M metagenome (GOLD analysis project Ga0137412, IMG submission 122160) | Vadose zone soil fungal communities from Angelo Coast Range Reserve, California, USA - CZODoug2_1_16fungal (Hybrid Assembly) | ecosystem: Environmental > Terrestrial > Soil > Vadose zone...
GAGAGGCGGAATTCGTCGCTGCCCAAAATTTCCAAAACCGGAACGCGCAGGCGGGAATGGCGCAGGTAGAGGTCGAGCTCGGCTAAACCGTTGCTCCCTTGGACGCGCGAAAAATAACGAGTCTCGCGAACGATAAAATAGGACTGAAGCGGTTTATTTAAGGTCGGCGGCCAAATCTTGTCGATCATCGGAGATCCGAGGAAGCGCTGAATCGCGGAGGACGCCACCATATAAGGTGCGGCAAAGCGATGACTGGCGGGCTCATCCCAGACTGCATCAGACAGGCGCTTGGGATAAAAGTCTGTCAACGGCGCAATGCCTCCGGTGATGCGATCGATTTCTTCTCCGTCCATCAGGAACAAGGCGCCTAATTGCTCGGGAACCTCAATCCCGATGCGTCTGAGGTCATCTCCCGTACCCGAATCGCTCCACAAACGGCGAATCTCCCTTTCCTGGACTCTGCGACCCGGACCCTTGATGCCCATCATGATCCATTCCTCGTCAGCACCCGCCCAGACCGAAGCGTTGGGGAATGCGTTGCGGAACGCGCGCAGGATCGCTTTTGCTTCGCTCACCTTTAGCTGGTCAACTGGGAGCCAAAAAGTAGCGATCCCACCCTCCTTCAATCGGTCGTTCATGAGGGAAAAGAACTCTTCGGTGTAGAGATTGACCGAACCGGCAACCTTGGGAGGCGGAGGTTCTCCGGTTATAATATCGTACTGCCGTGGACTTCCCTGGAGGAAGAAACGGCCGTCTTGAACAAAGGGCGTTACCCGTTGATCAAGCAACGGATTGGCGGAGTAGGGACCGGAATAAAAGGGCGCGAGATCGAATACCTCCTTCGAAATATCCACAATATCGATCCGCTTGAGCCGGGATTCGTGAGTAAAGGCGTCCGCTGTGACACCGCAGCCATAACAAATAAGCAACACATCTTCTGATTCCGGATGCAGGGCCAGCGGAAGGTATGCGAACAACCTCATGTAGCGCTGACTGCGCGGGAGCGTGGCCGACATCGAAAATCCATTGGTCAAGAGACGGCAGTAATACGGTTGGCCGAAAAGATCGCGACGCAGCAACTGCAAGGTGTCGGAGGTGCCCTCCACTTTTTTGACCACATGCGCGATAAAATTTTCGCGGTAGGGCAGGCTGGCGTGCGCGAAATGCGCCTGGTCGCGACGGTAGGGAAAGAGCGCGATAATCAAAATGAAAGCGGCCAACAGCGCGAATGTGGCAATGCCGAACGGACGTTTGAAAGACCAGTTTCCTCGCTCGCTAACGAAAATAGCCAATAAACCATAACTGGCAGCAGATAAGAGGAGGCTCCACTGGAAGCCGACGGCGGGCAAGAGGACGAAGCTCGCCAGGAGCGGACCGAGAGCAGCCCCGCTGGTATTGAACAGGGTGGTAAGTCCAGTGCTGTTCATTCTGTCGCCCACGCTAGTTTGAACGCGCGCGACGATGAGCGGAAATATGATTCCCGAGATGAGGGCGACCGGGAACATCAGGGCAAGTGAAAGCAGGGCGATGTGCGGCCAGGAACGGATGTCGAAAACATTCGGACTCGTTTGAGCTATCTCGGCCGGAAAAAATTCGTAGGAGAGGAGTGTCAAAATTGCAGCGAAAAGTAACAGCACAGACAACAACAGATTCGATCGCGCCAGATGGCGGTGAACCGTTCCGGAGACGACTCCACCTAGGCCAATCCCGGCGAGGACAACCGCCAGCATTATCGAAAAAGCGGTAGATGACGACGCGACGTACAGACGCAAGAATCTAAACCAGACGACTTCGAGACAGAGGAGAATTCCGCCGGTAACGAAACTAACGAAAAGTAAACGCCAGGGTGGTCGATAGGTGATGCTTAAACGCAATGGCAGCGGAGGTTTCGCGCCTGGCATAGCGGCGCCGTCGCTTCTCGCCACCAGCAGAGCTGTGGCTGCGGCAATGGATGTTGCGGCGCCGGCTGTGAGAGCGGTTCCCAAAAGTCCACACGCCTCCACCAGGTAGGCTTCACCAAGCAGAGCACCAGTGACGGCTCCGAGGGTGTTAACACCATAAAGAATGCCAATGGCGCGGCCAAATTCGGCGCTCTGCAAAAACGAATCTTCCATCAACACCGGCAGGGTTAATCCCATGGCCGTTGCCGGCAGCAACAGCACCAAAAATGAGAGAACAAAACGCAAACCGAGGAGGATCGATTGATAATTCCAAAGTGTTTGAAAAAGTGGGCGTAGCCATTCCCCAAGCAAGGGAAAGCCGAAAACGATGGTGCAACCGAGGAACGCTATTGCCAGTTCGAGAAAAGCGTAAAGCTGTAGCGGCCGCCACCGTTGAACGCGTGACGAGGCCGCAAAAGCATTCCCGAGCGCCATGCCCGCCATGAAACTGGAAAGAATCAACGCGGCGGACCAGATCGAGTTGCCAAAGCTCAAACCGCTCAGCCGGAGCCAGAGGGTTTCGAAAATGAGCGCACTGATGCCTGACAGAAACAGAATACCCGAGAGGATCGCAACACGCATCTTCGTCGTTTTATTCGTTATTCTATTAATGTATATAGAGGTTCGCCGGATTATCGAACGCGAGGATCCAGCAAGTGCGCCTGAGGATGACGGCTTCGACGTTTTAACTTTCGCGATTCAGTGCGAGACCTGCGTGCTGTGCAGCGGTTCGCCGTGGCGAAGTAGTTCCGCGCATCGCCGCAAATTATCCGCCATGTCACTGTCGCCAGCGGCGTCCGCCATGCGCTCGCCGCGTTCGACGGCTTCGACCGCTTCAGTAAAGCGATTATTTTCGGCCAGCGCGGCTGCAAGAGTACGCAGCACGATCGGATTCTCGCCGCCCGATCGAATGGCGCGTTGCACTAGTTTGATTGCTTCTTGGCCGTCGCGGAATTCGGCATCGGAAGCTGTGGCCAGGACCCAGGCGAGACTGCCAGCCGCATCGGCATTATCGGCATCGAAGGATAATGTTTGCCTCCATGCTGCAATGGCGCCGCTGAGTTCCCCTTTGTTGGCGAATAGCGCGCCGAGATAATTGCTCACCTGGATGTTGTCGGGTTGAATGCTCAGCGCTTTCTGAAAGTGCGCGATCGCGGGGTCGACCTTCCGCTCCTGTGCAAGCGCGATTGCCAACCCGTAATGCGCGGCCACGTTGCCGTCGCGCAAGCTGAGCGCGCGTTCATAATGCCAAATCGCTGCATCCGTTTGGCCGCGCACAAGCAAGATTCCAGCTAGCCCAGCGTGTGCCACATCGCTGTCTGGCGTGATCGTCAACGCATGACTCCAGAGCGTTTCGGTGTCGCGCCAATGCGTGGTTTGTTTCCAGGATAAGATCGATAAGCCGCAAAGAACAATTGCGGCTGCGGCGCCGAGAACGATTTCTCGCTGTCGCCACGATTTCATCAGATCGCGAATCAACCAGACGAGCGCGATGTATAAACCGATTTGCGGAAGATACGTGTAACGGTCAGCGCGTCCTTGCAGGCCGACTTGAATGATGCCGATCACCGGAGTCAGCATCACGATGTACCAAAACCAGCCGACCAGGATGTAGGGATTTTTCCGGCGTCGGGCAAAAGCGATGCCTGTGATAGCGACGAGAATTATTGCCGAGACAAGCAGATGCGGAATCGGCAAACGATTTTCGGGGTGAATATAAAATGGAACGAGATCGACCGGCCAAAACATCTGCCAGATATAATCAAGGTAAGTGACGATTGCGTTCGTGATACGCCACTTGAGCGGCAAGTGCTCGGTTGAGCCCAGCGCAAAATTCTGCGCGAGCAACGTCGCCAGGCAGGAACCAATCGACAACGCGAACAGCGGAATTTTTTCCGCGAACAGCTTCGTGATTGTCGATCTTGAATCCCCAAATCGATCGAGCGGCCAGTAATCCAGAAACAGAAGGACAATGGGCAGCGTGACCAACATCGACTTTGACAACAAGCCGCACCCAAATAAGATCGACATCGTAACATAACGACCGATCGCCGGCTCATGAACATATCGAACATAGGCGAGAAGCGTGAGCATAAAGAAAACTCCGCTGAGCACATCTTTGCGCTCCGCGATCCACGCGACTGATTCGACATGCAACGGATGGATCGCGAAAACGGCCGCGACGAATGCGCTCGGCCAGAGCGCGCCCGTCATTTGCTGAAGCGCAAGAAACAGCAAAACCGCCCCGGCGCTGTGCAGCAACACATTGACAAAATGATGCCATCCAGGCTGGAGCCCGAAGAGCTGGCAGTCCAGCATGTGCGACATCGATGTGAGCGGGTGCCAGTTTTGCGAATGAACCTGCGTGAATGCCCAAAGAATGCCGTGCCAACTTAGTCCGGCGCGGATGTGTTGGTTCTCAACCACGTAAAGCAGATCGTCGTAATTGACAAACTGATGTCCAAGCGTTTGCCCAAAAATCACCCATGTGATTGCGACCAGAGCGGCGCAGATCGCGAACTTCAAATGTGGCTTGGAGTGCACGATTGCGGTTGAATTAAGATGCCCGCGAGGTCCGCGCAATGGGGGATCGGCCCTGGCTCGTGTCGGGTTAAAGGATTTCGACGCGGCGATGGTGCTATCGCCCGCCGGAGAGGAACAAATACCTTAGAGAATCGCAACGTGTATCGTCCCGTTTCTATTCTATATATATGTAGCCGGTTGGTGAACCCGAGCAGCCATCAAGTGCGCAACGGGAATTGTCTGTCTGTTGGGAATATTTGCGATTCCACACCTGTTCCGAAAATTTTGGTCAACCGTATCTCGCACCATTGCCCGACGAAATTCGGGGATATTCGCGGGCGCGCAAATCGCAAAAACGGCAAATATGTTGCCAGATATCGTCAGGAGGCCGGTTCGGACCGTTCTTAAATCGCTGCGCCCATTGTGTATCACCAGCCGTCGATTTAACCGGCAGCAGTCGCGAATAATCGGGCGGCAACACTCGCTTTTACTTGACCGCGAATTGATTCCGCGATGGCAGTTACCTTTATATGCCCGTCGCGACGATCGAACCGCATCCCGCACTGCTCGGACCGTTCGCAATTCTTCTCCTCTCTATTGCAATCTTTCCGCTCATTCTGCGGCAACATTGGGAACGGCATTACCAAAAATTGTGTGCGCTCCTGGCCGTGACTACCTGCAGCTATTATGTCTTCGCTCTCGACGGCGCCGCCCGCGTTCAGCATGCCGCCGGCGAATACGCGACTTTCATTGTTGTGGTCGGCGCATTCTTTGTCGTGGCCGGCGCAACCCATTTGCACATCCCGCGGCCCGCCTCGCCGATCGTAAATGTCGCGTTTCTGTTCGGCGGCAACATCCTGGCAAATTTCATCGGCACGATTGGTGCGTCGATGCTTTTACCCGCCCCTTTCTCCATATGAACCGCGGCCGCGGTAACGCGATGCACGTCGCGTTTTCATCTTCGCCGTCGGAAATCTCGGTGGTGCGCTCCTGCCAGTCGGTCCCCCACTTTTTCTCGGTTATATTAAGGGTGTGCCGTTTTTATGGACCGCTCTCCATTGCTGGCCACAATGGCTTACCGCCACCGCTGCGCTGCTCGGCATTTTTTTTGTTGCAGACACGATTGGCCCGCTCAAGAGGGCCCCACCGCAGAAACGCCCGCCACTCGTTTTCATTGCTACGGAAAATGGAATTTCGGCGCGCTTCTCGCACTCCTGCTCATTCTCGTTTTTGTCCCAAACGGCGTCCGCGAACCGTTGATGCTCATGTTTGCGATGGTTTCATATTTTTTCACTCCGCAACGCGTCTTCGAAGCGAATGAGTTTAGTTGGCGGCCCCTCATCGAAGTGGCCTGGATTTTTCTGGGCATCTTTGGCACCATGATTCCAGTGCTCGATTACGTGGAATTCCACGCGAGTGATTTTCACCTCGCCAGTGATGCGCATTTTTACTGGAGCACCGGTCTGCTCTCCGGCGTGCTCGATAATGCACCCACCTATCTTACCTTGCTTACCGCCGCCCTCAGTCTCGATCATTTCGACATTAATCGCCTTTCAGATGTCGCAGAATTTGCGTCGGGTCACGGAAGCCGCCTCGCCGCCATTTCGGTGGCGGCAACTTATTTCGGCGGCCTCACCTACATCGGGAACAGTCCGAATCTGCTGATTCGCGCGATCGCGGAATCGCGCCACGTGCCGACGCCGGGATTTCTCGCTTATACATTAGGTACGCTCTGCCCATTCTGATTCCGATCCTGGGACTGGTCGCCCTCATATTCTTCCGCGGCTGATTATTTGCGCCCCGAAGCGTGTCGCCTGACTATGACGCTCCAATGTTTACCGGGTTGATCGAGGAAACTGGGAGCGTCCTGTGGATTCGAGCGACCGATCACGGGACGCAGTTGCAGCTGTCCGCTCCGCGGATCGCCGGCGATGTCCACACCGGCGATAGCATTGCGGTAAACGGCTGCTGCCTGACGGTGGCATCACATCGGGACGAACAAATGACGTTTGATCTTCTGGAGGAAACGGTGGCGCGCACCAATCTCGGCGCGCTCAAGCCCGACAGCGTGGTCAATCTCGAGCGCGCTCTTGTCGCCGATGCACGCCTCGGAGGACATTTCGTGCAGGGTCACATCGATTGCACCGCCAGCATCATCGATTTTGCAAAATCGCATTCTCGCCTCGAGATCGCCTTGCCCGAAGATCGCGCGCGGTATGTGGCAGAAAAGGGATCGATCGCAGTCAATGGGATCAGCTTAACCATTGCAGAAGTAAAGCCGGCAAGCTTTGTCACCTGGATCATTCCGCATACCCGTCGTTACACCAACTTAAAAAGCGCTCAGTCGGGCGACCTGGTAAACCTCGAGTTCGATATTCTGGCCAAATATGTCGAGCGAATGCTGGCCGCGCCAGGCGCGAGCGTCACTTCGCTCCGAGTCCGCTGAGAATGGCGAGAATAGTGCGCAGTAGAATCTTTAGATCGAGTCCGATTAACTACGTGTTCAGTTCGCGTTTACGCGCAAGCCTCGAAGAATTATAAATTATGAGCGCGCCCCGCAGAATCAAAATTCCGACCTGCGCTCTCGTCGGTGTGATCGCCTCAGTCGATGAACTGCGGCTTGCAACAGGAATGCGCGCGCCGCCGGACTTGTTTGAACTGCGGCTCGATCATCTTCCGAATCTGCGCGAATCGCAATTGTTGAAACTTCGCCAGCCTCTCATTATCACGGCACGGCATCCGGCCGAAGGCGGCAAGAAGGTGCGGTCTGCCCGTCGAGATCTGCTGCTGAAGTTTCTGCCTCGGGCAAAATTCGTCGATGTTGAATTGCGCTCATTGCATGACTTGGGCCCGGTGTGGGACGAAGCGCGCCGCCTGCGTGTTGGCCGAATTTGTTCGTTTCATGATTTCAAGCGCACCCCTGAACCTGCTGTTCTGCATAAAAAATTGCTCCGTGCCCGCAAAGCGGGCGCCGATGTGTTCAAAGTTGTCACTCGCGCTGAAGACTTTCGTGATTTGCTCACTTTATTCGAGTTGTTGTGGAGCGAGCTTGCAGGAATGCGCTTATGCGTTATGGCATCAGGCAAATTTGGGCCAATCTCGCGCCTGTTTTTTCGCGACGCCGGTTCGTCGTTAATTTACGCTCCGCTTCGCCATCCGCTCCATCAAGGGCAACTCACCTTTCAAGAACTCCGTGGCCAACACGATTTCTAAACAAAAAAAATAGTCCGCGCGCGAATTCGTTGCGGAGTCAAATTTGGCGCGAATTTTGCCTCTTTTGATTCGACTGCATGAAAGAGGTGGCCATTTTACCCGATCAGGCGCCGGTGATGCCGTTGCCGGGCGCAGTCCTTTTTCCGCACGCCTTGCTCCCGCTTTACATTTTCGAGCCGCGCTATCGCGAAATGCTCGCACACGCCCTGGCGCACGAGCGAATGTTCTGCGTCGCACTCCTCCGGCCCGAGAGCGCGCAATGGAAAAGCGAAGACGACTTTTTCGATGTCGGGACGATCGGACTGATCCGCGCCTGTGTCGGTCGTGGCGATGGCACCGCCAATTTAATTTTACAAGGTTTGCAGAGGGTGTGCTTCGCGGATTTTGTGCAATTGCATCCGTTTCCAATCGCCGAGTTCGAAACACTTCGATCCGATAACGAAACGACAGTGGAAACAGACGCGCTCGGCGCCAAGGTCCTGGAGCTTTACGCTCGCTTTAAGACCCTCGGCCGGCAGTTACCGACAAAAATCGACCGATACGTCACCGACATGACTGATCTGGCGATGCTGGCCGACTTGATGGCTTCGACTTTCATCGAGGATCCGGTGCGCCGTCAGCAAGTGCTCGAGGAGCTGGACTTGAATACACGACTGCGTCTCGTCATTCAATATCTGCGCGACGAAACCGGCAACGCCGCGGCGTAGCACGGTCATCCCGAGCGCCAGTCGAGGGATCCCGATGCGCCAGCTTGAAGGTAACTTCCCCGGGATCCCTCGACTACGCTCGGGATGACGAGCGGATGGTGTGGCGGAAATTGCCGCCGCGGTTGCGGTGACCAAGGCGGCACTGCACGTTTCGAACTCGTGCGCGTCGCCCTTGTCTCGCTCATTCTTTTTCTCTCCGGATGCAGCGCCCTTCTTTTTCAAACTCTTTGGCTCCGACTCAGCGGGTTAGCTTTTGGCAATTCGGTCTGGTCCGCCGCTTTGATTCTGTCGAGCTTTATGGCAGGCCTTGCTCTCGGAAGTGCGATCGCCGCGCGGTTAAGCCTCCGCCGGGTTCGACCGCTGCGGGTTTACGCGGGATTGGAATCAATCGTCGCCGTTTTCGGTTGCACGCTGGTATTTGGACTTCCACTCCTCGGAGAATGGCTGCGCCCCATTTTTCAGGCCCTTTGGCACCACCAGGAGCTGCTAAACATCCTGCGCTTCTCGACTTCGTTCCTGGTTCTGCTTTTTCCGACCACGGCCATGGGGTTGACCCTGCCTGTGCTGTTGGAGGATCCGTTTCTACATCGCCGCCAATTCGGTTGCGTCATCGCCGCCTTCTACGGTTTCAACACCCTGGGGGGCGTTGCCGGTGCACTCCTGGGAGAAGGTTACCTAATGCGAAGATTTGGACTTCCTGGCACGGGATTAACCGCCGCTTGTTTGAGTCTCGCCGCGGCTGGAATTGCGTGGCTCTTCGCCGGAACAGAGCCCACCGGAACCCAAGCAACCCGACTCCAATTCTCGTTAAGCAAACAAACCCCATGGAAGCTACTTCTTGTTAGTCTGGGCACGGGTGCCCTGTTTCTTGGCCTCGAGGTAATCTGGTTCCGCTTCATGCGTTTGTATGTCGCATCCAGCTCGACCGCTTTTTGCACCATGCTTGCCGTAGTGCTGGCCGGAATTGGACTCGGCGGTCTCGCTGCCAGCGCAATCCCCACCGCAACGCCGCGAAAAATAATGCCGCTTCTCTTGCTCCTGGTCGCGATGGGGACGCTTCTATCTTACGTTTTTTTTCCGGTGCCGGTTCTTCAAGGCGATAGCAAAGCCTTCCACATCGAGTCCTGGCCAGAGGTCGCGCGACTATCGTTCGCCTTGATGTTTCCGGCGGCATTTCTCTCCGGAATCTTGCTTCCGATAATAGTGAGCTGCGTTCAGGAAGAACTAAAAAACCGGATGAATAGCACCGGTCTAACGATCCTGTTTAATACGGTTGGCGCCGCGATCGGCCCGATACTCGCGGGTTTCGTCCTGCTGCCCTGGCTCGGATTCCAATCGAATTTGGTCTTGTTCGCCGCAGGTTACGCTGCCCTCGCTCTCCTCACCTGCGAAAAACAAAGCTGGTCTTTACGGAAACCAGTTGGAATCGCACTGATTGCGCTTGGCGCCTCTTTCGTATTAACCCTGGTAATTTTTCCGTATCATCGCAACGAAACGCATTTCGAAAATGCTCGTCGTCCGTTTGAAGCTGATCAATCGGTCTTGCAAAAGAAAATCGAAGGGACCGCTGACACTCTTCAGTTGCTGCGTCGCGATCTTTTCGGTGAGCCCTATTATTATCGGCTTGTAACGAATGCTTACTCGATGTCGGGGACGCATCCTCGCAGTCAGCGTTATATGCGCCTATTCGCTTATCTTCCGCTGGCGCTTCGTCCAGAAAGCGAAAATGCACTTTTATTGTGCTACGGCGTTGGCATTACCGCCGACGCGTTTACTCGCGATCCGCGTCTCAAGCATCTCGATGTCGTCGATATTTCGAAGGAAGTTTTCGATCTCGCCGATTCTTATTCCGGCAGTGAATACTCAAATCCGCTGCGCGATCCACGCGTCACGACATTTGTCCAGGACGGCCGCTTCTTTCTTCAAGTCAGCCCGGATCGCTACGACATTATCACCGGTGAGCCGCCACCCTTGAAGGTGGCTGGGACGGTCAATCTTTACACGCAACAGTTTTTCGCCCTGATGCACGACCGCCTTAAGGACGGCGGCATTGTCACCTTTTGGTTGCCCATCTCTCAACTCACAACAGACGAGACGAAGGCAATCCTGCGCGCCTTCCACAATGTCTTCTCAAACGCGTCCGTTTGGGCGACGTGCGATTTGGAATGGATCATGATGGGAAGCAATGGCCCGCTTCAACAGCCGGATCAGGAGTTGGCTCGCTCATTCTGGAGCGAAGCGAAGACGCGCTCAGATTTGGGTCGAATCGGTATCGAGTCGCCCGAACAAATGTCCGGCTTATTTGTGATGGATAGTGAAGAAATCGATCGGATCACACAGGGCGTCGAACCGTTGAGCGATTTTTATCCGAAACGTTTGACCGACGCACATCCCGATCTCAAAGCCGCATATCAGTTCGGACGCAATTACTTCGACACCTCCGCCGTACTTCGTCGTTTTCTTTCCTCCTCTTTGATCAAAGAAATTTGGCCTGAGGAATGGCGAAAGTCTCTCGATCTTTTTTTTCTCGTTCGAGAAATGCGGTTTATCTCGGAGATGTCGGGGAGTAACTGGTTGGCCGATCTCGATCTTTATTTACGTCACAGCCGGCTGCGCGCGCCGGTTCTGGCTGTTCAGAATAGCGATGAGTTTCGTCTCGCTCTCGCTGAGAAATTCTCTGAGCGGTCGCATTCCGTGCCGGCAGAAGCGTCCCCCGATCTGATAGCTGGAGCGCTGGCTCGACGCGATTTTCCCGCGGCCATTCAGCTACTCGAGACGGAGAAGGATCGCGGCTTCTCCAATATCAATGACTTCTTCCTGCTGACTTATCTCTACTGTTTAAATGGAAATGTCGAAAAAGCGGAAGCGTTTGCCTCCGCCGGAGCGGGTTCGATCCAAAAAGATTGGTTTGTTGATTGGCTTTGGGGCGAACTACAGGCCCAGTTCGGATTTCATCCACCAGGTTGAGCTGAGTCAATTCCCCAGTCTGGCATATTCCTCCGTTAAATACCGGTCGGTCATGCCCGCGATGTAATCGCACACCGTTCGATGCAACCCTTCCCTCTCGATCCGCCGGGCTGCGGCATCCCCGAGCTGACCCGGATCGAGAAGGTAACTTTCGAAAACTTTTCGCAACATCTCACAGGCGCGTTGGTTTACCTCCGCCACCCGGGGATGGTAATAGACATTTTGATACAAAAATTGCCGGAGCGCGCGATTAGCCTCTGCCAGTTCGTCACCATATCGAATGAGCACAGGCTGATTCCGGACGTCGTCTCGTGATTGAACCTTCAGTGAGGTGATTTGCTCCGCGCTGGTCACAATCACGTCCCGCACCTGACGATCAATGACATCGCGAATGATAAGCTTGTGCGAATCCGGCTCACGCAAATGGGGATAACGCGCGCGCACCGAATCAGCCGCCACTTTCCAGACATCGACTTCTTCAAGCTGCGCAAAATTAAGAATGTCGAAGTCGATCGCATCGTCGAGGTCGTGACTGTAATAAGTGATCTCATCTGCCAAGTCCGCGATCTGCGCCTCGAGCGAGCTCACCTGGTTTTTTTGCAAGCCTTCCCGCACTTCGAGAGTCAGATTCAATCCGGGAAATTTCGGGTAAGGGTTCTCGAGCAATTCAACAACGCGCAAACTTTGGCGGTTGTGCTCGAAGCCACCGTGTTCGCGCATGCATTCCGCCAGCATTTCTTCGCCGGAATGTCCGAAAGGCGAGTGGCCGAGATCATGCGCGAGAGCGATGGTTTCGGCCAGATCCTCGTTCAAGCGCAAGGCCCGCGCGATGGTGCGACTGATCGAGGCGACCTCGATCGTGTGAGTCAATCGCGTGCGCAAATGGTCCCCGGTGCCGTTGAGAAAAACCTGCGTCTTGTATTCCAGGCGGCGAAAAGCGCGCGAATGAATGATGCGGGCGCGATCACGTTGAAATTCGGTGCGATAGGCGTGACGCGGCTCGGGAAATTGCCGGCCCCGCGATTCGCCTGACTTTTGGGCAAAAGGAGCGAGCAGACGACCTTCGTCTGCTTCCATTTCCTGGCGCGTTTTATATCCGTTCAATCGCGATCGAGTTTTTCACGCAAAATTCTCCGCGCGGCGCGGTCTTGCGCCCGCACCATCAGGAGGTCGAAAAGCGCGAGAAGAAATGCGGTCAGCGTTAACCAGGCGCAGGCCACCCAAAATAGCAGGAACCAGCCAGGGTGTTCGCGTGGTGAGAGCAATGGTCGAAGGAAAGTGGTCCCGCAAAAGAGCATAAGCATTGCAACGAGAAGTGTAATGAACATCACCCAGCGTCGCGTCGATTGATTGCGAATCACTCCGCGTGCCGAGTGAATGGCGAAGGAAACGATTCTTAACCGGGCCGGTTCGTCCGCCATCGATTGCATTTTGCCTTTTGCTTCGAAGTGCGCAATCGGTGTTTCAACCTACCATCAGAAATTTCCATGGCGAAAATCGACGAACCCAAGGTCAACCCCGAGCGTTTAATGCAGTTTGGTTTTGCCTATGCGCCACCGTTGATCATCGGTGCGGCGACGGCGAACAAGGTCTTCGACACCCTGGCGAGTGGGGCAAAAAATGTCGAAGAAGTGAGCCGAAAAACTGGAGCCTCCATTCGAGGTTTGCGCGCGATCATGAACGCGCTCGTGGGCCTCGAATTGCTGAAGAAAAGCGGCGATAAATATGCGCTCACACCGGAGAGCGAAGCCTTTCTCGTTAGCAACAAGCCCGGCACTCTGGCCGGATTTTTCAGCATGAATCGGATGCGGATGATGCAGCAGTGGATGAAACTGGATGAAATCGTTCGCACCGGCCGGCCGGCGGAAGCGCGAAATCAGGAGGGACCCGGGACGGAGTTTTTCAGCGAACTGGTCGAGAACATCATCCCAATGAGTTACGGTTCCGCACAGGCATTGGCCGAGCATTTGAAACTAGCCGATGCGACAAACCAAGTGCGCGTTCTCGACCTCGCCTCTGGCTCGGGAATTTGGGGAATCGCCCTGGCGCAAAAATCGCCGCGAGTGCAAGTCACCGCGGTAGATTGGGTTGGCATGATTCCGACAACCAAACGCATCACGCAAAAATTTGGCGTAGGCGACCGTTTCAAATTTATTGGAGGTGACTTACTGAAAGCTGATTTCGGCGACGGCTACGACGTCGCCACTCTCGGTCACATTCTGCACAGCGAAGGCAGAGATCGCAGCCGCAAGCTGCTGAAGAAGACAGCTAACGCGCTCAAATCCGGCGGCACCATTGCCATCGGCGAATGGCTGGTCAACGATGAACGGACCGAGCCACTGAATGGTTTGATGTTCGCCGTCAACATGCTGGTCAACACCGAAAGCGGCGACACTTTCTCATTCAATGACATCAAGCGCTGGCTCGAAGAAGCTGGGTTTAAAAATGCGCGCACGCTCGAAGCGCCCGGGCCATCCCCGCTGGTGCTGGCGACGAAATCGTAATGATCGACACGGGAAGGAATCGGCTTCTCACTGAGCGAGAAGGCTGCTTTGATTCAAACGTGAAGAAGGCAAAGACAAAGCGCAAGAAAGGCCCGGTGCGAGGCAACATTGAACGCCGCGTTCCGTATCAGAAGGCGGCGATTCGCAGCAGTGCTTTCACCCGGGCCCTGCTTAATGCAGGCGCGATCGGGGGCGATCCGGATCGGCTGCGCGCACTTTTTGAAGAAGCCGCCCAAAAAGTGGCTTCGATTCCGAAAGAGCCATTCAAAGATTCATGGCCTTATTTACAAGCGATGCTGCGGCTGATCCGGGCCTATTTTCGCGGCGAATACCGGAACGTTTCGCAGGACGCTCTCGTCTTTATCGTCGCCGCAGTCAGCTATCTGGTCGATCCGTTCGATCTTATTCCCGATGAAGTTCCTTTCCTTGGTTTTCTCGATGACGCCACCGTCGTCGCTTTCGCCGTCGCGCGAACACGCGAGTCGCTCGACGATTTCATGACCTGGGAGACGACCGCGCTGTGACTGCGGTGAGCGTCAGTCACAATTCCCGCGGAGCGCAGGCTGCCGGGTAGCGCGCGCGTCTCGCGTGCTGGCGATCGCGTCTCGCGATCGCGGACTTTCTGGAAAGATTGTTTCGGCGAGAAGCCGAAACCAGCACGCGGGACGCGTGCGCTACCCAGAATCAAATTTGGATCTACAACATCGTACCGACGTGGCGCGTTTCCCAATCCGCGGAATTCGCGGCGAAACCTTAAACCAAGAGCAGCGCCGGATTTTCGAGCAAGTGGCGGAGCTCTTTGAGATAGACCGCGCCGAGCGCGCCGTCGATAACCCGATGGTCGCAGCTCATCCAGATCGACATGCGATGACCGACAACGACCTGATCGCAATTATCGATGACCGGCATTTTGTTGATTTTGCCGACGGCGAGAATGAAGCCTTGTGGTGGATTAATGATGGCGGAAAAACTGTCGATCCCCATGCCACCGAGATTTGAGACCGTAAAACTTCCGCCCTGAAATTCTTCCGGTTTCATGCGTTTGTTGCGGGCACGATTGGCCAGATCCTTGGCCAGCTCGCTGATTTCCCGCAGCGATTTGTCCTGCGCGGCGCGAATCACCGGCGTGAGCAATCCGTCTTCAATCGCTACGGCGATGCCAAGATCGACATCCGCATATTGCACGATCGCATCGATATCGAACGATGCGTTGACCTTTGGAACTTTCACGGCCGCCATCACTGCAGCTTTCAAAACGAAATCGTTCACCGTGATCTTCGATGTGTCCGAATCTTCCCCGCCTGATTTTAATTCCGCGCGCGCTTCCATTAGCGGGCCGGCGTCGATATCGATGTTGAGATAGAAATGGGGGACCGGCGCTTTGCTTTGCACCAGACGTTCGGCAATACCTTTGCGCATTCCGGAAAGTTGAATGCGAGACCCGGGACCGGGCTTGGGCGCGGCTGGCCGAGGGGGCTGCGTTTGGCCGCGGTCAGCGACCGCGGCTACAGCTTTTGCGGCAGCGCGCACATCGCCTTCGGTTACGCGGCCTTCCGGGCCGGTTCCTTTCACGCTGCCAAGGTCAACGCCGAGCTCAGCCGCGATCCGTCGCGCCACTGGAGATGCTTTCACCCGCGCTTCCGATTCAGTTTTCTGTGGTGGCAGCCGTGTCGGCTGCTTCGGTGCGGGCGACACGCCCGCCTCTACAGCTTTTTTCTCCTGCGGCGGCGCAGTCTCTTTTTCTTCTGCTTTAGCCGATGCAGGCTTTTCCGTTTCAGCTTGTTCTTTTTTTGGTTCTTCGGGTTTCTTTGCTTCTTTCTTTGGCGGCTCTTCTTTTTTTTCTTTTTTCTCTCTTTTTTTTTGTCTCTTGTTTTCTTAATGAGGAAATTAAATTATGACAAATTTATAGATATTGGTGAAATTCTTGGAAAAATTTATAAAATCTTATGGGGCTGCCCTTGGATAGGAGGGTAGGGTTCTTCAACTTCAAAATGGGTCATTTGATGTCCCAGAGTTCAGAGAACATTCCCTGAAATGCTTTGGTCAGAATCGGTTGATAATTACTAATTTGTTTTATCTTCTACAGAATATTTGAGGAATTCGTGAAGAAAGTGATGTTTTATTTATTTACTAGTCAAAGAAGTAAGCTAGACCAAAATATAGAAAAATTTGGGGCATGCACCCGGGCCCCCATTAATATTTTATGCACCCCTGAGTCTCCTGTGATTCTGTGAAGAATAAATTTGAGGCTAAAAAAAATGAACTTTAAAAAATAAATAACAATAACTTCTAAAACAATAGGGCCTACTGCTATCGGTGACCTGCCAGTCCATA
>Ga0137412_10001964_pt1 | contig 16185 bp, 16 predicted proteins | sample CZODoug2_1_16fun_FD_122160 | JGI IMG/M metagenome (GOLD analysis project Ga0137412, IMG submission 122160) | Vadose zone soil fungal communities from Angelo Coast Range Reserve, California, USA - CZODoug2_1_16fungal (Hybrid Assembly) | ecosystem: Environmental > Terrestrial > Soil > Vadose zone...
CTGACCGTCTCGCCGGTGGAGATGCTGGAGGCCGACGGCTACCTGTTGGGCAGCCCGGCCAACCTCGGGTATATCTCTGGCGCTCTCAAGCACGCATTCGACCAGAGCTACTACCAGCTGCTCGACTCCACCCGTGGCCGACCGTTCGGCGTCTACCTCCACGGCAACGAGGGCACCGAGGGAGCCGAGCGGGCGGTCGACGGGATCACCGCTGGGCTGGGCTGGGTGAAGGCTGCGGAGTACGTGGTGGTGATGGGCAAGCCGACGAAGGCCGACCTGGAGGCGTGCTGGAACCTCGGCGCGACGGTCGCTGCCCAGTTGATGGAGTGACGCGAATTTGAGGATCCTTTGAGACCTGCCGCCTAGCTTGCTGACATGAAGTGCATTAATCGCCGGCCCGCAGTTGCCATCGCGGTACTCGGCGTGATCGTCGCGGCGGGTTGCAGCCCGCAACAAGCCGCCGAGCCGCAGGCGTCGTCGCCGAGCGTGACCAGCTCGTCGGCTGCACCGGCGGCGTCGACCACCGTCAGCCAGTTCGACGCGCAGTGGATGGGTCTCGTACCCGACCAGCCACAGGGCTGGAAGGAACTCAATCGGCAGATCACGGGCGAGTTCCAACAGTTCAGCCTCCGGCCGGCCGACGACACCGAGCAGAGATTCAACTGCAACGGGTGCGCGCCGTGGACCGTCGACCTAACCGCTTATGCCCCAGGCAAATTCGATCCGACGGAAGCGCGGGCGGGTCAGCCGGTCAACGTGAACGGCGACGGCGATGGTTTCCTGACCGAAGACCCCGCCAAGCACACCGCAACCTTGACGTGGCAGTACGACGACGACGCGTGGGCGACGGTGAAGGGATTGACCCCCGCGACCACCCAACTCGATCGCATGGTCGAACTCGCCCACGCCTTCAAGCCCGCGGAACGAACCCCGATTCGGCTTCCGATGAGCATGCCGGACGTCCCCGCGAACATGCCGTTGGCGGAGATCAACGTCGACGGCACGGGGGATTACGGCACCATCATCACGTTCGCTCCGTGCGGCCCCTCCGTCACCGGCGGCGCGGGGCCCTGCGAGCGCGGGCCCGATACCGAGTCTCTGGGCGTGCACATCTGGCCCTCCGACAATTACCAGGCGCACTTCGAGGAGGAGGAGGCAGTGCCGATGAAGATCGGCGGCAAGGACGGCTTCTTCGACGACGCTCTAAACGGAGCAGGCGACCACGCCGTCGTGCAGGTGCAGCCCGGCATGCTGGCCGTGTTCGACTGCGGCATCGACGCCCCGTACCGCATCGGCGAGCCTCCGCAGCCGCCGACGAACCTGAAGAGCATTCTCGCAACCCTGGTGTGGGCGCCCGATCCGGCCACCGAAGCGAGCTGGGCGCGCGTCTCCGACTGGGCGAAATAGTGCTGCGATGGCAGTCGAGGCTGTAGAAAGCAAGGCATGCCAGGTATCGCCGAACTCGCCATGGCCGGCGCACCGATCGCTGGAGGTGCGCTGCTGGGCATCGCCGCCGGGAATCTACGTGCTCCCGACATGCGGGGAATCATCAAGCAGGACATGGAATTGCTCGCGCTCATCCCAGCCGACCAAGTCGAACGGCGCGCCGAGCTGCAACGCGTCATCAGCCTCCGAATCGACGACCTGATCGCCGGCGTCGACAAGAACCAATCGCTGCGCGAGATGGCGCTGGGCTACCGCGGCAACTGGCGCGACATCGTCGTGTTCATCTGCGCGATCCTGTTCACCATCGTCTGGTGGAACGTCAGCCACAGCCGGACCAACTGGCTGATGATGTTCATCGTCATGATCGTGGCGTCGATCGCGGCGGGGGTGTACGCCGGCCGGGGCATCGTGCGCGCCCTGCGGTCATTGGGCCGCCACCGCGACGAGAAGAGCGACGATCAGTAGTGGTAGGTGTCCGACGGCGCGGGCACGTGATCCGGGTCGTCGCTGAACTCCGACTCGTGGATGCCGTACGCCTTGGCCAGATCGAGGATCTTGTTGGCGCGGGCGATGCGCGGCAGGTCTGAGCCGTTGCGGATCTCGCCACCGTCGCGCTGAAATTCGGTGAAGAACTCCTTGGCCCAGCTGATTTCGTCCTGAGACGGGGACAGGCCCTCGTTGACGGTGGAGCACTGGTCGGGGGTGAGGCAGATCTTGCCGGTCATGCCGAACTCGGCGGAGACCGCGGTGGCCTCACTGAGCCGGAGCGCGCTCGATCCGACCGTCGGCCCGTCGATGGCGCTCGGCAGGTGGGCCGCCTTGGCCGCGATGGTGAAGCGTGACCGCGCGTAGGCAAGGGTGGCCGGGTTGTCGCCGAAGCCCGTGTCCCTGCGGAAGTCGCCGATGCCGAAGGCGAGCCGGAAGGTGCCCTTGGTCGCGGCGATCTCGGTGATGCGCTCCAGCCCGCGCGCGGTCTCCACCAAGGCGACGATCGGCACGTTCGGCAGCCGCTTGGCGGTCTCGGTGACGTGGTCGACCGATTCGACCATCGCCAGCATCACCCCGCCGACCGACGTGTTGGACAGCAATTCGAGGTCGTCGGCCCACCACTGGGTGCCGAAGCCGTTGACCCGAACCCAGTCGGAGTTGCCTGCGCCCAGCCATCGGGTGACGTTGTCGCGGGCGGCGGCCTTGTCCTTCGGCGCGACCGCATCCTCGATGTCGAGTACGACGATGTCGGCGCGGGAGTGGGCGGCCGGGGCGAATCGATCGAACTGGGCGCCGTTGACCAGCAGCCAGCTTCTGGCGAGTACCGGGTCGATGCGAAATCCCGGTTCGCCGGGGTCGGGTTCGTTGGCGCTGGTCTGGTCGTACACGCCGTTCATGGTCGCCTACCGGCCCACGGTCAGGCAAAGCGGGCTGCCCACGCAGGTCAGCCGAGCTTCGCGCCGAAGAAGCTCTCCATCGCCTTCCAGTGCCGCTCGGCGGCTTCGGCGTCATAGGCGGCGTGGTGGTCCGAAACCGCGAAACCGTGCGCTGCGGCGTACCACTCGATGGTGTGCTCGACGTCCGCCGCCGTGAGCGCCTTGTCCAGCGTCTCGGCCGCCTCGGGGGTGAAGGACGCGTCGTTCTCGGCGCCGGCGACGTACACCGCGGCACGAATCTGGTCGGCCAGCAGGTGTGGGCTGCCAGGATCGTCGGATGCGAGCCCGCCGCCGTGGAACGACATCGCGGCTGCCACCCGGTTGGGAACGCGGCCCGCCACCACCAACGAGGTGCGCCCGCCCATGCAGTACCCCGTGGTGCCGAACGTGGTGCCGCTGACCTCGGGTCGCGACGCCAGATAGTCGAAGAACGCTGCGGCGTCGGCCGCCATCTTGTCCGGGGTGACACTGCTCATCATCGACATCACCCGCTTGCGTTCATCCGGATCGCTGAAGGCGGTGTTCATGTCGAACGGCGCCCAGTCGCCGCTGCGGTAGTAGATGTCGGGCACCAGCACGGCATAGCCGTGGCCGGCCAACCTCTCGGCCATCTCCCCGAATATCTGACGTCTGCCCCCGGCGTCCGGGTACATGACCACCGCGGGCCAGGGGCCGTCGCCTTCCGCGGTGGCGAGCGTGACGGCACAGGTTCCATCGGGCGTGGTGATGCTGTCGGTGATCGTCGGCATGCCTCCGTTTTACTCCCTGGCTCTGGACGTAAGCTGGCCGCGTGGCGATCGCAACTCCCTACGAGGATCTCCTGCGACTGGTGCTCGAGACCGGAACGCCGAAGTCGAATCGGACCGGCACTGGCGCTCGCAGCTTGTTCGGCCACCAGATGCGCTATGACCTGGCCGCCGGCTTCCCGCTGATCACCACCAAGAAGGTGCATCTCAAGTCGGTCGTCTACGAGCTTCTGTGGTTTCTGCGCGGCGAGTCGAACGTGCGCTGGCTGCAGGAGCGCGGCGTCACCATCTGGGACGAATGGGCAAGCAGCACAGGCGATCTCGGTCCGGTCTACGGCGTGCAGTGGCGGTCCTGGCCCACCCCGTCCGGCGATCACGTCGACCAGATCAGTGCCGCGCTGGAACTGCTGCGCAGCGATCCCGATTCGCGGCGCAACATCGTCTCGGCCTGGAACGTCGGCGAGATCCCGCAGATGGCGCTGCCGCCGTGCCACGCCTTCTTCCAGTTCTACGTCGCCGACGGCAAGCTGTCGTGCCAGCTGTATCAGCGCAGCGCTGACCTGTTCCTCGGGGTGCCCTTCAACATCGCCAGCTACGCGCTGCTGACCCACATGATGGCCGCACAGGCCGGCCTGGGCGTCGGCGAGTTCGTCTGGACCGGTGGCGACTGCCACATCTACGACAACCACGTCGAGCAGGTCGAACTGCAGCTCAGCCGCGACCCGCGCCCGTACCCGGAACTGGTTCTCGCGCCACGTGATTCGATCTTCGACTACGTCTACGACGACATCGAGATCAAGAACTACGATCCGCACCCGGCGATCAAGGCCCCTGTGGCCGTATGAGGCCTGCTTGCAGGGCCGAGCATCGATGGTGAGTGTTGGCCTGATCTGGGCGCAGTCCACCTCGGGGGTCATCGGTCGCGACAACGGCATTCCATGGCGGCTGCCCGAGGACCAGGCCCGCTTCAAGGAGCTGACCATGGGACAGACCGTCGTCATGGGCAGATTGACCTGGGAATCGCTGCCTGCGAAGGTGCGGCCGCTGCCGGGGCGAAAAAATGTCGTAGTCACCCGGCAAGCTGAGTACGTGGCAGACGGAGCTGTGGTGGTGGACAGGTTGGACGAGGCGATCTCAAGCGATGAGAGCTGGGTGATCGGCGGCGAGCAGATCTACGCGCTGGCCCTGCCGATCGCCACTCGGTGCGAGGTCACCGAGGTGCAGATCGACCTGCCTCGCGAGGACGGCGACGCGGTGGCGCCCGTACTCGACCAGTCGTGGGTCGGTACCGCGGGCGACTGGCTGACCAGCACGTCCGGGCTGCGATACCGGTTCAACACGTACCTGCGGCCGTGAAGCTCTCGGCGGATGCCGCACGCCGCGTGGCGGTGGCGGCACAGGGATTCGCGGAGCCGAAGCCGACGGGGCCCGTGACCCGGGCACATCTGCGCAAGCTGCTGTCCCGACTCCAGGTACTGCAGCTCGATTCGGTGTCCGTCGCCGTCCGGGCGCACTACGCGCCGGTGTTCAGTCGCCTCGGCCCCTATGACCGCACGATCCTCGAGCGCGCGGCGTGGAGCCACAGCGCCAAGTCGCCACGGCTGCTGGTCGAGTACTGGGCGCACGAGGCCGCGCTGATGTCGGTCGACGACTGGCCGCTGCTGCGGTGGCGGATGCGCGAGTACGAGCACGGGCGCTGGGGCACGGAGATCGTCAAGAAGAATGGCAGGCTGGCCGAGGACATCGTCGCAGCGGTGACGGAGTTGGGTCCGTCGACCGCCGGGCAGATCGAGGCGCATCTGGAAGTCGAGCAGCGCGGACGCAAGGGGCCCTGGTGGGATCGCAGCGACACCAAATGGGTGTCGGAGGCGCTGTGGTCCTCCGGCGTGCTCACGACGTCGACGAGGGTCGGTTTCGCGCGGCACTACGACCTCAGCGAGCGCGTGCTTCCGCCGGAGGTGTTCGCGCGTGACGTCGACGACGCCGAGGCGGTGCGGGAGCTGGTGCTGCGTGCGGCAGGAGCTCTCGGTGTGGGAACCGAGACCGACCTGCGCGATTACTTCCGGCTGAACCCGAAGCAGAGCAAGCCCGCGGTCGCGGCGCTGGTGGCGTCCGGTGAGCTCGAGGAGGTCGAGGTCGACGGATGGGCGGCCCCTGCGTACCTGCCTGCGGGGCAGACGGTGCCGCGGCGGGATAGGGGCACCGCGCTGCTATGCCCGTTCGATCCGCTGATCTTCTTCCGGCCCCGTGTCGAGCGCATGTTCGGGTTCCACTACCGGATCGAGATCTACGTGCCGCAGCCGAAGCGTCAATTCGGTTACTACGTATGGCCGTTCCTGCTCGATGGACGGCTGGTGGGCCGGGTCGACCTGAAGGCGGAGCGCGCGTCCGGCGCGTTGAACGTCGTCGGCGCGTTCACCGAGCCGGGGCAGGAAGCGGGATACGTCGCCAGTGCGTTGGCGGGCGAACTGCGCTCGATGGCGTCGTGGTTGGACCTCGACGACGTGACGGTGGGCCAGCGCGGGGATCTGGTGGGCGGACTGCGCAAAGCGCTGCGGTGACGACTCAGGCCAGTGGAATGTCGTTGTCGCCCTTGGATTCCTGATACTGATCCGAGAGCGCCTGGTACCGGTCTCTGATCCGTTGGGTCTGCTCGCGCAGCTCGGTGCGCAGTGGTTCGGCTTCGGAATCCACCAGGTCGCGGATCGAATAAGCAGTCCAGAACGCGTTGGTGCGCCGGTAGCCACCCGGCTCCAACCCGAAGACCTCCTTGAGGATCTTCAGGTCGTGCGGGATCGCGAAGGTGTCCCGCGAGTCCTCGTGACTGTAGAAGTAGTAGTAGTTGTCGAACCCGGCCCAGGTGATGGCCGACATGCACAGCGTGCAGGGTTCGTGGGTGGTGAGGAACACCAGCTCCGGTGTCGGTGGCCGATCGTCCAGCTCGTAGAACTCGTTGAGCGTGTTGATCTCACCGTGCAGCAGCGGGTTGTCGGTCTCGTCGTTGGTGCCCACCATCACCAGCGACAGGTCGGACTTGCGCAGAATCGCCGCACCGAACACCTTGTTGCCCGCGGCGACACCGCGTTCGGTCAGCGGCAGGATGTCGTCGTCGATGACGTCGAGCAGGCGCGGAGCGATGGACGTCGCTGTCATGGCTCACCATAGCGCCGACGCGCCCGCGGGTTAGTCGTTCGCCGGTTCCTCGGCCAGCTCGGGTACGCCCCGTCCGCGAAACACGTTGATCGCGAACACCACTGCGCCGACGGCCAGCCAGACCAGCCCGCCGATCTTGGCAAGGGCGTCGGCGTTGAACAACACGTAGCCGATGATCAGGAAGCCCAGCGTGGGCACCACCAGGTGCAGCAGGTAGTTCTTGGACTTCTTTCGCACCACGTAGTACCAGACCACGGAGACGTGCAGCAGGCAGAAGCCGAACAGGGCCCCGAAGTTCACCAGCGACGAGATCAAGGCGATCTGGCCGACGAAGAACAGCACCAGCACCAGGCTCAGCGCGCTGACGACCAGGATCGCGGCCATCGGCACCTTGCGGCTGCTGATCTTGGACAGGAAGCTCGGCAGCTGACCGTCCCGACTCATCGAGTAGAGCAGCCGGCTGGTGGCGGCCTGCGCGGCCATCGCGTTGGCGAACCCCACCGCCATGACGTTCACCGCGAAGAAGGCATTCATCCAGCCGGTGGTCGAGGCCGCTTGGACGAGGGTGAAGAACGCGTTGCCCACCTCGTCGTCGCCGAACGCCTCGCGCCCGCCGGCCAGCAGGCTGGCCAGCCAGGTCTGGGTGACGAACAGGAAGGCCACCACGAACAGCGCGATGATCATCGCTCGGCCCGCAGGATTCTTGCGCCCCGTCGACTCCTCGGCCAGCGTCGAGATGCCGTCGAACCCGAGGAAGCTCAGCACGGCGATCGAAAGGGCAGCGGCGATCAGCGGCGCGCTCACCGTGCTCGGGTCCCAGATCGGGTTGGTGCTCCAGCCGACGTCGGGCAGGCTGTGCCCGCCGATCGCGCGCACCGCGATGACCACGAAGATCACCACGAACACCAACTCGATGGCGAGGAACACCCGGTTCGCGATCTTCAACGAACCGATCCCGGCGAGGTTGATCACGGTGTTGACGACGACGAACACGATCGCCCACAACCACCGCGGCGTGCCGGGGAACAGCCCGATCATCGACTCTGCGGCGAACACGTAGAGCAGGGTCGGCACCAGCAGGTAATCGAGCAGAATCGCCCACCCGGCGAAGAAGCCGAGGCTGGGGTGGATGCCACGGCCGACGTAGGAGAACACCGAACCGGCCAACGGGAACGACTTGGCCATCTGCGCGTAGGCCAGCGCGGTGAACACCATGGCCACCAGGCCGATGACGTACACCAGCGGCACCATGCCCGACGAGCTGTTGTAGACGGTGCCGAAGATCGCCCACGGCGCGATCGGCACCATGAACACCAGCCCGTACACCAGCAGGTCGACGGTGGATACCGACCGGTTGAGTTCCTGTGCGTAGCCGAATGATTCGAGGGTGCGCTGCCCGGCCGGGGTGTGCGTTTCGGAGCTGACCATGGGATGTCCTGTCGGTCGGTGGGGTGTGTCAGACCTGCGCAGGGGCGGGGTCGTGCTCGGCGAGGAATGCGCCGATCACGGCGCGGAACTCCTCGGGTTTCTCCAGGTGACTGCAGTGGCTGGCGTCGGCGAAGACGTGACTGCGAGTGTCTGCGATCCGCTCGACGTAGGGCGCCCAGGTGGCCGGGGTGGCCTCGTCGAACTCGCCTGCGATCACCAGCGTCGGCGCGACGATCCGGTCGAGGCGGTCGACGATGCTCCAATGGCGCAGGGTGCCAAGGACGTGAAACTCGTTGGGGCCGTTCATGGTGTGATAGACCGTCGGTTCGGCCTCCATCTGCTTCTCGGTCTCGACGAAGTCGGTGGGTGGAGGCCAGACGCGGCACACGTGGCGTTGGTAGAACTCCTCGGTCGCGGCGAGGTAGTCGGGATGGGTGACGGTGCCGTCGGCCTCGTGGCGATCCAGCGCGGCCTGGGTCTCGGCGGGCAGTTGGGCCCGCAGCTCGCCTGCGCCCGCGACCCACAGGTCCATCGAGGCGGGGGAGTTGCAGATCGACAGGGAGACCAGGCCGTCGGGCGCATGGACGGCGATCTCGGCGCCCAGCATGCCGCCCCATGACTGGCCAAGCAGGTGATACTGGTCGATGCCCAGTTCGGTTCGTACGGTGTGGAATTCGTCGACGAACAACTCCGGCGTCCAGAAGTCGGTGGGCGCGTCCGGAAGGTGGGTGCTGTTTCCGCAGCCGATCTGGTCGTAGTGGATGACCTGGCGTCCGGTCTCGTCGGCGAGTTCGGCGATGTTGCGGACGTAGTTGTGCGCCATCCCCGGCCCACCGTGGAGCACGAACAGCGGGTACGTGTCGGGACGTGGGTTCTCGGGCGTGGTGATCCGGACCCAGGTCTGGAACTCCCGGAACGGAATCATGCGGGTGTCTACGGGCACGCGGTCAGCATGAACCTTGAATGGTCTCGCCGCAAGACCAAATAATTCGAATTAACATGCCCGTATCGAGGGAGGGGTGGTGATCGATGACCGACAACGCCGTCACGCCGCCAACCGGCTTGCTCGGCCAGCAGCTGGCCATGCCCTCGAGGGTCGACGAGATCACCGACCGGCTCATCACGGCGATCGCCATCGGCGAGTACCTGCCCGGTGCACGGCTCCCGGTGGAACGCGAGCTCGCGGCGTCACTGGGTGTGGGGCGCATGACCGTTCGCGCAGCGCTCGCCCGGCTGGTCGAGCGCGGGCTTCTCGAGACCCGTCGTGGTCGTGGCGGTGGGTCCTACGTCGTCGACCAGTGGCCCGAGTCGTCCACGGAGGTGGTGGGTCGCACGCTGTCGATGCGCCTCGGCGAACTGCGGGACCGCTGTGACGCCATCTGCCGCCTGCACGGGGCGGTGTGCCGGGCCGCCGCCGAGGCCAGGACGCCCACCGACGTGGCCGACATGCGGGACGCGCTCGCGCTGTACCGGACCGCCGAAAGTGGCCTGGCCGCCCAGCAGGCCGACAGCCGGCTGCACGCCACGATCATGAACGCCGCGCACAATCCGGTGCTCATCCAGGTGCTGGTGGACCTCGAGGCATCGGTCAGCATCGGGGCGCCCGCGCACCTGTGGGGCGAGCCGACCACCATGCGCGAGATGGAGTTGCGGTCACTGCACGAGCACGAGGAATTGATCGACGCGATCGCCGACGGCCGCACCGACGATGCCGACGCGATGGCCCGCGCACACGTGGCGATCGACTTCGAGCACATCGCGACGGCGATGCGCCGTGCCGGTGTGCTCGCCGACTGAGTACCGGCTCTGCTGAACGCCAGGGTGGGGCGGGTAACCTAGCCCCGTGACCACCAGTGGAATCGACGTCAGCGCACGCCTGGGCACCGTGCTGACTGCCATGGTGACGCCGTTCGGCCCGGACGGCACGCTTGATGTGGCGGCCGCCAAGAAGGTAGCGACGCATCTGGTGGACTCCGGGTGCGACGGGCTGGTGCTCTCCGGCACCACCGGCGAATCGCCCACCACCACCGACGCCGAGAAGATCGCGCTGCTGGCCGCCGTTCTGGAGGCGGTCGGAGACCGCGCCAGGATCATCGCGGGCGCCGGTACCTATGACACCGCGCACAGTGTGCATCTCGCCAAGGCGTGCGAAGCCGAGGGAGCCCACGGGCTGCTCGTCGTGACGCCCTACTACTCGCGACCGCCGCAAGCGGGTCTGGTCGCCCACTTCACCGCCGTCGCCGACGCCACCGCGCTGCCGAACGTGCTGTACGACATTCCGTCGCGTTCGGTCGTGCCGATCGAGTGGGACACGATTCGCACCCTGGCGGAACACCCGAACATCGTCGCCGTCAAGGACGCCAAGGGCGACCTGCACGGCGGCGCGATGATCATGGCCGAGACCGGACTGGCCTACTACTCGGGTGACGACGCGCTGAACCTGCCGTGGCTGGCGATGGGCGCGACGGGTTTCGTCAGCGTGTGGGGTCACGTCGCCGCGGCTCAGTTGCGAAACCTGTGGTCGGCGTTCGCCTCCGGTGACGTCGCGACGGCGCGCAAGTGCCACGTCACGCTCGGGCCGCTCAACGATGCTCAAGTCCGCCTCGGCGGCGTGACGATGGCCAAGACGGGACTTCGGTTGCAGGGCATCGAGACCGGCGAACCACGGCTGCCGCAGATCTCGGCGACGGCCGCCGAAGTCGAGGCGCTGGCCGCCGACATGCGAGCTGCCGGCGTGCTGGCATGACGGCACCGCTGACTCCGCCGGGACCCCTTGCGCCGGGAGGGCTGCGGCTCACCGCGCTCGGCGGCATCGGCGAAATCGGCCGCAACATGACCGTTTTCGAGCACCTCGGCCGCCTGCTGATCATCGACTGCGGCGTGCTGTTCCCGGGCCATGACGAGCCCGGCGTCGACCTGATCCTGCCCGACATCAGGCACATCGAGAATCGGCTCGACGACGTCGAGGCGCTGGTGCTGACCCACGCCCACGAGGACCACATCGGTGCGATCCCGCACCTGCTGAAATTGCGGTCCGACATCCCGGTGGTCGGGTCGAAGTTCACCCTCGCACTCGTCGCCGCGAAGTGTCGTGAGCACCGCATCAAACCGGTGTTCGTCGAGGTCGCCGAGAGGCAGAGCAGCCAGCACGGTGTGTTCGAGTGCGAGTACTTCGCGGTCAACCACTCCATCCCGGACGCGCTGGCCATCGCCGTCTACACCGGCGCGGGAACGGTGCTGCACACCGGCGACATCAAGCTGGACCAGCTGCCACTCGATGGTCGCCCCACCGACCTGCCGGGAATGTCGCGACTCGGTGATGCCGGGGTGGATCTGTTCCTGTGCGATTCGACGAACGCCGAAGTACCGGGAGTCGGCCCGTCGGAGAGCGAGATCGGGCCGAACCTGCACCGCTTGATCCGTGGGGCCGAAGGGCGTGTGATCGTCGCCTGTTTCGCGTCGAACGTCGCTCGGGTGCAACAGATCATCGACGCATCAGTGGCGTTGGGCCGCAAGGTCTCCTTCGTGGGCCGCTCGATGGTGCGCAACATGGGGATCGCCCGCGATCTGGGCTTCCTCAACGTCGCCGACGACGACGTGATCGACATCGGTGCCGCGGAGATGATGCCTGCGGACCGAATCACCCTCGTCACCACCGGAACCCAGGGCGAGCCGATGGCGGCGCTGTCGCGGATGTCGCGCGGTGAGCACCGCAGCATCACGCTGACGTCCGGTGATCTGATCATCATGTCGTCGTCGCAGATCCCCGGCAACGAGGAGGCCATCTTCGGCGTCATCGATTCACTCGCCAAGATCGGTGTCCGCGTCGTTACCAACGGCCAGGTCCGGATCCACGTCTCCGGTCACGCCTACGCAGGCGAATTGCTGTTCCTGTACAACGGCGTTCGGCCACGCAACGTGATGCCCGTGCACGGTACGTGGCGCCACCTGCGCGCCAATGCCGCGCTTGCGGTGAGTACCGGCGTGCCCGAGGAGAACATCGTGCTCGCCGAGAACGGCGTCAGCGTCGACCTCGTCGCAGGAAAGGCCAGCATCTCCGGTGCGGTACCCCTGGGCAAGATGTTCGTCGACGGTCTGATCACCGGCGACGTGGGTGAGGTCACCTTGGGCGAACGGCTCACGCTGTCTTCGGGTTTCATCTCCGTCACCGTCGTCGTGCGCCGCGGCACCTCGAAGCTGGCGGCCGTCCCGAACCTGATTTCCCGCGGTTTCTCCGAGGACCCCAAGGCACTCGAACCGGCCACCCGCAAGGTGACCGAGGCTCTCGAGGCGCTGGCCGCCGACAAGGTCACCGACCCCGCCCGCATCGCGCAGGCGGTACGCCGTGCGGTGGGCAAGTGGGTGGCCGAGGTGTACCGGCGCCAGCCGATGATCGTGCCGACGGTGCTCGAAGTCGACTGAGCTTCAAATCTTCTCGGCGTAGACCGACCATTCGATCTGCGAGGCGGTGAGGTCTCGGCCTGCGGGCCGGACGTAGCGGTCCATCAGTTCGTCGGGCCCGGCCTGCTCGATCAGCCGCCAGCCGTAGCCTGCGAGGAATTCCTCGACGTCCTCGGGCATCATGCCGAACTTCCACACCTGACTGCGTTCGCGGAACTTGCGGTACAGCACGGGGGCGCCGTACAGGTTGATGCCGTCGATGAAATCGCGTCGCACATAGGTGAAGTTGAGCTTGCTGCCGCTGGCCGCCTGCCCGAGTTGGTCGAACGTGCCTCGCACGGCGTCCGCGGTCAGGTACTGCGTGACGCCCTCCCAGATGAAGAAGGTGGGGGAGTCGACGCGGTAGCCGTACGACGCGAGCGTGGCCATCAAGTCGTCGCGCTCGAAGTCGACGGAGACCAGCCGCACCGATGGTGGTACCGAGCCGAACACCCTCGACACGACGGCGCGCTTGCGTGCGATGTTTACCGGCAGGTCGACTTCGAAGACCGGGACGTCGCCAAGGCGCGCAAGGCGATACGGCCGGGTGTCCAGCCCGGCACCGAGGATCACGACGGCATCGACGCCGGGAAGCGACTCGGCCAGGTTGTCGTCGATGTAGCTCTTGCGACAGGCCAGGTTCGCCCACAGCCCGGGGCCGGACCGCTCGGAGGCCGTGATGACGGCCCGGCGCACCAGGCGGAACCTGGTGGCGCGCACCAGGGCCCGCAGTGGCTTGGGCAGGAACGACACTGCAAGATCGTCGTCGACGAGGCGGCGATCCGGCGGTTCCTGATGTTCGACCGCCGAGAGCACCATCGGCCCGAAAGCGGTCTTGGCCGCCGGATTCCCAGGCACCTCAGCGCTTGTTGACGAAGCCGGCGTCGACCGGCAACGTGACGCCGGTGACGTAGCGGCCCGCGTCGGACACCAGGTAGTAGACGGCGTTGGCGATGTCCTCCGGCTCGAGCGCCTGCACCGGCAGCGCGTTGCCCATGTCGGGTCCACCCTGGGTCTCCTGGGCCAGACCGTCCAGCCAGCTGCGGATGAAGTCGTTGTCGATCATCGGCGTGTTCACCGCCGCCGGATGTATCGAGTTCACCCGAATGCTTTGTGATGCAAGGAGGTTGGCGTACACCCGCATCAGCCCGACGATGCCGTGCTTGGCGGCTGCGTAGCCCATCGAGCCGGCCATCGGGGAGGCGAGTCCGACCAGCCCGGCTACCGAGCTGATCAGCACGATCGATCCGCCGTTGCCCGCCTTGATCATTGGCCGCATCGCGACGTCGACGGTTTGATAGACGCCGGTCAGGTTGACGTCGATCACGTCCTGCCATGCGGTCTCGCCCGCCATGGGTGCGATGCCCGCGTTGGCGACGACGATGTCCAGTCGGCCACCGAGTTCTTCGACGCCCGCCTTTAGCGCGTTCTTCAGTGCGGCCCGGTCCCGCACGTCGGCTTGCGTGGCCACGATGCGCGCACCGGTGTCCTCGACGAGCTTGACCGTGTGGGCCAAGTCGTCGGGGGTGGACATCGGATAGGGAACCGACGCGATCTGGTCACACAGATCGACCGCGATGATGTCGGCGCCCTCGGACGCCAGTTTCACCGCTTCCGCGCGGCCCTGACCGCGGGCCGCGCCGGTGATGAAGGCCGTTTTTCCCTTCAGGGTCCCGTGAGCGTTTCCCATTTTCAGTGCCTACTCGTTTCCTCGCGCAAGCGCTCGTCAGGCACGCAGCTGACCCTTGGCCGGGTCGCCCGCGACCACTCGTTGCAACATCTTGATGTCGGGTGCGCCTGCCAGGTGGTCGCCAATGGCCCCGAACAGGGCGCCGATGGCGGGGGCTTTGCCGTGGGTCTTGAGCGCGTCCGCATCGGCCCACTGCTCGACGAAGACGAAGGTGCCGTCCGCCTCGTGCAGCGAATACAGCTCGCAACCCGGTTCCTGGTGCACCGCCTCGATCGCGCTCTTACAGGCGTCGCGGACGATGTCCACCGACTCGGGCTTGGCGATCATGGTGGCGACGACGATTACGGGGGCGCTGGACATGGGAACTGGGGACTCCTCGGTGAGTGTTGGCTGGACCAGTGTCCACCCTACTAATGCGAAGCTTAGCTAGGAAGATTGCAATCGAGCTGTGACCAGTGTGGCTGATGGTGAATTTGGGGCTGTTGCGACTAGGCTTGGGCCCATGGCAAGTAAGACCGCTGCCCGCTCGGGCGCCCGTTCGAGCAGGTCAAAGGCCAGTTCGAAGACTGGAGCCCGCCCGGCCCGGCCCGCGGCCCCGCGCCGCAAGCCCGCACGCCGCACGTCCCCATCGCCCGCCGCAGGCGCCGGAGCCGCCATCGGCCGCGGCGCAAGGGCCGGCTGGATGATGGTCGCCAAGGGGGCAGGGACCACCGCGCGCTCCGTCGGTCGCGCCCGCGATTTGGAGCCCGGTCACCGCAGGGACGGCATCGCGCTCGGACTTCTGGGCCTCGCAGTGGTGCTGGTGGCCAGTTCCTGGTTCGACGCCGCGCGCCCGGTCGGCGGGTGGATCGACACCGTCGTGCGGGCCGTCATCGGCTCGGCGGTGGTGCTGATGCCCATCCTGCTCATCGCCATTGCCGTCGTCCTGATGCGCACCGAGCCGAACCCCGAGGCCCGGCCCCGGCTCATTCTCGGCGCAGCGATGATCGGACTGCCAGCGCTCGGTTTGTGGCATCTGTGGGCCGGTGCGCCGGAGGATCCGGTTGCGCGTCGTGGCGCCGCGGGATTCGTCGGCTTCGCGCTCGGTGGACCCCTCTCCGACGGGCTGACGCCGTGGATCGCGACGCCGCTGCTGATCATCGGGGTGCTCTTTGGCGTGCTGTTGATGACGGGGACCACGATCCGTGAGGTGCCGTCGACCCTGCGGGCGCTGTTCGGCACCGGATACCGCGGTGACGACTACGGCGACGACGACTACTACGACGATGACGAGCGGGCGAACGGACAGCCCGATGACTTCTCCGACGGCTATTACGACGAGGGCGATCTCGGCGACGAGGCGCAGGCCTGGCCGGTCTCGGGTGCGACCGCGGGCACGAGCACGGGCACGCCGTACGACAACTACCCGCTGGAGGACGAGGCCCCGACGGTCCCCGAGCCGACGGCCCGCGTCTCCCGGCGCAAGAAGCCGGCCAAGAAGACGGACACGTTGGTGCTGGACCGCATTGTCGACGGGCCCTACCAACTGCCGTCCCTTGACCTGCTCGTCGCAGGCGATCCGCCGAAGCTGCGCAGCGCGGCCAACGACAAGATGGTCGAGGTCATCGGCTCCGTCCTGCAGCAGTTCAAGGTCGACGCCGCCGTCACCGGCTGCACCCGAGGGCCGACCGTCACCCGTTACGAGGTCGAGCTGGGCCCCGGCGTCAAGGTCGAGAAGATCACCGCGCTGCAGAAGAACATCGCCTACGCGGTGGCCACCGAGAGCGTCCGGATGCTCGCGCCGATCCCGGGCAAGTCCGCGGTCGGCATCGAGGTGCCCAACACCGACCGCGAAATGGTGCGGCTGGCCGACGTGCTC
>Ga0137412_10001965_pt1 | contig 16183 bp, 9 predicted proteins | sample CZODoug2_1_16fun_FD_122160 | JGI IMG/M metagenome (GOLD analysis project Ga0137412, IMG submission 122160) | Vadose zone soil fungal communities from Angelo Coast Range Reserve, California, USA - CZODoug2_1_16fungal (Hybrid Assembly) | ecosystem: Environmental > Terrestrial > Soil > Vadose zone...
GATGTATCGCTGGAGCAGATATATGCTAGATGGCGTCTCACTCGATCAACTCCGCACCTTTATTGCTGCGGCGGATGAGGGAAGTTTCTCGGCGGCGGGTCGTCGCCTGAAGCGTGCGCAGTCCGTTGTCAGCCAGACCCTGGCGAATCTGGAAGGGCAACTCGGGGTGAAACTGTTCGATCGCAGCGCCCGGTTTCCGGTGCTTACCGACCAGGGTCGCGCGCTGCTCGCCGATGCACTCACGGTGGCGGGCAACATGGATATCTTGAAGGCCCGCGCGAAGAGTTTGGCGGGCGGCCTTGAACCGGAACTGAGCGTGGCCGTCGATGTCATGTTTCCGGACGCGACGTTCACCCGTGTTGTCGCCGCTTTCCAGAAGGAATTTCCCGCGACCCTACTCAGGTTCGACGTCGCATCGAGCGCCGTTGTCGAACCCGTGCTCAGCAGGCACTGCTCCGTCGGCGTAGTGGGGTCATGGTCGCTCGCGCCGCCGCAGCTCACTCGCGAACGGCTGCTGACGGTCAGGATACCCACAGTCGTTTCGTCACAGCACCCGCTCGCAACCCGCCGCGGAACGATTCCGACAGCCGTTCTCGACGAGTACGTCCATCTCACACACATCGATCCTGCAGATGTCTCGAGCCATATATCCGTCCCGCGCTACGCGAGCGTCTGGCGCCTTGCCCATCTCGGCGCCAAACTTGCCTTCCTGCGCGCGGGGCTCGGGTTTGGCGCATTGCCCCTGCACTGGATCGAGGCGGACCTAGCAAGCGGCACACTCGTTCAGATCACGACTGAGGACGCACCGCCCGGGGGCCGCATGATAATCATGTCGGCCATCTATCGAACCGACAGTCCGCCGGGCCCGGCCGGACGTTGGTTCATCGAGCAGCTCAAACAAGAAGACGCACAGCGGTCGAAGGAGATGACGGACCTATTGTCTGCCTCGAGGCCCTCGGCGGTGAGGCGCCAGCAATCGTCTAGGCGTCGTTCGCTCGCGAGGAAGAGGAAACGCAGTCGCTAATGGCGACCTTCGCAGACAGCGTGCGCTTGGTTCCGCTCGCAGTTGCGCGTAACTTAAGGAAAACTCACACCTCCGTCGCGCTAAGGGTTGCTGCGTTGCAGCATTCCCAGACGCCGGGATTCATCGGCTTTCCGATAAGGGGAAGTCGGTAGATGAAGCTGAGTTTTCGACTAATATGACTGTGGCGGAGACGCTTCCCTCATTTCTTTAAGGGCGGTTCCGCGCACTAAAAATCACGGGAAGGGGATTAAGTGAGCACGGGACCGTTGCGCGTTCTTCTACTGGACGACAATCCTCATGACCGTCAGCTAACGATGCGAGAACTGGAAAAGGAATTTCCGGGTGTTCTGGCGACGGAACCGATCGACGATGACCACTTCCAGGCGGCTGTGTTCGAAGCAGACTACGAAGTCGTTATCACAGACTTCCAGCTTCGATGGACCACCGGCGTGCAGGTCATACGGGCCGTGAAGGATGCAAGGCCCCACTGTCCGGTGATTATGTTCACGGCAACAGGAACTCAGGAAGTCGCCGTAGAAGCAATGAAAGCGGGACTCGACGACTATGTCATCAAAAGTCCGAAGCATTACATTCGATTGGCCGCCGCGGTCCGTTCGTGCCTGGATCGCACGGAGATCCGCAAGCGCGCCCTGCGTTCGGAGACGCGACTACAAACGCTGCTCAATCGGCTCGATGTCGGCGTATTTCGCATGAGCCTCGAGGGGGAGCTCCTGGATGCCAATCCGGCGTCGCGCCAGATCCTCGAGCGCTTCGGTGCCGCGGAAGGGGATGCATCGGCGGCGAATCTACTGCTGCAAGCAACGCGGGAAATCTTGCCAGAATTGGGCCAGCTCAACGATGCGATTGAGCGGGAGATCCGGCTTGAAGCGACGGGTGGCGAATCCCTATCGATCTACCTATCGCTGCTGCGCGTGCAGCTAAATGGGCACCACGCCATCGATGCGCTGGTCGAAGACCTTACCCGGATGTACCGGGTAGCCGAGCGCTCTGCGGAACTCGAGGAGGCAAATCGCGCCCTCGAAGCGTTCGCTTTCACGGTCTCGCACGATCTACGCGAGCCGTTGCGCAACGTTCAGGGCTATCTGCTCGCGCTCAAGGAGGATTGCTGGGAGAGCCTGCCGGAAAAGGGTCGGGAATACGTCACCAGCATGGGTTCTGTCACCTCCCGCATGGAAGCACTGATTTCCGATGTGCTTGAATTCAGTCGGCTATCGAGCGCCGAGCTGACTCTCGAACCGGTATCTCTTCGCAAAGCCCTGCAGGAGGCACTCGATCTCCTGCAGCATGCGGCCAGCCGTAGTCGTGCAACGATCGACGTCGATCAAAATGTACAGGTCGAAGTCTCGGGTCACTATCAGACCATCGTGCAGGTGCTGGCAAACCTCCTCTCCAATTCGCTGAAATTCGTGCGCGAGGGCGAGCAGCCGCGTGTGCGCATTTCGTCCGAACAACGCGGCCAACGCATTCGTCTGTGGGTTGAGGACCAGGGCATCGGAATTGCAACCGAGAACTCCAGGCGCATATTCGAAGTATTTCAACGGCTGCACGGAGAGGAGAAGTACCCCGGGACAGGTGTAGGCCTGGCGCTCGTGCGCAAGAGCGTCGAGCGGATGGGAGGTCAAGCGGGTGTGGAGTCCGTTCTGGATAGCGGTAGTCGCTTCTGGATCGAACTCAAGGGAGTCGGGTGACTTTGTGACGGTAACGGATTATGCGGCGCTTCCCCCGGTTATTAAGGAGAAAGTTAAGATTCTTCTCATCGACGACAATCCCCACGATCGGCTGCGCCTCGAACGAGAACTCGCCGTGTGCTTTCCCAGCCTTGCCGTGAAAAGCGTGCGCAGCGCCAAGGAGCTGGATGTCGCCCTCTCGGCCGGCGGTTACGACATTGCCATTACGGACTTTGAGCTGCGATGGACGAATGGTACGAACGTCTTACGCCAGCTCAAGGCGTGTTGGCCAGCGCTTCCGGTCATCATGTTCACTGCTAGCGGCACAGAAGAGGTCGCCGTCGAGGCGATGAAGGAAGGCCTTGATGACTATATTACCAAGAAAGAGAAGCACTTCGCGCGCGTTCCGTATGCGGTGAAGGCTTCCTTGGAACGTGCAACGCATCGGCGGGCCTTCGAGACGACGTCGATCTCATTGCGTGAGAGTGAGGCGCGCTTTCGGCACATGGCGGAAACGATGCCGCAGATTCTTTACTGGACCGATGTGGATGGCAACGTTCAGTACACAAACGATCGTTGGCGCAGTTACACGGGCTTTGCGGGCCACAGTCCGGATGTTTTAGATCGGATCATCCCACCGGAAGATCGCGAAAGGGTTTTCACCCGGTGGACAGAATGCCGGGTTGCTGGGACATCCTTCGAAGCGGAGTTTCGGATGAGGCGGAAGAGCGATGGAACTCTTCGCTGGTTCCTCACACGCGCGCTACCGGTACGCGGTGATGACCAAGAGCTGCAGGGTTGGATCGGAACTATGACCGACATACACGACCAGAAAAGCGCGGCCGAGGAATTTAAAAATGCCGACCGACGAAAGGACAAATTTCTAGCCACTTTGGCTCACGAACTGCGCAACCCGCTCGCGTCCATCTTCAATGCCGTCCGATTCATGCGCCTTCAGGACACCATTGATCCCGATTTGCAGAATGCTCGCGACATAATCGACCGGCAAGCGCAGCATCTGGTGCGGCTGGTGGATGATCTTCTCGATGTTTCACGCTTGACCTTGGACAAGGTTGTCCTGCACAAGGAGCGCGTGAGTCTAAAAAACGTGATTTCGACTGCTTTGGACGCGACACGTCCGCTTCAAGAGGCGATGCACCATCGCTTGACGCTGTCCGGCGAGTCTGAACCGATTTACGTGCATGCGGATATCACACGGCTGTGCCAGGTATTCACGAATCTTCTCAATAACGCGATAAAGTACACTCCAAGTGGCGGATGCATCTCAGTGCGTGTTGGCCGTGAGGACGGCAACGCGCTCATCATATTTAGCGACGATGGGATCGGAATCCCGCCTGACATGCTCACGAACATATTCGACCTATTCACCCAAATTAATCGCTCCGATGGTTCGAACGATGGGCTCGGCATCGGACTGACGCTCGCGCGGCAGCTCATCGAGATGCATGACGGCACGCTCACCGCCCACAGTAATGGAACTGGGCAAGGCAGTGAATTCACCGTACGCATTCCCATACATGAGGCGACGCCTTTTTCCGTTTCAAGCAGCGCCCTGAATGAGCAAGCCGACGACGGACGATTGCTTGGCCGCCGGGTTCTCGTCGTTGACGACAACCGCGACGCAGCCGATAGCCTGGCTATGTTGCTCGGTTTGTGGGGCTGCGATGTGTGCAAAGCCTATGACGGGTTGCAGGCAGTCGAAACGGCACAACAGTTTTTACCGGAGGCCATCCTTCTGGACATCGGAATGCCCCATATAGATGGTCACGAGATATGTCGTCGCATTCGCCACGAGGAGTGGGGTAAGGGGATCTTCATTATCGCCCTAACCGGCTGGGGGCAGGAAGCGGACCGCCAGCGCACGAAGGAGACCGGGTTCGATGCACACCTAGTAAAACCAATACAGTCCGACTCGGTAGCGGAGATGCTCGCAAACTTAATGGGCAGCGGCGAAATCTAGCCTGCCTACGACTTCGCCGCGGCGCAGCGTCTCTAGCTTTCAGAAGTGCATTCCGAGCGGTGGACGGCGGATGGAACGTAAGTGCCACTCCGGATGTAGCGAGCAGTAGGTAAGGTACATCACCAAATTTCTAGCCGCGTCAGCGCATGCTGTAAATGATGATGCGCTGAATCGCCCAGAATATGCCGACGGCGGCGATCGCAATCGAGCACGGGATGGCAATCCTCGCGCGGAACCACGGCTTTTTGCGGAACCAGCCAACGGCGATGAATGCCAATGCGATGACAAACAGTTGACCGAAGTCGACGCCGAAGTTGAAGCCCAGGAGTGCAATGAGAAAGTCGCGCTTCGGAAAAGGGATGTCGCTCAAGCTGCTGGCGAAACCGAGACCGTGAACGAGCCCGAAGCCGAATACCACGGCCAGGCGGCCGGGTCCTAATCGAGGGTTGACCACATTCTCGATGGCGATCCACGCAATCGATAACGCGATGGCGGGTTCGACATAGCGACTCGGAAGGCTGAAGATTCCGTAGGTCGAGAGGAACAGCGTGGTCGCGTGCGCGATCGTGAATACGGTGGTCTGCGATAGGAGCTTGCGCCACGTGAGCCCTAAGAAGAACAATCCTAGGACGAAAAGGATGTGGTCCGCGCCGTCGGGAACGATGTGTCTGAAGCCCAGGCGTAAGTAGAGCGCGGCTTGGCGAGGCCATGACACCGTATCAAGGTCGATACGCGACTTGTCGCCACCGTCGCGAGCCGCGTCGGGATTCGAAACCGGGTTGGCCTGTGAATCGGCGGGCGCCTTCTCCGCCCAGGCATACGGCTCGCTGTCGTGAGCGCCGTCCTCAAGCCAGCGAGTGATGGAGACGTGCGCGGCGGGTATGCGGATGGTATAGACCACCGGATAGTCGATGTTGGCGCCGAGCGGTACGATGAGCTTGAGCGGTTCCGTGGAGGCTGGCAACCGCGCGACGAAGTAGAACGTCGATAGCGTGCTCATGGAACCGTCGATGATCAGAGTCTTGTCCGCGGTTGCGGTGGAGAATTGCTGAAAATCGAGCTGCAGCGGTTGGCTGCCGATGACGAGGCGCAGACTGTCCTGTACCTGCGGCAATACCTTACGGATGTCGGCTTGCTGCGCGGCGGCGGACTCGGTGACGAGTTCGTAGTACCGCTCGGGTGAGCCTAAGATTTGCGTGAGGTCGATGCCGACCTTCACCTCGACGGTGCCGGGCTCTGCGAAGGTAACCGTCACCTCGGTCATCGTCATGGTGTGGGCCGCCGCGAGCGGGACCCACCCCACCAGAAGCAGCACCCACGCGATGCTCTTGCGCATCGATGGGACGACGGTTACCAAACGATCGGCTTGGTCTCGCCGGTTTGCAGGAGCACGAGGCCGGACGGGTTGCCCGGATAGGGAACGACCAGGCGCCAGGTGAACGGGCTGCAGGTGATCATGGCGAATAGCACGCGGCGCGGAAACCCGGGGCTGCCGATCCACTCCATGGCATCCCCCTTGGCGTACAAGTCTTCCATGCTGGCGGCGGCGGCGGCGATCGGGCGGCTGGTCATGAGACCGCCGATCTCGAGACGCATTTCGGCGGTGACCTTGCCGTCGTTGACGAGCACGATGCCGCCGTTGATCTCGCTGATGCGATTGACGGCGATGGCCATGGCCTCGTCGCTCGAACCGATGACCGTGATGTTGTGCAAGTCATGAGACACGGATGTTGCGACAGCGGAGTTCGGCGTCTTGGGACCCATGTCGGTCCAGAACATTTTGCCGAGTTTCGCCTTGCCGACATAACGGTCGACGATCGCCACCTTGACGATGTCGTGTCCGATATCTCGCTGGACGATGCCATTGACCACCGGGAGAGTCGCGGTCTTCTGCTCGGCGTCGGTGTAGAAGGGCGCTTGAATGGCGGCGGTCACGGTCGTCTTGCCGACCGGGGCGAGGATTTCGAAGTCCTTGGCGGCGAGCTTGCGGCCGACGTGGATGGTATCGGTCGCCCAGGGGGGCCATTTGATCTTGGGCACGGGAAGCAGGTACTTGCCGTCTTTCGCGGCTAGTAGGCCATTCGCGAAGACTTCTTTGATCGTCACGTCCTTGACGGAGCTCAACAGGACGACGTCGGCGTAGCGGCCCGGCGTGATCGAGCCCACAATGGAATCCATGTGCGCGTGGCGTGCGGGGTACAGGCTCGCCATGGCATAGGCAGCCTCGGGGGGGGCGCCCATTTTCATGGCCAGAAGGATGTGGGCGTTCATCGTGCCTTGCTTCAGGGAATCGGCGACGTTGCGATCGTCGGTAACTAGCGAGATGTTGGACCATTCCTTGAGGCCGTTCTTCACGAACAGCGGCACGGCCTTCTCGATGTTATCGTCACGCAATTGGAGAAAGAGCCCGGCTTGGAGTTTTTGCCAGGCCTCTTCGGCGACGCGCGTTTCGTGATCGCTGGTGAGGCCAACGGCGGCAAAGGCGTTGATGCGGTCGAGATCGCGAAGGCCGGAACCATGGCCGTCGATCACGCCGCGATTGTCGCGCGTCGCCTGAATGTCTTCCCATATGCGCTGGTAGCCCGGATGCGTCGGGACGGACACGGCGGGCCAGTCCATCACTTCGTCGAGACCTTGGACGGACAGAGAATTCTTGAGGTTGTCAGCGACTTCCTTGTAGGCGTAGTTGCCGCCGCCGACCTCGAAGGCCGAAGGCGGTGTCGCGGAGCCTAGGGCCGGGAAGATTTTCAGCGGGCTGCCATACTTCTCGGGCGTGAGCCAGAACTCGACGTTGTGCGGGCCGCTGACGTTGGAGAATTCGTGCGAGCCTTCGCTGGTCCAGGTGTTGCCGAGCGGGATGACCAGAGCGGCTTCCCATTCGGGTGACAGCAGCGAGCTTTCGATGTGCTTGTGCGACTCGCCAAAGCCGGGTACGGCGTACAGGCCTTTGGCGTCGACGATGTTTGAGCACTCACCCTTCCACTGTCCGGTTGGGCCGACCCAGGCGATGCGCTTGCCGCGGACGACGATGTCCTGATTCGGCATCCACAGCAGGGTATAGACATTGAGAACATTGGCGCCGCGGATGATGAGGTCCGCTGGTTCCTTGGTGAGGGCGACTTGGACCAGCGATTGGCGGATCTTGGTCTCTGCATCGAAGCCGACCGGGTGCGTGACCTGGGTGGCCGTCGGGACTTGATCACCCGGTTTGGCGTAGATTGTGACGGAGAGGAGGACGCCGAGCAACATTGCGCCTGAACGCGATGCGATGTGCAATTGATACATGTCGATTGATTCCTAGAAGCGGTACGAGGCGCTGACTTGGTAGTGGAACGGCAATGCGGCGGTGATCAGGTCGTTTCCCTGCGCGCCTGCTTCGGCGATCCAGTTCTTCTGATTGGTGATATTGTAAAAATTCGCGCGCAAATTCCACTTCGGCGTTTCGTAGAAAATTGTGCCGTCCCAGGTGTATTGCGTTGGGACGCGGACATTGCCGATATACGAGGTGTTGATCGGGCCGGTCACCACCACGCCCATGCTGACGCCGACGCCAAGGTCGGTGCGGTACTTGGTGAAAGCGCTGAACAGATTGGCCGGGACCGCTGGCAGCCGATAGTCGGCCGCGGGCAGGGAGCTGAAGTTCGGGCTTCCGATGCCGGTGCCGTAGGGGGCGGCGAAAGCATCGTAGACGTTGCCGGTGAACGATAGACTGCCCCCGGCGGCATGCAGGTGCGCGTCAAGATAACTGTAAGCAGCGGTCGCGGAGAAATTGCGGGTCGGTTGATAGTTCGCTTCGAACTCAAAGCCGTAGGCATCGATCTGTACCACATTCTGGAACTGGTCGGTCTGGGCACGTTTCTGGAAGTAGCCGGCAGTCGAGAGAAACAGGGTATTGTCGAGCAACGCGGTCTTCGCGCCGCCTTCATAGAGGAAATTCTTGATCTTGAAGTCGCTGCCGTTGATCGTGTTGCCGGTGAATGCGGCGAAGCCGCCGCCCGTCGTGGTGACCGGCGACTGGTTGTAGTCGGCGGTCAGGTAGGTCGTGATCCAGGGCAGCGGCTTGTAGGTGATGCTCAGATCCGCGGCAGTTTCGCCTTGCGTCGCGGTCGCATGCGCGGCTTGGAATCCGGGCGGCGGCAGGGGGTCGGCCAGGTTCTCGTGAATCAGATCCGCGCGGATGCCGCCGAGCATGCTGATCTTTTCGGTGAGCTGGTATATGTCCTGTAGGAACACGCCGATCTGGTGCGAGTTCTGATCTTGAGTGTTGCCGATGGAGTTCGGGAAGCCCAAGGCGGCCGCGCCCGCGTAGGTGGCGCCCGGCGTCGCCTGATACTGCGCCTGCCCCGGCAGCGGGACCACGCCGAAGAGATTCGTGGTGATCGGGAAATTCGCGGGATTGGTGGTGATGTCCGTCGCATTCAGGTACTCATTGTAGAAGTCGCCGTATGAGAGCACGTGCATGAAGCGGTAAGCCAAACCGGCGATGACCTGGTTCTTGTTGAACTTGCCACGCAGTTCGAAACGGTCTTCGAAGTTGTAGGATTCTTTAATGTCATTGAAGTAGCGCTGCGCGTATTCCAGTTGCAGCTGTGAGTAGTCCTCGAAGTAGCCTTTGTTGGCCACCGTCAGCCAGTCGTTGACGTTGTAGGTCGCGTCCAGTTGGGCTTGGAAGTTCGTGCCTTGATCATGGTCCGCAGGCGCGACGAGCTGGTAGCTACGGTTAATACGAGTGACGCCGGTGACGTCGACCACCGAGAGGAAGTTGCGCGGGTCTTGGCCTGGGCCCGTGAAGGGGCTCACGCCGGTCCCCTGATAATAGAGCCCGCTGTCGATCAGCTGCTGGGTCGGGCGATTGATGCCGGTGTTCTCGGTGTAATGAGCGCTGTAGAACTCGGTGTTGAAATCGATGGTGAGCCGATCGTTCGGGATGAAACGGAGGGCTGCGTAAACGTCGGAGGAGTGCGTATAGCCGAAACGGTAGTAGCTGTCCGAATGGTCGTATTCGTAGCTCACGCGGTAGGCCAGCGCATCCGAGATCGGGCCGCTGACGTCGAGTTGCGCCTTTCGGGTGTTGTATTCGCCGTAGGTGAGGGAGATGGTCTCATGCTGGCCGTCGAAGTAGGGGCGCTTGGTGACGAGGTTGACGTAACCGCCGACATTGCCGGTGGGGCCATAGACCACGCCCGCGGGGCCCTTGACGATGTCGAAGCCTTCAACGGAGTTGAAGCTCAAAGGCTGTCCGTCGGAGCGTGGCGTACGCAGCATGCCGTTCTGGAAGATCTCGGCGGACTGGCCGCGCAGAAACGGCACGTTGGGGCCTCCGAACTGATCGTTGGTGTAGGCGCTCGAGACGATTTTTACGAAGTCGGTAACGTCGACAATCGATTGGTCGCGGATCTGCGCGGCATTGATTTCGGTGACCGCGCGCGGCGTATCGAGCACGGAGAGATCGAGGCCGAATACGGAAGTGACCTTGCGCTGCAGGGGGCTGACCTGGTCTTCGAGATTGACGCCTTTGACGACGATCTCTTCGAGGTTGTCGGAACCGGTCGTCGGCGTGGCGGCGGTTTGGGCCAACAGGCCGTTCGAGGTGGTCAGGCAGATTGCGGCCATGACAAGAGCGTACTTGGTCGATGCGTAGTTCATAGGTAGGTGCGCCGTTACTCGGTGGATGGAGGCAACTGGATGGAGACCATGCGAAGACACGCGGTCAGCGCTCATTGGAGCGGCTCTCTACGGAAGGTCATTGACGAGCGTCCGTGTCGAAGAAACTGCGCTGTCATGGAATCCCCTGGCCGGTGCGACGTCCATCGACGGCTAGCAAAGCGATAAGCGCGCTCGTCGAGGGTGTCGCCGTTGGTTATGGCTTGTGTATGCCCCAGGCTGCAAAAGACATGCCAATGGTGTCTGGGCTCGATGGAGTTTGTTCACGCGCGCCGGTGCCGTCTTTTACGAGAAGTCTCGCGGCCAGGAGCGACGGGAGGGGGGCGAACGACTTTGGCGCGGTATCTTGCTGCACACTCTCGGAACATCGAGTCGCTTTTATGCACGATGAGTGAGCATCGAATGGAGCCTGCGCAGATTCGCGTAGCCGGGGGTCGAATCCTAGGAACTGCTCAACCTTGGGGTCCACGCGGTACGCTTTTGCCGCTTCACGGCACGCGCGTTTTATTCCGTCAGCGGGAACGAGCCTTCTTCTTCAGCAGCGCCCACGAGCCAGGCACATCGCCGACGCGAGTCAGGGAAACGCGTGCTGAAGAAGGCGGCATGAGCACCGGGAGGCCCGTTTTGGTCGAGTTCTTCATGAGGCTACTGAACGACGATCGTACCGACCATGCGCGGATGGATCGAGCACGTGAAGTGGTATGTACCCGGCTTGTCGAATTTGTACGAGAAGCTCTCGTTGGTATCCATGCCGCCCGACTTGAATATCCCTGCGTCGCTGACCACGGTGTGCGGTTCATCGTCCTTGTTGGTCCAAGTCACGGTCGAACCTGCTTTGACCGTCAAGGGCGAGGGATTGAACATGAAATCTTTGGCTAAGATCGTCGTCGTGTCTGAGGTTTCCGCAGCGGATGGGATATACACCTCCATCGCGCCCAGGATCGCCATGCCGACAGCCGTCAGCAGTATTTGAGTTCGTCGCAAATTCACTTGGGTCTCCTTCTTAATTGAGCTTTGACGCCTTGCTAGGCGAGCGCTGTGTCATTGAGCGCCAGGGCGCTCGGGTGTTTCACGACCGAGACGCTGGTGATCCCGAGCATCGCCGCCAATTGATCGGCGGGCACCTTGAGCGGCGCAGGTCCCGACCCCACGCCGGCGACGGGCTGCGGATAGGAGGTCGAGCGCGCGGTATGGAAGGTCATGTTGCCCTCAACCTTTTGCACGATCTGATGGATGTGCCCGTTGAGCACGGTGACGGAGCCGAAGCGCCGCAATTGACTCATGAGTTGATCCGCATCTCCCGTCCCCCAGCCCCAAGGCTCATAGATGGTCCATAGCGGCATATGGGCAAAGACCACAATCGGGGTGCTCGCCGATCGCCCCTTCAAGTCGGTCGCAACCCACGCGAGCTGTTCCTCCCCTAAGGTGCCGAGACCACCTGGTTTGAACTGCAAGACGTTGATGAGTCCAATGAAGTGCACGCCCGCGTGATCGAAGCTGTAATAGCCTTTGTTGTCGGACGCCTTGCCGAATCGATTGAAGTACTCCGTGACCGTCGCATCGGTAGTGTCGTGCTCGCCCGGGACGGTGTGCATCTCGGTGGTGCGCAGACGGGTGAAAAGTTGCTGCGCCAGATCGAATTCGGCGGGCTTCGACAGATGCGTGATATCGCCTGTATGGATGATGAGGGCCGGCTGATCGGACATGCCATTCACCAGATCGATGGTCTGCGAGAGTGTGCCGTTGACGTCGGGATTCGCCTCCTTGTTGAAACCGATGTGGGTGTCGCTGATCTGGACGAACAGCGGCTTGCCCAGTTTTGCAGCGCCTTGCTTGTAGCCCGCAGCCATGGCCAGATCGATCGGCGTGAACACTCCGCCCGACAGCACGAACAGGGTTCCGGCCCCGCCATAGGCCATGCATTTGAGTGCGTTGCGACGCGATAGCAGCGATTGGTCATCCGACATGCTTGTCTCCTTGAGTTGCGGTTCAGGAGAGAAGACTTCGGCGCTGAGTTATTTATTCCAAAAGAGTACTCGCGATTGTCGTGAGTGCCGGCCAAAACATCCCTAAAGTCAGGCCGTCTGGCGCCGATAGCTCTTTAGGTCAAAGTGGCTAGAATCTTGGGAGTAGTTGGGGGCTGGTATTCCCTTGCGCCGGCCACCGTACCTTCTATGAAACCGGACGGAACCGCAGGAATGACCAGCGAACGAATGGATTTCGAGTCCCCGCGGCCTAACGACAGAAGCGCAGTGCCTGACGGCGGGCGCACTGTGAAGCGCGTCACGGTCACTTCCACCAGTGACACGCCAGAGCTATCCGCTCTGCACCGTAATACCTTCGAGCAGCTGCCAATCGGGATTGCGTATGCATCCCGCGACGGACGCTTTATTTGGACCAATCAAGCGTTTTGCAGCCTATTACAGCTGACCGCGTGCGAGCTGGCGGGGCAATCCATTGAACTGGTGACCCACGCAGAGGATTTCGGACCCAACGATCGCGAGTTCAAACGGTTATGGGCGGGGGAGATTGCTTCCTACACCCAAGAGAAGCGCTACGTCCGGAAGGACCGTGTCGCAATTTGGGTGCGGGTCACCGCCACCTTGGTGCGTAATCCGGTCGGTGAGCCAATCTGCGTGGCGGGATTTTTGGAAGATATTCATGCCCAAAAGGAGGCGGAACGAGCCGCCGTACGGAGCCGTCGTCTTATTGAGGCGGTTATTGCCAATGTACCCGCGGCGCTGATCGCCTGTGATATGCACGGCAACATCACGCTGTACAATCGAGCGGCGGAGCAGCTCTTTTCGGTCGGCACGGGTACATCCGGGGCAGCGCCCGCGGACATGTACCCCCTCGCGGCCCAAATCTATCAAGCGGATGGGGTGACGCCCGTACCACGGGCTGATCGACCGCTCGCCCGGGCGCTGCGGGGCGAGACACTCACGAACGTAGAACAGGTGGTGGTTCCGAAAGAATCTGCGCCGCGCACGATGCTGGTAAGCGCTCAACTACTCCAGGGCGCCGATGCCGAAGATCTCGGGGCGGTTGCGGTGTCGCAAGACATCAGCGAATTGCGGCAGCGGGAAGCAGAGATCGAGCGCATCCACAAACAGTTGATGGACGCATCGCGCCAAGCCGGGATGGCGGAGGTCGCGACCAACGTCCTACACAATGTCGGCAATGTGCTCAATAGCGTAAACATATCGGCAAGCGTAGTCGCGGATCTCGTGAAGCGCAGCAAAAGCGTCGGGCTTGTTCAAGTCGCTGCGCTTCTGCAAGAACGTAGCCATGACTTGGCGGCGTTTATCACAAACGACGAGCGCGGCCGGCAGCTACCTACGTATCTGGCAACATTGGCGGAGCATTTCCTTTCCGAGCAGCGTGCGGTACTCGTGGAACTCGATTCCCTCCGGGCGAATATCGATCACATCAAGGAGACCGTGGCTATGCAGCAAACTTATGCCAAGCGCTGCGGGCTCATCGAGGCGGTCGACGTGCACGCTTTGGTGGAGGACAGTCTGCGCATGAATACCGGCGCGCTAACCCGACACAAAGTGACCCTGCGCCGCGAATTTACCGACGTGCCGTGCATCACGGTCGACAAGCATAGAGTTCTGCAGATTCTTGTGAATCTTGTACGTAACGCCAAGTACGCGTGCGACGAATCCGGTCGCCCGGACAAGGAGGTCTGCGTGAGGGTCGAAAACACCGGTACGACCGTGCGAATTTCCGTTATCGATAACGGCGTCGGAATTAAACCGGAACACAGGAATCAACTCTTCAGTCATGGATTTACCACCCGTCAATCCGGGCACGGCTTTGGACTGCACAGCGCGGCCCTGGCCGCGGCAGAATTCGGTGGAACGCTTAGTGCGCACAGCGACGGGGACGGCTGTGGCGCCACCTTTGTGCTGGATCTTCCGCTATCTGCAGTGGAGTCCGCCCGTTAAAGTTGATCCGTTTCGGGGTCTAGTCAACCTGATCTGACATTTTTGGTTGACTAAGCCCGTCTTCAATCGAATACTGGCGCCCAGACAGAGTTTCCAAGCGAGGTGTTTGTGAAGGTACGCAGCGACTGCTCGCTCGCCGATGTTGAGGAGTGAGTCGCGTTCCCAAGAATAGTGCGCGCCTGCGCATTACTTTCTCGGCGTCGCATGACAGCGCCGATGTGGCACGGCTGTGCGATGCGCTGGCCGATTTGAAACGGCGGGGTTTGGCGTAGCGGTGGGTCTGGCCGTCATGCAAGCGGGCTCAGGTCCCCCGATCGCTCTGCTTCACGGCTGGGCCCTGAACTCCAGCGTATTCGAACCGTTGATGGATCGCATGAGCGGCCAATATTCGATTCGCGCCATTGATTTACCTGGGCATGGCGCAAGTCCCTGGCCGCCACGGTTCTACGATCTTGCCTCACTTGCGGCATTGGTCGGCGAGGCCTTGCCTCCGCGCACGATGCTCCTCGGTTGGTCTTTGGGAGCCATGGTCGCGCTTGAACTTGCCCGTACTCAAGCGGCCCGCGTGTCGGCGTTGGTCCTGGTCGGCGCAACGCCACGCTTTGTTGCCGCCGCACATTGGCCGTATGGCGTTGCTCCCGCCGTTCTCGAACACTTCGCATATCAATTGCACGACAACTATCGTCAATTGCTCGCGGATTTCTTGGAATTGCAGGTTCGCGGCGCTGCGCACGCACAGATGACGCTTGCGGCCTTGAAGAGCAGCGTGTTGGAACGGGAGGCACCACATCCGGAAGCGCTCGACGCCGGTCTCGGTGTGCTGCGCTCGGCAGATTTGACACCGGCGCTTGTTCAAATCCGTCAGCCTGTTCTGGTGGTGAGCGGCCAATACGATCGAGTGACGTCCCCGCAAGCAGCGCAGGCACTGGCATCAGCGCTCCCCAACGCGCACGCCGTGGTCATTCGTCGTGCTGCGCACGCGCCGTTTTTATCGCACTCGGATGAATTCCTGGCGCAAATTCTGCCGTTCCTCGAAACCAAGGTAGCGGCATGAATCTGGGCGCAGGCAACAAACATGGCGGCGGCGCCGCGCCCGACGAGTTTGCCCTCAGTGTGCAGTCGGTCCGAAAGTCCTTCGACCGCGCCGGTGCCGGATATGACGCGGTTGCCGTATTGCAAGCCGATGTGCGCGAGAGCCTTTTGCAACGCCTTGATGCGACCGCCGTGGCGCCGCGAGTCATATTGGATGCCGGAGCGGGCACCGGTCATGCAAGCCACGCGTTGGAGCGTCGTTATCCGGTCAGTCAGGTGATTGCCTTGGATTCGGCCTTCGGCATGCTGCGCGCAGCCGGATGCCAGCAGTCGTGGGCGGGATGTTTTCATCGGGTATGCGCGGACGCTGAGCACTTGCCTCTGACGGATGCCAGCGTCGACCTGATCTTCAGCAGCCTTATGCTGCAGTGGTGCGATCTCGATGCCGTGTTCGCGGAATTTCGCCGCGTACTCGCGCCCAACGGATGCTTACGTTTCACGAGTCTGGGACCTGACACGTTGCACGAGCTGCGTGCTGCTTGGGCCAGCGTGGACTCGCATAGCCACGTCAACCGCTTCATGCGCATGCACGACGTGAGCGCCGCCATGATGCGCGCCGGCTTTGCGGCGCCGGTGCTCTACGTCGAGCGCTACACATTGGCCTACGCAGAAGTGCGCGGCCTCGCGGCGGATCTCAAAGCCATCGGCGCGCACAATGTCACCGCCGGCCGTCCTAAGGGTCTCACGGGCCCGCGCAAGTTCGCGGCAATGCAGGCCGCTTATGAGACCTTTCGGCGCGAGGGCCGCCTGCCGGCAACGTATGAAGTCATCTTCGGACAGGCGT
>Ga0137412_10001966_pt1 | contig 16183 bp, 18 predicted proteins | sample CZODoug2_1_16fun_FD_122160 | JGI IMG/M metagenome (GOLD analysis project Ga0137412, IMG submission 122160) | Vadose zone soil fungal communities from Angelo Coast Range Reserve, California, USA - CZODoug2_1_16fungal (Hybrid Assembly) | ecosystem: Environmental > Terrestrial > Soil > Vadose zone...
TCAGCGCAACGCGGAGTTCCAGGCGATGCGGAGAATGGACTCGGCTTCCGTGACTGCCTTCCTTCTCCAGTGGAAGGCCTAGTATGGCCGGGGCGCTGGAGAAATTCCGCCTTGCCTTACTGACGTCGTTTTCGCACGACGTGTTCGGCACTGCCAAAGCAGCGGCTTATTCCGCCATCCTTTGCCTCTTCCCCACCATCCTGGTGCTCACCACCCTGCTTGCCCTGACCCCGGAATCGGACACCGTGCGCGGAGAGATGCGCGCCGCCTTCGCCGAGGTGCTGCCCGCCGATACCATGACCCTGCTGCATGACTACTTCAACCACCAGAAGGTACGGGGGGTGCAGGTGGTTTCCTCCGCCATCGTGGTCAGCTTGATCGCGGCCATGGGCATGATGCTTTCGCTCATTGGAGGTTTTCGCCGCGCCTATGATCTGCCCCGCCATGAATGGAACTTCTGGACGGAGCGCGGAGTGGCGCTGGCGCTGGTCCCGTTGTGCCTGGGACCCATGGCACTCGCCACCGTGCTGGTTGCGTTTGGCCACCAGATCGAGCAGTGGGTGGTGAGCAACAGCTATCACGTGCTCGGCACCCTGGTGTTGTTCATCTGGCGCATGGTTCGCTGGACCATCGGCCTGTTCACGACCATCGTCATGCTGGCCGTGATCTACCAGTTCGGCACCCCGCGGCGGCGGGCCTGGAAATTCGTGTTGCCCGGAGCTTCGGGCGCTGCCCTGGTGTGGTTTTTAACCACCCTGGGCTTCGGATTCTACCTCACCCGTTTTGCAGACTACTCCGTTGTCTACGGCCCGCTGGGAGCGGTGGTGGCGACGCTGGTGTGGCTCTATATCGCTACTGTCAGTGTGTTGCTGGGGGCGGAGTTCAACGCGCATCTCTTCCCCAAACCGGAGCGATTGCTGCCCGAGCCTGTACTGGTGGAAACGGAGAAAATGGTGACTGCCGGCAAGAGCGACCCAGGATAGAACATCAAAATGTGCTCTGCCCTGCCTCCGCACCCCTTTCGTATCCTTGGTGTCAACAAGAGTGTGAACAAGCCCGCGGACCAAGGCGGGAGAGTACGCGTAGAATTGGTTTTGCTGGAGATCCGCAGAGCGTCTCCGGGTTAAGCAGTATGGGGGACGAATGAGTTTTAGTCTGATGGAATCGAGTAACCTTCCCGCGGAGCAAAGCCGCCGGGCCAAAATTGTGGCTACGCTGGGCCCGTCCTGTAACACCGAAGCGGTTTTCCGGGAGCTGGTGCGCGCCGGGCTGGATGTAGCCCGGCTGAACTTCTCCCACGGCACCCATCCGGAAAAGCTGAAACTAATCGAGATGGTACGCAAGGTCTCGCGCGAAGAAGGCAAGCCGATTTGCATTCTGGGCGATTTGCAGGGACCGAAGATACGCACCGGCCGGTTGAAGAATCGCATCCCGGTCCAGCTCAAGGCGGGACAAAAGCTGACCATTACGCCGCGCGACATTGCCGGCAGCAGTACCCTGATCGCCACCACATTCCCGACGCTGGCAGAAAACCTGGAGCCGGGAGCGCGCATTCTGCTTTCCGACGGCCTGATTGAGCTCTACGTGACGGCCGTGCACGGACAGGATACGGAGTGCGAGGTGGTCAACGGCGGCATGCTGGGCGAGCACAAGGGGATCAATCTGCCTGGCATCCCGGTGCGCGTGCCGTCGCTCACCGCCAAGGACGAAGAAGATCTGGAGTTCGCCATTCGCAGCGGGGTGGACGCGATCGCGGTATCGTTTGTGCGCACGGCGGAAGACATCCGCCTGGTGCGGCATCGCGTGGCGGCCATGGGCGCCGAGACCTGGATCATTGCCAAGCTCGAAAAACCGCAAGCCATTCAACACCTGGAAAGCATTCTCGAAGCGGCGGACGGTGTGATGGTCGCGCGCGGAGACCTGGGCGTCGAAATGCCGCCGGAGAAGGTGCCGGCGATTCAAAAGCATGTGATCCGCCGGGCCGGCGACTATCGCAAGCCGGTGATCACCGCCACCCAGATGCTGGAGTCGATGATTGAAAATCCGCGGCCCACGCGGGCGGAGGCCTCCGATGTAGCCAACGCGATTTACGACGGCACCGACGCGGTGATGCTCTCGGCCGAGACGGCCGCCGGTAAGTATCCCGTCGAAGCAGTGAAGATGATGGCCAAGATCGTGCTCGAGACAGAAAGCCAGGAGCCGCTGTTGCGCGTCACGGACCGCAGTCAGTCGGGGCATGTCCGGCTGTCGGTGGCGGAGACCATTTGCGAATCGATGGCCCACGCCGCCGAGGATCTGGACATCAGCGCCATTGCCGTCTTTACCGAGACCGGGACCACCGCCCGCCAGCTCTCCAAGTACCGGCCGAAGTCGCCTATCTTCGGGCTCAGCAGCGTGGAGCGGGTGATCCACCGCATGACTCTTCTCTGGGGCGTCCATCCCCTGCTCTGCAACAAGCTGGCCACGGCGGAACAAATGGTAGAAACCGCCGAGCGCCTGCTGGAGGAGGGAGGGCACGTCCAGCCGCGTCAGATTCTAGGCATTGTTGCTGGGACGCGCACCAAATCGGGCTCCACCAATTTTCTCCGCCTGCACGTGCTGGGGGACACCCTGTCGGAACCCGTCGCGTCGCGCGAAGAGAAGCTGGCGCATCCTCGCGGCAAGCGTTTGGCCAAGACCAAACGGCCGTCTCAGGCCCTGCCCCGCCGGGTGCGCAGCGGCCGTTAAACGTAAAACTTTCTCAGGGGGAGAGAGACGGCGTTCGCGCTTAACTTCGCCCCGTACGCCTCGAAAAGCGTACCTCAGCGGCTAAAGCCGTCAAGCGCGCAGCCCATTTATGGCACGGCTGAACCCGTGCCCTTCGTTCGACAGTCTCGTTCCCCAGCCTCTCCGGTGCTGTCCAAATTGACCAACCGAAAATCTGATTTGGACAGGTGTGAAGTTCAGACGTCCCCGTTCGACAAGCTCAGGGCAGGCTCTACGGGACTCGATTGCATCACGGTAGTTCTCACCCAGGCTCTAGGCCCTCGGCACTCGATTCTTTTGCGGCACGCGGAAGCCGTGCTTTTCGTACAAAGCATTTTTCCGCAACCGGTTTGGCTCCGGTGCGTTCGCTCCGTGCTTTCTCTTCCAGTCCTGACCTGATCTCATAAGGGTCCGCTTTGGGAAAGGGCGAAAGGAATGGTCCGGATGCGGATGGCAAAGTGGGTTAATCTGCTAGGTTTAGGAAGGTGCAAAGAGAATGGGCCGTATCCACATACTGGCCGACCAGGTGGCCAATCAGATCGCGGCCGGCGAGGTAGTCGACCGGCCGGCGTCGGTGGTCAAAGAGCTGCTGGAGAATTCGCTCGACGCCGGCGCCACGCGCATCGTGATCACCGTGGAGGGTGGAGGGCGCAAGCTCATACGCATTGCCGATGATGGCTGCGGCATGGTGCGCGATGATGCGCTGCTGGCGTTCGAACGGCACGCTACCTCCAAGCTGCGATCGAGTGACGATCTGCTCTCGATTGCCACCCTGGGCTTTCGCGGAGAAGCCCTGCCCTCGATCGCTTCCATTGCCCGCGTAGAGTTGGTCACCCGCGCCGCGGAGGAAGCCTCGGGCACGCGGATGGAAATTGCCGGGGGCAAGCTGCTGCTGTGTGAAGAGGCGGGTGCGCCCGCGGGCACCACGCTCACGGTGCGCGATCTGTTCTTTAATACGCCGGCGCGGCGAAAATTCCTCAAGTCAGAAAACACGGAGCTGGCTCACGTAACCGCTTTGGTTACACATTACGCGCTGGCCCACCCGGACAAGCACTTCGAGCTGCACTCGGCCACCCACGCGCTGTTGGTCGCCCCCCCGGTACAGCAGGCGGCGGAGCGCATTTTTCAGATTTTCGGCCAGGACACTCTGGACCAGTTGTTGCCGCTGGCGGCCGAAGTCGAGTTGGCACGCGCCGGTCTTCCGGAGCCCCCGCCGTGGAGGCGGCCGGCGGACTACCAGGCTCCGCCGCCCGGTTGGCTGCGCATTAGCGGCTTCACCTCCAAGCCGGAACTGGAGAAACTGAACCGCAACTCGATCTACTGCTTCGTCAATCGCCGCCTGGTGCGCGATCGCCTGCTGATGCATGCGGTCAGCGAGGCCTATCGCAATATCCTCGCGCCCACGTCTTTTCCCGTAGTGCTGCTATTTATCGACATGCCGCCGGAAGAGGTCGACGTCAACGTGCACCCGGCGAAGACTGAGGTTCGTTTCCGCCAGGCCAGCTGGCTGCACGATTTTGTGCGCGACACCCTGCGCAACAAGCTGACCCTGGGCCGGCCGGCGGCGGGGTTTCTGCAGGCGCTCACCCAACACCCGAGCGCGTCACCAGCATTGGCGGCGCCCGAAGGTCCATCGCGGGAAACGCCCACCTCCGACGGTTGGCCGGCCGCCAGTTGGCCCGCCGATGAGGAACCGGCGAATACGGATTTGGCGAATACGGATTTTTCGTTGACCCCGTCTCCCATCGTTCCTACCCCAGGTGTCCTTCCTTTTGGTGTTCTTCCTTTCGCCACCGTGCAGAACGCGGCCAGATACGAAATGGCAAAGAACGGGCCGGCGAACGGCAACCACCGGCCATCGATGGGTTGTGTCCCGGCGGCGGAATGGAGTCCGGACGAGGAAGGCATCGAGGCAGGCGCCGGCCCCTCCCTGCATGGACTGGCATCATTGCGGCCACTGGGGCAGTTGCGCGAATCCTTCATCCTGGCCGTGAACCAGGAGGGTCTCTGGATCATCGACCAGCACGTGGCCCACGAGCGGATTCTGTTCGAGCGGGTCTTGCGCCAGCGGCGAGTGGCGCAGGTCGAGCGCCAGCGGCTGCTGATGCCTATGCTGATCGACCTGCTGCCGGCGCAGATGGTCACCTTTGCCGGGATCGCGCAGGAGCTGGAAGGGAATGGTTTTGAAGTTGAGCTCTTCGGCCCGCGCACCATCGCCATCAAGGCTGCGCCCGCCGGCCTCGAGGGCTCCGAGTTGGAGCGCATGCTGGTCGAGGTGTTGGAACAGGCGGGCAGCCCGGAACAGGCGGAGAATCTGGAAGCGGCGCGCACCCGGATCGCCGCCTCGATCGCCTGCCACGCGGCCATCAAAGTGAACACCCCGCTCGATCCGACGCGCATGGAGTGGCTGCTGAGCGAACTCGCGAAAACCGAGCACCCGACCAGTTGCCCGCATGGCCGTCCCATCGTCCTGCGGTATGCTTGGAAAGAAATCCAGCGGGCATTTCACCGGATCTAGAGCATTTTTCGCATTACTGTGAACCGTTGAACGACTGTTACGTGCAGCTTTCTTTGGCGGAAAGCTGCGTGGACTTCTGCGACTTCGGTCTACATCTTTGCGAAAATGCTGTAACGACACTCTTCCCAGCTTGGAAAGCGCGGAATCATCTTGACAGCAGAGCAGCTCCAGGCAGCACGAGCGGCGCACTGGCGCCAGAAGCAGAATCCCCTCCTCACCCTCGAAGACGCAGAGAGATGGCTGGAACAGCATCCCCTGTGCCTGTATCTACCGCGTCGTGCGCAGCTGACGGCGCCCGCGCCGTCTTTCGTCGAAGCGTGCATGGGCAGTGCGCAGGCGATGCCTGGTGCGGCAGCCATCGACCAAGCGCAGGGATGGTTGACCCGCCTGGTGGCAACCGGCAGCGTGGTCGCTCTGAACCTGCTCGGGGCGGTGACCGAGCAGCCGGATTTTCTCGCCCACCGCCAGGCGCTGCCCTACGTGGTTTGTTTGCGCGCGGATGCGGATTGGAAGCATGCGCCACAGAAGTCCGCGGGCCACAAGGTTTCTCCCCTGGTGCTCGAGTTGTGGAAAGCGCTGGACGACAAGGGTGTACTCAGCGCTGCCCAGGCCAGGGAAACGCTGGGGCGCGAGCTGACGGAGGCTGCGGTTCTGCGTGGCCTGTCTGAGCTCTGGCAGGGATTGCGCATCAACCCGGTATATGGGAACGCGGGTCAGCCGGCGCAGTGGGAGTTGCTGCGGGTGCGGCACCGGGAGGCGCTCGCCACGGCCGCCGGCACCTCGCAGGTGACCGCGCTTTCCCTGCTGGTATCCATGTACCTGCAATCGGTCTTCGCCGCCTCGAGCGAAGAGATCGAGATCTTTCTCTCTCCCATGGCGTCCCGTTCGCGGGTGCGGGAAGCGGTGCGCGGCTTGGCCGCCACACGACAGATCCATTCCCTTTCCATGGATGCGCAGACGTATTACTTCCTGGAAGACGGTCTGCCCGAATTTGCCGCGCCCGCAGAGGCGCAGGCGGAAAGCCCAAAGGAAAAGATAGAGCTGCCAGGGCCGGTTGCACCGGCGATGGCGCGTGCCGGGATTTCCCCGTCGCAGCCCTTTCCGGCCCAGAGAAGAGACCGATTGCCGAGACCCGAGCGACCGGCTGCGCCCTTGGGTCGCCCGGGGAAGCCGGCTCCATTCACTCCCAAGCCCGGGGCTGGGCCCTCCCCCGCAAGAGCCGAATGGACGGGACCGCGCCGTCCCACCGAGAGGCCAGCCAGGGCAGGAGCCTTCCGGCCTGACAGGACCACGGACAAGCGGCCTTCACGCCCACCGGGTCGTGGCTTCTCGCCAGGAACCACTGGGGAACCACGCACGGGAGAAAGAGTTCCCCGCACCGGACCGCGGCCAGACTCACGTGGCCGGGTTCGCCCGGACACACGGCCCGGCAAACGTGCGACCGGAGGCACCGGAGAAGAGAAACGAGGACGACCTGCTCCCTGGGCGCGAACCGGTCCAAAACCGGGTGGGCGACCGGGTGGCCGACCGGGCGAAGGATCAGTATCCGCGCCTCGTCCCCCGCAAGCCAGGCAAGGCGGTCATTCACCTTTCCGCGAACGACCGAAGCCTCGCTTCGGATCAAGCGGCGGACCAAAGAACAGACCCGACGGGGATCGGGTAAGGAATGCAGTTTCGGGCCGCCCTTCCGGTGGCCGTCCACAAGGTCGTGAAGAAGGGCGTCGTCCAGCAGGGCGTCGCCCGGAAGGATTACCGGCCGCGGCCGGCAACCGTCCCTGGGCGGCCAAGCGGCCACCGGGCCGTTCCCAAGGCACGGCAGTTCCCTTTCGCTCTGGGCCGAACCGTACCGGCCCGGCGCCCCCCCGTTCTGGCCCGCCGCGTTCCGGCCCGCCCCGGGGAGCAACACGCGGTCCAGCAAGCGGTGTTGGGGCAAGCGGTGTTCGGGGAGGTCTTGGAGGAGGTTCTGGAGGAGCTTCTGGCCGCAGTGGAAGTTACGACCGGCCGCGTCCGGGAGGCTATGCAAAATCTGGCGGACCCTCCGGCGCAAACGCGAGATCGGAACGCGGCGGCCAAGGGCCGCGTCCGCCCTTTAAGGCAGGCGCCCGGCCGTCCAAATCGTGGCCGCGGGCTAGTTCGGCATCCGGTAGACCGAGCGGTAGGCCCGGCGGTAAACCTGGCGGAAAGCCAGGTGGGAAACCGGGCAAGCCGCCGGCACGCTTCCGCGGGGGCAAACCAAGCGGGAAAAAACCAGGAGCATGACAGCTAACCTCAGTTCGCCTTTAGTGGTGGCGATCGACGGCCCCGCCGGCGCCGGTAAGAGCACTGTGGCGGCGCGCGTTGCCGCCCGCTTCGGGTTGCTCAACCTGGAGAGTGGCGCCATGTATCGAGCGTTCGCGCTCAAGGCGATCCAGACCGACAGTGATCTGGACGATCGGGAAGAGCTTGGGCGTCTGGCAGAGCGGACCCGCATCCGGCTGCTGCCGGCGCCCCTGGGCAACCGGGTGTTTCTGGACGACGTGGAGGTGACCAAGCGCATCCGTGAACCCGATGTCACGGCCGCTGCCTCCCGGGTCAGCGTGCACCCGGCCATTCGTCAATGGATGGTCTCCATGCAGCGGCAGCTGGGTGCGAGCAGCGGCATCGTTATGGAAGGCAGGGATATCGGGACTAAGGTCTTTCCGGACGCCCAGGTCAAGATTTTTCTCGACGCTGCTGCCGAGGTCCGCGGCCAGCGTCGTTATCAGCAGAATGGCCCCGGCGCACTGCCGGCCGAGTCGGTATTGGAGCAGCTGCGGGAGCGCGACCGGCGCGACCGCACGCGCGCTGAATCTCCACTACAGCCGGCATCCGATGCGGTGATTATCGATTCCACCGATCTCTCGCTCGAGCAGGTGGTAGCCCGGGTCGAAGCCATCGTCAGCGAACGGCTCGGGGCCGGCGACTGATATCCGGCTATTTAGCCTATTGAAACTATTGAACGATCGGTTCCGCGCTGGCGCCCTTCGCAGGATGCAAGTGGCGGATTGGTTTCTGTCCGGGAGCCGGCGGTGAGGGCGGCGACGGGGGCGACGGGAGGTCCGGCGGAGCAGGAGGAGACGGGGGAGCAGGAGGGGACGGCGGCAGGTCCGTGGTGGTGATCTCGATGTTGCCGTGATCGGCGGCCAATTCGACCCGCGGGCCGCCTCTGCCTACTTTCCCGGCGATCGCGTGGCCCTGACCGGTGCTGGTGACCGGCAGATCCAGCTTGGACTCGATATCCCCATTTTTCGCGGTTGCCTGAAGCTCGAACCCGGCACCGCGTGGCACGGTCAGGTTGATCGATCCGTTGCGGTTGTGCACCCCGATTTCTCCCAGAGGAGCCAGGGCGCCGACAGAGATGTCCCCATCGCCATCTTCCACCCGCAGGTCCCCGGTGATCCCGGTGCACTCGACATCCTTGGCGCTGGTGGTAATTCTCACCGGCCCGGTGGCGTCGTTCAGAGCCAAATTACCGCTGTCGATGGTCAGTGCGCCCGGGATCGAGACCACTTCGACGTCGGTGCGGCTGGAATGAAAATGAACCGGGGCAGCGATCTGGGCGAGACTGGTATCCCCGAAGAAGTCTCCATCCAACGCCACCCGGCCCTGCACTTCCGAGATGGACACATCGTCCAGACGGCCCTGGAGCGACACGTCGCCCGCGATGGCGTGGGCGCTGAAATCGCCTTTGCCCAGGCGCGCATGGACGCCGCCGCCGATATTGTCGGCCTTGACGTCGCCGCGGTCGGCGTTGACGTTGGCAGAACCGGGAAGGCCTTCCAGGGTCACGTCGCCGTGGTTGGCGGTCACCGTGGGCACGCTGCCTTTGGGGATCTCAATGGTCAGGTCCGTGCGCCCATTGTTGGCATCCGCGGCCCGCAGGGTCACGTTGCCGCCGTTGACCACCAACTGGGGGGTGAGGGCTTCGAGGCTACGCCGGGCCGAGCGATCGTTGGCGGCATACACCACCAGGTGCGCCTGCACGTGGATCTGGTCATCCCCTGAGGGACTCACGGTCACGTCGCCGCGCGGCACTCGTATATCGACCGGCGCCCCGGAGGGGATGGATTGGTTGAGGCTGCGATCATCGTTGTGCTCCTGGCCCAGGAGACGAGAGAAGAAATCGTCCTGGTCGGAGTCGTGGCGGAAGACATGCATGCCGTGCAAACCGCGGGAGGCGGAGCCGGCCATGTAGCCGACGACGGCGAACACGATGATCAGTACGACCAATCCCGCGTGGGAGCGGCGCCCCAGTTGTCCTCGCTGCCGGTCAAGATACCACTCGCCCAGAGAAAGCAGCCCCACCGCGACCAGGAGCAGGGGCCACCAGCGCATATACCAATCCCATACGAGGACGAAACTCAGGATGTTGGTCTCGACCAGGAGCGCGAGCACTCCGACCACAATCAGCACCAGCGGGCCGAGCATGGAGGGCCGGCGGAGCGAGCGATGGTAATAGCGCTGGGCGCGGGCCGCATCGCGCTGGGAGTAGGGCGGGGGCAGGGTGGCCATCACGGCCTCCTGTTGGGGTCGGCGAGTGGGTCATCCGCGGATCCCGTCATGCCCGATGCCGGCACATTGGTATAAGGCGGCACGGGCGTGCCCGCCGCGTAGGCAGTAGGCACATAAGACCCGGGATAGGCAGGAGGGACCGGAGGAGCCGCCAGGATCGCAGCCCGCTCCGCCAGCCCAATCACTCCGGCCAGGATGAGGTAGAGGGGCCAGCTACGGCTGAAGCTGAGCACTCCCCACTGATTCAGCAGGGCGGTGATGCCGACCAGGATGAGAAAGGCCGGCCCGCGCAACCGGCGGATGAGCAACCAGGAATTCATCGCGCACCTCCGCGGGGAACTTCGCGGGTTCTGCGGTACAGCAACCAGGCACCGATTCCGATGAGGATGATGGGCCAGGCGCGGCCGATCCATTCATCCTCGAAAATGCCGAGGGTATGCAGCAAGAGCACCAAGCCAATGACGATGAGCACGACCGCGCCGAAGGGGGTTCTCTGCCTCGGTTCGATGGCCAGCGGTTCACTGTAAGGCGGCATTCCCGGCGCCGGTGCTCCGGCGGTTCCCGGGGGCGGCACGGCATACGACGAGGTGTAGGCGGGTGGCTGCTGGAAGGGATCACCCGAACCCGGATTTGGATTGGCTCCTGGGGCGGCGGCGCCCGATGCGGGAGTCCCCGGGGGAGGGTTAAAGCCGGCGGCGTAGGGCGAGGCTGGAGGAGCTATGCCCAGCTTGTTGCCGAGGTCATTGAGGCCGAAGGGATTGGGCAGAGGTAGTCCGTCGCGGCGCGCCTTGGCCGTCTGGGCGGCGTCAAAGACCTGGTAAAAGACCCATGCGGCGATCAAAAGGCCGAAGACAAAGCTCTTATCGGAGAGGCTGACGAAGACCGCGAAAATGAGGACGTGGGCCAGTGCCTTGACGAATTGGCCGTTGTACATGGCGCCCACCCCGGGAATGAAACCCAGGAGGCCCGCCAGGACAGGGTGAGCGTGCAAGCCGGTCAGGTTGGCTTCGGCGGCGCCCGGTTGTGCGGACAGCCGGGCTGCCAGGCAGGGTTCGCAGTAGACCACGCCTCCTACGGAACGGATGCAGGCGGTGCACAGCGGCTTGCCGCAATTCTGGCAGTACGCCGCGGCCGCAACATCGGGATGGTTAAGGCAGTTCATACCAAGCTCCTTTGCGCTTCCCCGGATCTCCTGTGGAACTTGGTGGGGTTGGCGAACTTCATGCGGCTTTCCGTATCGAAAGCCGCACACGCGGCTATGTCCGGCGCTACCTGGCAGGAAATCCGCGCTTGGTCTTCAGTTGTAGAAGGCAAAGCCCTGAAAACCTCTTTCTCGAATTTTCCGTTTCTCCCTGTTGGCGCAAACCCGGCCGGCACCATTTCCGCAGGCGGGGTATTGCGTCTGGACTGGCGCGGACTGTTGTCCGTCGCGGGGGGAACTTGCTGTCCCTTGGGAACGGTCGAGCTGGGACTGCCGCTGCCGTCGCGTGCCGGTGGCTTGGGGGTTTGCTGGGGCGAGGGTGCCGGTTCTGTATCCGTGGTGCGCCGCAATTCCCGGACCCGGGATTCCATCTCGTACACCAGGCGCAGATTCTTGTAGTACTTGGTCACCTGTTCATTGGTGGAGTAGTACTGCCTGGTAATGTTGGCGCGCAGCCGCGAAGGCTGGAAGTCCTGCGCGCGGAGATCGGTCACCTTGACACCGGCCAGGTTCAGCGTCAAGGCGATGGAAAAGAATGCCATGGCTACGGTCATCATCAACCTTGGCTCCATCACCTGGCGGATCGCCGGCAGCATCATCCGGTGCCAGGCAGGGCGAGAGGGCAGCGAAATGGCGGGGACAGCCACTCCTGGTTGCAGGCCGCCGCTGGTGCGGGCAAGGATCTTTTTGAGCAGATCGGTGGGGACTTCGGGTTCCACGGCGAGATACTTCATCCACGATCTACCCTGCTCGGTTTCATTGAGCATCTGGGCACAGAGCACGCACTCGCGGTGATGGCGGGTAAAGGCCGCAGCGTCGGCCGCGCTCAGGGTCCCGTCCAGCGCATCCGCCAGGAGGTTTTCCCATTCGTCGCACCGTAACACCCGGGCAGACTCGCCCAACGGCTTATTTTGTTCGCGCTCAGACATTTACATCACCTGCCCTTTAGTACGTTCCAGCAGCCTTGCTAGTTCCGCCCGGCCGCGGCTGATACGGGACTTCACGGTTCCCTGTGGAATGGCTAAAACCTCTGCAATCTCTTTGTAATCCATATCCTGCAGATCGCGAAGGATTACTGCTTCGCGCAACTCCGGCGACACCTTGGCCAGCGCGCTCTGCACCATATGTTGCAGCTGATTTTGCACCGCGTGCTGCAAGGGAGTGGTGCGCGCGTCGACCAGGGGCTCGGCCCGGGGCGCGTCGTTGCTTTGATCCCAGCCGGCATCGATCGAGTCGGTCGCCCGTTGTTGACGGGAGCGGCGGAAGTGATCGACCAACAGATTGCGGGTCAGGGTGGTGATCCAGGTGTGGAAGCTACCCTTGGCCGGGTCGAAGCTGCGCAGGTTGCCGTAGAGCTTGATGAAAACGTCCTGGGTCAGGTCTTCGGCGTCATGGGAGGAGGCGGTGAAGCGGTAGCAGAGGCCGTATACCCGGCGTTGCTGCGCCACGACCAACTCCGTCCAGGCCGCAGTGTCCCCATCGATGCAGCGCCGCACCAACGCCGGCCAGTCCAGCTCGGGCGCTTCGGGCCGCCGTTCGACCGGTGGTTGCCGGCGCACACCCCCTTCTCGTTCGGGCGGCGGGTTGGAAGAGGGGTTCAACGCGGGCGTTCCTCGGCCAGTAGAATAGCGCCTCCCGTAATCAGCCTGAAAGCGCTCACCTTGCGCCCGTACTCGGGGATGGTTCAAGACGACGGTGGCGGCCAGACTCATGGGTGGTGATACGCACCGGTTTCCGGTTCGGTTCCATTGCGCTTCGCGCGCACGTGCAGGAGTATGGCCGGAAAAGTCGTTTAGGGGCAAACGCAGAGGGGTTTCTCAGTGCCACAACTCCAGGCAATAGCGCTCCAGCAACCAGCCCAAGCCGTAGAGCAGAGCGATGAGCCCGGCGCCCCACCAGAAAATCATCATGGGCAAGGTCCCGATGACGCTGGCGTCGCGCTTGCCGGCCTTGGCGTCGCCAAGGTGGAAGATGTACCCGCTGGTCAGGGAAATGGCGGCGGCCACGAGCATGAGATCGAGCGAAGGCAGCAGACGCTGTTGCAGATTGCTCCCCGGCTCCAGAAAGGCAGAATGAAGCACGGCGTCGAGAGCCAGAATACTCCATAGCAAAGAAGCGAATTTAGCGAGTTCCAGAAACACAGCCAGCACTCACGGGGAGACCCACTGGATTTTGTGCCCCTTCAACCACCAGCAAGGGGCGGCTGAGCTATGGGGAAATAAGGAGGGTACACAAGGCCGATTCACCGTGCCCATGTAATCGAACTCCTCTTTCTGGCCTTTGAGCGGAGTGCGCAGGAACTGTTCCACAGGCACGCTGGACGACGCTTGCCCACCCGCTCTCACCCGAAGAACGGCCCAGTCCCCGAGATAAAGGACCAGGAGAACGGCCAGAAATCCTTGGAGGATACGCACCCACAGCCGCTTCATATTGACAGCCATCCTACGCCCAAACCGAGGTGGTGGTGGCTCAGGACTGCTGCATGAAGTCGGGCGATACCGGATTCTCGTAAAGAGAGTAGTCGCGCGTGACTACCGTCAACCCGCTTTGGGTCACGAAGTAATTGCGCCGGTCTTCTTCCCGGTCGTAGCCGATCACCGTGCCTTCGGGCAGGTGCACATCGCGATCGATAATGGCGCGCCGTATCCGGCAGTGGCGCCCAATGTCAACGTGGGTGAAGATGATGCTCGACTCCACCTCAGCATACGAGTTCACACGCACGTCCTGGGACAGGACGCTGTTACGGACCACGGCGCCAGAGACGATGCAGCCTGCAGAGATGACCGAGTTGATGGCCATGCCGGTGCGGCCCGGTTCCCCGAAGACGAACTTGGCAGGCGGATACTGCCGCTGGCGGGTGCGCATCGGCCACGCTTTGTCATACAGGTTGAAGATGGGGGAAACGGAGGCCACATCCATGTTGGCGTCGAAATACGCTTCGAGCGTGCCTACGTCGCGCCAGTAGAGCGCGTTCTGCTTGTTCTCGTCGACGAAGTTGTAGGCGGAGATCTTGTAGCGGCCGAGAATGCCGGGCAGGATGTTGTGCCCGAAGTCGTGCTTGGAGTTGGGATCTTCCGCATCTTTCATCAGCGCCGGCAGCAGCACGTCGGTGTTGAAGAGATAAATGCCCATGGAAGCGTCGACCATGGTCGGATTGAAAGGCGAGCGCAGGGTGGTGGTCTTGGGCTTTTCCTGGAAACCGATCACTTCGCCGGTACGGCTTACTTCCACCACCCCGAAGCGAGACACTTCATCCGGACGAACGGGCAGCGTAGCGAGAGTTACGTCGGCGCCGGAATCGTTGTGGTGCTCGAGCATCAACCCGTAGTTCATTTTGTAAATGTGGTCGCCGGAAAGAATCAGCACGTGCTTTGGCTGTTCCGCGCCGATGGAGTAGATGTTCTGGTAAACCGCGTCCGCGGTACCCATGTACCAATTGGCGCTGACCCGCTGCATAGGAGGCAGGATCTCAATGAACTCGCCCAATTCCTGGGCCACGATGCCGGTCCAGCCTTCGCGGATGTGGCGGTTGAGAGAAAGTGCTTTGTATTGGGTGAGGATGTAGACCCGGCGTAGATCCGAGTTGATGCAGTTGGACAGGGTGATGTCGATAATGCGGTAGTTGCCGCCGAAGGGAACCGCCGGCTTGGCCCGATCTCGCGTCAGGGGAAAAAGCCGCTCACCCGCTCCCCCGGCCAGCAATACTCCAAGTGTGTCTTTCATTCCGTCACCGCGGCGCCTGTGCTAACTCTCTCTCTTGAGGTGAGATGCTGTGAATTCAATCTTCCTCAACGGAGATGCGCAGGGAGCGCAGAAAGTGTACATCCTGCGCATTAAAAGTCTCGTCCCCTTGCGGATTTTCGCTTGGCGGTGCCTCTAGTTCAGACGCTGGTTGCTGTTCTACCTCGTTCAATCCAATCGTCGCTTCCAGCATCAGAAGCACATCAAAGCCCTGTTTGCGGATATCCTGCACTACCTCGGAGATCTGCTCGGACTCGGAAACCGACTCATGAATGGCTTCCCCCAGCTGCTGGATAAGACGACGAAGTCGTTGGTTCAAAGATGTACCCCCATTCGCCACCCTCGGGCGCGGTTTTACCTACCTTACTTGTGATGTTACAGCGGAGCAATCTGAATCAACCGGCTGATAAACTTTTACTATGGAGCCAAAGAAAGTAGGCCGCACGCTCGGCATCGGCGTTCGCGTAGCCTCGAATATGCTCCGGGAACGGGTAGAGAAGGCTTCTGCCGCCCATTCCGCCCCGGTGGAGGCGGGAAATGGGCGACCCGCGGCTCCTCCTCAGAACCGGGCCGGCATCAAGTTGGAAAGCAAGGTGGCCGGTGCAAAACGAGGAGCTAAAGCCTTTGGACAGGCCTTTCTGGGCCCGTTCACCCACGCCGGCAGTATCCTCTGGCTGGAAATCACAGGGTTGTTCTTCGCGCTGTTTGCACTCTTTTTTGTGCAAAGTGTCTACCGCGTGCGCGCCGCCTGGTGGCAGGGGCCGGAACATGCACACCTGCTGCTCTACGCTGCCCTGGCTGTTGGTTTCGCCTGGTTTTCGGTCAGCTCGTTTACCCGTGCCTATCGCAAAAGCAAGCGCGGCCCCGGGAAGCAATCCTGAAGTGGTTTCTGGAGAACCGCATCTCCAACGACATTAGTCCTGGGTCAGGCTATCAATTAAAATCCGCGAGACGCGCGAGTTTTCCCGGGTCACGGCTCCGAGGTTTTGTATCAGGGCACGACTTTAGTCGGGCCCTGATACAAAACCAAAATTCTAAAGCCGCGCAGTGCGAGAATTTGCGGCAACGTAGCCCCTGAATTCAAAAGGATTGACTCAGAGGTTTCCAAGAAAATGAAGCCCACTTTCTACGAGGCAACGGACTTACCTGGTTTCGACCCTGAGCGGGAGCTTGGCGAGCCGGGCCAGTTCCCTTTTACCCGGGGCATCCGTCCCAGCATGTACCGGAGCCGCTTGTGGACCATGCGCCAGTACTCCGGGATGGGGGATGCGGAGCAATCCAACCGCCGATACCAATTTCTGCTCGCCCAGGGCTGTGACGGGCTCTCGGTCGCGTTCGACCTGCCCACCCAGATCGGCTACGACTCCGACTCCCCCTGGGCGGCAGGCGAGGTGGGAAGGGCTGGGGTGGCGATCGATTCGCTTGAAGATATGGAACGGCTCTTCGCC
>Ga0137412_10001967_pt1 | contig 16181 bp, 6 predicted proteins | sample CZODoug2_1_16fun_FD_122160 | JGI IMG/M metagenome (GOLD analysis project Ga0137412, IMG submission 122160) | Vadose zone soil fungal communities from Angelo Coast Range Reserve, California, USA - CZODoug2_1_16fungal (Hybrid Assembly) | ecosystem: Environmental > Terrestrial > Soil > Vadose zone...
GGCACCCGCTCCAGCACCCTTTCCGGCGGACGCTCCGGCCAACTTGCCGCCGGTGTTGGCGCAGCCGGCCAAACATAATAGCGCGGCGGCCATTGCGACAATGGCGGCAACCGAAGTTGCCGCCATCTGGTTGCCGCGGTGCCCACTCATGGAGCCGCTCATGAGCATACCCCGCGTATTTTCTGGCTCGTCGTCATTGGATGATTACCGGGACGACGACGGGGGTAAAGGGAGGTGAATTCCCAAGTGCGGTGACTTGAACGGTGCTGCCAGGCTGGGCCGTTATGCTATTGATGACGAGTGAGAAGCTCCAGTTGCCCGTGTTCGACACGAGTGCCGCGGCCACCAGCTGAGTCGTCGTGGCGCCTGGTTGTTGCAGCCTGAAAGTCAGCAGCCGATTTCTCAGCGTAGTCGTGCCGCTTGCCGAGTAGCGGTGAGTGGCTGAATTGAATGTCACCCCGCCGTTGGCGATCTGAAACTGCGGGAGGGTGACGGTCACCGTGGCGGGACTGCTGATTGCGCCGCTAGGGTCGACCGCGTGGTAGGTGAACACTGCTGTACCGGTGAAGCCGGCCGGGGCCACGCTGAAACTGCCGTCGGCGTTCAACGCGATCGTGGCGTTGCTCGGCTGTGTGTCCAGAACGGCCGTGAGCGTCCCGCCGTCCGCATCCGTGTCGTTCAGCAGCACCCCGGGCGCTGCGACCGTATTCCCGCCGATCGCGATCGAGAAGGTGTCGTTGACGGCCACCGGTGGGGCGTTGACTGTGTTGACACTGATGGTGACCAGCGTCGCCAGGCTGCTCAACGAACCGTTGCTGACCGTATATTGAAAGCTGTCGGGGCCCTGGTAGTTCAGCGCCGGGACATAGGTGAACGAGCCGTCCGGGTTGAGCGTCAGGGTGCCATGGGCCGGCAAGGTTCCCGCCACGATGACGTTCGAGCACGGAGTGGCATCCAATCGGCAAGGATCGTTGGCCAGAACACCGGCACTCGGCACCGTCAGGGTGACGCCCGCATTCGTCGCATAGGTGTCGGATGCCGTGAGCGGCGTACCCGGCGGACCTGCTGGCGGCCCGGCGCCAATCTCGAGCTTGACCAGGGCGCCCGACGCCGCGGCAACCACGCTGCCGCCCGTGCCCAGTTGAGCCGGCGCGGCATGCGCCGTCTGCCGTCGATGATCGATCAGCGGAAATACGCCGCTGGCCCCGGCCGTCCAGATCGCCTCGAGCGACTTGCCGGCAGGCAGCAGCGTCGAGTATTGCGAATGTCCGAGCATCGTGGCCTGCGAAGGGTTGCCGTCCTCGCCCACCACGGTAAAGGCCGCGCCGAGCAGAACCGGAGAATGACTCTCGAGACCGGCATTCAGCAGGCGCAGCAGTATGCGATCGTTCGCCGCACCGACCATGCGCTGATCGAGCGACGTCAGGGGCGAGGTCAGGGCGGTCGGCACAGCCGCGCCGTCCACCGCACCATCGACGAAGAAATATTGGGGCTCGTAGATAATGGTGCTGGTCTTGGCGGTCGCGGTCGTAGCATCGCCGTAGGTATCGTTGGCAACCTGGGTGTGGAGCAGCGGGTCGAGTTCGCTATAGACTGCGACGACCTCGTGGTCGAAACCGACGCCGGGATACGCACAGCGCAGACCGGTGCAACTGCCCACCGGCGGCTCCACAACCACGGCACCGTACAAACCCATCTGTACTTGCAGTGCAGGATGCGTACCGCTCTGATAAATGAAGCTGCCCGCCCGCAACTGCGCCGCGGACCAAGAATAGATGTGGGTCTCGCCGTTCGGTACTTCAGACGTGAATGAGCGGATGCGCCCCGCTCCATCGCTCCCCGCCGGTATTGGAACCGGTGCTGCCTGCGCGCCATCGAAGAGCGGTATCGGCAAACCGGCGATCTGGATGGAGGTCGGTACAGCTGCACCGCCGTAGGCAGCCACGTGGCTCAGCGTGATCGGCGTGGCGCCGCGAACGAGAGCGTTCTTCAAGTGGATGGTCAAGGGTTCGCCGTTCGCGACCCGCAGGATGGGTCCGGGCGTCGTGGCGACACAGGTCGAGAACGTCGAATCGCAGGACGCGTAGGTCCATACCCTGACCGTCTCGCTGGCAGGCGGCGTCGCCGCGGTGGCGATGACTTTGCTGGTCTCCTGCGCCTGCAGCCAGTATTCCGCAGCGCTGAGCGGTGCGGGGGCGAGCGCTGCGAATGCGGCCAGCGCGGTGGCGGCAAGGCCGGGAAGAACTGAATGGAATCTAATGCTCATTTTCTTGGTCCTCTGCGATCACTCGATCGTGGCGCCGGAATCTGCCGCCTGTACGATCAGCATGGTCATCATGCCGCCCGGGAAGATGTCGTCGTTGGTGAGCTCGCGCTCGGTGTGTGAGTGCCACATGAAACTGAAGCCGCCCTGGGGGTTAAGGCCCCCCTGCAGCGGCGGCAGCGGATCCACCTGGCCCAGATACTGGCTGCCGCTCCACAGACCGCCGAAGGTCAGCGACTGCTGCTCAGGAAGCGCCACGGGGAAGACTTGGCAATGCGATGCCGGATCCTCGAACGGCAGCCGTGTGGCCGCCGTGCAGCCGGCCCCCGGTACGTGACCCGGTCGATTGGCATAGACATCCCAGTTAAGTCCCCGGCCCGTCCATGTGAACAGCGCGTCGTACGTACTGCCCGGATTCGTCTGGATGGTGAAGTTCGAGACGGCCTGATTCGGCAGCGTCGCGTTGCGGCTGACGAGATCCGAAATTCCGACGTAGTCGGGATAGGCTACTGCCGAGTTCGGCACACTCTCGAGCACGCGGCCGTCGCGCGCAATGACCCAGGCGTTGTTGCCATGATGGTGGAACGGGTGCAGGTCGCGGCCGGCACCGATGATGCGCATCAGCAGCCGGTCGCCCGGGTGCATCTGCGCCAGGGCGTTGTACGGCTGATTCGGCAGCCAGGCTGCGTTGACCTCGATCATCGTGTCCGGACCGTTGCGCCCGTTCAGGAACCACAGCGTTTGTTTCAGGTTGGCGAAGTTGGGACGGGCGATTGCCGGATCGCGCACCGCTTCCGACATGGCTTCGTGCACGGCGCGATCCATCTCGGACTCGAAGAACATGTATTCGACGTCGTAGCCCGAAGCGGTCGATGCATAGGCCCGCCTTGCGGCCGCCGCCACGCCGTAGGTTCCATAGGCGACGTTATCGAATCCTTGCGGGCGCACGATTAAGGCACCGACCAGCCCCATCTCCATTTGCACCTCGGGCTGGGTGGCGCTCTGATACTGGAAGGTGCCGGGGCGGCTGGCCACGAAGGTGTACGTCACCGGAGTCGGGGGAGTCGGGACCGCACCGACGGCGTACTTCAACACCTCGTTGGTCAGCAGGCCTGGCGCTCCCGCACCGGTGGTCACGCCTGCCTGACCGGGGAAGGCGATGGACACATTGTCGGGCAGTTGGTTGTGCAAGGTGACGGTTACCGTATCGCCCTCGCAGACGATCATCGTCGGCCCGGGGTATTGCATCACACCGCTTTCCGGCGTTGCTTCCGCGTCGGTGCTGTAGCCCCAGACATACAGCGAGTTGCCGTCGCCGAGCGTGATGTGCCCGGCGCGCGCCGTGAGGTCGAACGCGCGCGCTGAAGGGCCCGTGCAACTGGCTGGCGCTAGCGCCGGCGCGGTGCTGCCATCGTTGCCGCCGATGCCGGTTACCTTGGCGCCCGCGACGGGAGCCAGGGCCAGCGCCAACGGCGCGAGTACGGTTGCGAGAAGGGTCTGTTGCGTATTCATCTTCATGTTCTCCCCGGCCATCACTGAATGACGATTTCCGTCATCATGCCGCCGAAGTCCTGCGGTCCATTGCTCAGTTCATTGAGATTCGTCGAGTAGAGCAGGTACCTGCCCTTCGCGACGCCCGTGGTATCGATCAACACATCGGCGGTCTCGCCGCCGCCCAGCGTCACCGTGCCCGTCTTGTAGTAAAGACTGTCGCTCGCAGCGCCGCCCGGGCCGCGCAGGATGTGCGCACCCGTGCCGATCACCTGCATTTGCAGGCCGCCCGTCGTGCCCAACGTGTAGAACTGCGTGACGTTCAGATTGCTGATCCGCAGCAGCAGGCGCTGGCCCTGGGCCGCCGTGATGATCGAGTTCACCGTCTGCGACGACTGGCCGGCGCTGAGTACCCCCGAAGTCGCTTTGTCGCCATCGACGGCCACCGGTACGTCCTCGGCGCTGACGGTGTCCGGATAGCCGCGTCCGTTCAGCATCGGATAGTCATCGTGCATCTCGGCGAAGGGCAGAGGCTGCACGGCCAGGTGCTCCTTGTGGAACACGGAATCGAAGGAGCCGATCTGGATCGGATACTCCTTGTCGAAGCCCGTCGAGCCGTCGGCGTCGTTGTAGACGAACTTGGTGTAGGTCTTGCCGCCGAAGGTCTTGCTCGTGCCGTCCTGCACCGGGTGCACGTACAGGTTGCCCAGCATGCCCATCTGCATGTGCTCCGACGCCTCCACGTGGCAGTGGTACATGAAGGTGCCCGGCTCCACGATTCGGTAGTAGTACGTGAAGCTGAATCCCATGTTGATGGCGACACTCGACTCCGGCACTCCGTCGAACACCGAACCGGCGTTCGGGAAGCCGTGGAAGTGCACGCTGTGCGGATCGAACAAGTCGGGACGCTTCAGCATGCCGACGTTGGTGAGAGTCAGGTACACCGTGTCGCCTTCCTTGAACTCCAGGGTCGGTGCCGGGAACTGGGCGTTGAGAATGCCCTTGTCGATGGTCTGATTGGGCAAGGTACCGGTCACGTCATTGAAGCCGAAGGTATAGAGTTCGGTGCCGTCGGCCATGACGGAGAAGCCGTCGCCCGCGGCCAGGTGTCTGCACACTTGTTTCGCCGGCCAGGTTTCACCCGCATCCTTCACCGCATTGCCGTTGGTATCGCCGGGGCACTGCACGTAGACGCTGTTGTGGACGTCCATTTCTGCGCCCGATAGCACCGGCACCGCGGCGAGCGTGAACAACGCCCCACCGCCATTGGCGCCCGAGGCGGTGATGGTCACCGTGTCGTTCACCTGGAAGTTCGGGCCGCCCGGCCGGGTGAACGTCCATTGGCCGCCGCTCACCTGCTGAGGAGGGTTCTGAGGAGGGTTAGTGATCTGCCGGTTGCCGCCGGCGCGATCGCGCACGATCTGGATGAGGCGGCCGTTGGTCGCGCCGGCACCCGTGAAGGTCCAGCTGCCATTGATGTAGCGCGCCGAGGTTACGGCGATATCGCGGGTCAGCGACACCGTCGCCGGGGCGCTCCAGTTCACACCATCATTACTGACGCGGTAGGTGAACGTGGTCGTGCCCACCCAGCTGGCGCTCGGAATGAACTGCACCGACCCGTCGGCACCGAGCGTCAATTTGCCGCTCGCCACCGTGTTATCGGCCACGAGTTCCGCAATCAGCGGGAACTGCTGTCCATTCGGATTGGTGTCGTTGGCCAGCACGCCGGGCGCTGCCAGCGTGAAGATGCCCGTCGTATTCACGACCAGGCCGGAGGACGTGCCCATGTTGTCGACGGCTGTCGGTGTGCCCGCGTTGCGGCGCAACTGCATGTTGAGCGTAGTCGAGGCGCAGGTAGCGGCCGGACAGGTGGTGTTGGCCGGGAACGTCCCGTCGGTCACCTGCACTGCGTAGCTGCAGGTGCGTGTGTTGGCGTTGTTGCCACTGCAGCCGGCGGTCGCGGGGAAACTCCCGGCTCCCCAAGTCACGACCGGGATCCAGCTGACAAGACCCGTGTCCTGGTTGATGGTCAGGCCCGCCGGCAGGGGCCCGATCAAGCGATAGCGCATCTGGTCTTCGTTCGGATCACTGGCGAGCACCTGGTAGTTGAAGGCACTGGGCGCAGCGGCCGTGCGGCTCGCCAGCACCTGCTGCTGAGGGATGCTTTGGATCGTGGGCGGCAGCGCGGCGAGCGCGGTCGCGCCGAATTCGTCGGCGCCGCGATCGGCCGGGTTGCCACTGGTGCGGGCACGGGCCTGGCCATCGATGTCGTCGCCCGGCGCCACGCCGTTGTTGCCCAGATTGATGGCTTGCGATCCTGTGCTGAGCAGGTGGTAATCGCTGCGCACCTCCGTCGTTCCAGAGAACGGAATACCGGTGCAGGCTCCCTTGGTCGTATCGCAGATCACAGTCGAGAGCGGGCCGTAGTGCACGTCGATGAAGTTACCGCCCTCGTCTGTGGCCGCCGCCACCGCCGGCGCCGCATTGAGGTTGGCGAGCGTGGTGCCTTCCGGCGGGTATTGGGTGTTGGACGTGCCAAATACCGGCGGGATGTTGCGGTAGTTGTTGACGAACAACGTGTTCTCGATCGTGAGCGGATCAGCGCAGGTGTTGTTGCGCGAAGCGGCACAGTAGGAGGGCGCCGTCGGAGTCAACATCACGTTCACCGAACCCAACAAGCTGTCGCGGATCCCATTGTTGTTGCCGCCGGTGTACAGGCCGGTGCCGCCGAGGTCCGCAAAGCCGTCGCTGACCAGATTGCCGATGCTGGCGGGCGGATTGGCCGGGTTGGGAGTCAATACCCAGTGGAACGCGCGATTGCCCAAGATGATGTTGTTGCGGAAATCATTGCCGATGCTGCCGGCATTGGCATACACACCGGCCACCTGCGGACACGAGCGCGACGAAGGCACGGCCTGCGCGCAGCCGCCAAAGGCATTGGCCGCAGTTGCGGTGCTGTCGTTGTTCGCCACCGTATTATTGATGATGGACACGGCATTGGCGTTATCCATCCAGATGCCGCCGGCGCGCCAGCCGGCCACGTTGTTGACCACCATGTTGTTGGTGATGCTGACGACGTTGTTGTTGTTGTTGCCGCCGCCGCTCAGGAACTCGAGCGCGATGCCGCCGCCGTTCCCGGAACCTGCGTTGTTACCCTGGATCAGGTTGCGAGCGATGCTGACGGATTGATTCCCGGTGCCAGCTGCGCCCGGCGTCGTGCCGCCGGCGGCCGGCGCATACCCGGCTACGTAGATGCCGCCGCCGTCGCCGCCCGCGCCCACCGTCTGATCGAAGGCCTGGTTGAACAGCACCTTGTTGTCGGTGATGACGCCGCCCGGGCTGAAGCCCCAGTGCGCGATGCCGGCACCGTCGCCCGCGGCGTAGTTGCCGCAGACGTAGTTGCGCGTGACGTGGTAGTTGTCGGACCCGGTGTACAGGCCGATGCCCGCCCCCGCCTCGAACAGACCCCCATTCTCGGCCACGTGATTGTGATGAATGCGCAAGTTGCCGTTTTCGGCGCTGACCGGCTCGTCATTGGCGTCGAGCAGCAGCGGCTGGCCGACACGGATGCCGGCTGCATACGGACCCTGATTGTTGACCAGGATGTTGTTGCTGATTTCCAGCCCCGTGGCGTAGCCGTTCACGAGAATGCCGCCGGCCTGATCGGAACCCGTAACCGTTACGCCGTCGATGCGCGCGGTACCGCGAGCGAATACACCCGGACGCGGAGCCACCAGGATGCCGGCGCCCTCCTCGTTGAGGAACAGTCCCGAGCCCGGCGTGAAGCCGCACGGCGCAGTGGCGCTGGCGGTGTTGTTCGGCTGGTTGGGCAACAAACCGATGGACTGCGGCGAGCAGTTCGCCATTTTGTTGAGCTTCTCGCGCCACAGCGCGATCTTCTCCGTGGGCGACTGCACCGGGTTGATGGTCACCGCAGACGCACCCCAGCCTTGCAGGCGGATCGGCTTGGTGATGATCAACGACTCCTGATAGAAGCCGGGCTGCACCATGACCAAGTCGCCGGCATTGGCGATATCGATGATGTCCTGGATCTTCTGCGTCGGGAGCACCGCGCGTACCACGCTCGCCGGCTGTCCGGTCTGATCGATGGTGACCGTCAGGCCGTGCACGGTCTCGAGGCCGTTGGTGCGTTGAATCCGCAGCTGCCCCGTGCGGACCGCTTGCGTGCCGATCGTCGCGGGCACGTTGATGGTGAGTTGATTGACGCTCCACGTGATGCTGGTCGCCGGAATTTTCAGATTGCCGATCCATACGCCGCCCACCGCGGCATCGGCCGCGGGAGCTGCTCCAAACCCGAAGTTACGCGTGACCTTCACCGCGTTGTTCGCACCGCCGATGGTGCTGTCCACCCGTGGCGCCAGGGGATCGAGTACCTCAAAGTCGCCCTGGGCATTTCCCATCGAATGGACGACGAGCGTCCGCGAGCCGCCTGCAGTGATGTACGGACCCGCATTGCCTACCGTCGCAAAATTGATGACGGGTGTGCCGCTCGGATAGTCGCAATCGAGCTGCCAGTTGCTCGGGCCCACGAACGCGGAGATGGGCAGCACCGGCGTATCGAGATAAGTGGTCTGGCCCGGCTTGAAATCGAGCGTGTAGCAGAACTGCGTGTACTGCCGGTTGTGATAGGGCTCGGGCTTCCACTCGCCCGCGGCATTCTGCATGGTCGGCGCGTTCAAGCACACCTGCAGCATGTTGGGTGAGACGCCTGAGGGCATGGGCGTGTTGATGCGATACGCCGTCGGCACGATGGCGTTGTACGTGCCCCAACGGTCGGTATACGTGTGGTACACCTCATTGCCGGCATAGTCGCGCACCGACACCGGAATCCACGACGGCGCCATCTTCTCGCCGAAGTTCGGCGAGTTCGGGTCGAACTCGTTGGCAAGGTCGTTGAGCACGAAGCCCTGGATGTGGCCCGTGATGGGAGTCTCGGTGAACATGAAGAAGTCGCTGGCGGTGTTCTTGCCGTCCGACACATTGACCAAGCGGAAATCGCAGCTCGGACGGTCGCCGACATAGCGAGGGTCGGTCTCGACGCCGGGGAACAGCGCCAATTCGGCGCCTACGCTATGCGCTAGCGTTCCCGTCGTGTTCGGACCACCGACGCACAGCGGCGGCAGCGCCTGGGGCGAGACCTTCATGACGTCGCCGAAGTCGACGTTCTTGTCTTCCTCCTGCTGGACTTGATAGACGTCGCCGATATTGCCGATCGCATCGACGATGCCGCGCGGCGCGTTGGCCTGGACCACGTAGTAGCCCGGCTCGAGCTGCAACGGTGTGAAGGGTTTGCCGAAGGCGTAACCGCCATCGAATACCGCCGGGCGCACCTGGCTGTAGTTGCGCAGGCCGTCATAGCACTTGCCGTTGAAATCGGTCGGAGTCGCGCCGGTCGGCTGGTGAAATGGATCTGTCGGATTGCCCGGGCAGTTGGTCGGCGGACTGTCATCGAAACTGTCGCTGTGCGCAGCTTCAAGCGCATCGCCCAGATCGAACGCGCTGTTGCCATTGTGATCGATGTCTTCGTCGCCCTTCGGCGCCGTGCCGTCTTGCCAGCCCAGCGGATAGTTGTCGACGTCTGCAAGAATCGGCACTGAACTGGCAGAGGACAAAGCACCGCGCGAACCCCCGAGCTCCTTGTGATAGATCACGCCATTCGAATCGGCGCGGTACAGGGCCAGCGCCACGCGCGGAATACCGGGTTCCCAGGTCTCCGCCGCAGCGAAGCGCGGGTCGTTTTCGGCGCGGGTGGTCTGATAGTAGACGACCCCGGTGATGCCGCCGTTCTCATGCGCAGGGTAGGCCTGCTTGCCCCACTCGAAGATGTCGGTGGTGCCGAGGAAGCCGTTGTATCCCTCGAGCAGCGGCGGCGCCACGATGTTGTTCGGATCGCTGGCGTCCGCCACTTCCGTTCGAGTCTTGCAGCCATCGGCGCCGCAATTCGTGCCGCCGTCGGCGAGATCCTGCCGCTGCGGGCTCAAGTGACCGTGACCGAAGTTGCCGGCCCGCTCATTCGTGGGCACCTCGCCGCCCGTGAGTGCGCCTTCGACCGGGCCGCCGCCATCGATGGTCATGGTGACGCCCGTCGCCTTGTAGCGCGAGAAGTCGACTTCCGCGATCAGGAAGCTGAAGAACGGGAAGATCTCGTCGAACGGCAGATAGCCGGTGGTGTCAGTGGTCGAGGCGGCGTAGATGCTGCCGTCGCGGTAGCGCAGGTTGATGAGTGCATCGGGAATGCCGGCTTCGCCCGCTTCGCGGATGCCGTTCCCGTTCAGATCATTGAATACCCAGTGCTCATGGGCACCGAACCAGCGGAACACCGGCACATCGACGTCGCCGCTGGAATCGACCAGCGGATCGGTCTGCGTGCCGGCGGCAACCGTGACGGTCTGGAAGGCAATGATGTTGTCGAGGTAGCGATCGAAAAACACGACTTGATACGTGCCCGGCGACACCCTAGGAATAGTGAACTTCGCGTCTTCGTCGCAGGGTGCGGTGAACAGGCCGCGCGTGCCCGCTTCGTCGTTCAAGCCCACCCAGCAGCCCGTCAGCGGGTGACCGGAATGGAACGTATAATCCGGCGGTCGGGACATGTGCATGTTGACGACGCGGCCGGAGATGGTATGCCCACTATTATTGAATACGTAGTCGGCCTGACCGGGCCTCGGGAAATCATTCAGCGCAGCGTTCGGATTGACGAAGCCGATCTCGGAGTGGTGCCCGGCCGGGCCGAATTCCGCGAAGTAGCGCGGCTCGTTGGCCTTGACCCAATTGTCCAGACCGAGGGTGCCCTCGATCGTCGAGGACTGCACCCAGCCCTTGCCCGCAGGAGGTACGATTTGCAAGCCGTACTTGCCCGGAGCGATATTCTTGACCAGCACCTCGCCGACGGCGAGACCGTACGGGTTGCGCGCGGGATCGTTGACTTCCTGCTCCGTCATGGTATGCAGAGAGCCATCCCCGAGTCGCTTGACGTTCGGCGTTCCGTCGGCCGCGACGCCCTCGTAGACCGTCCCCAGCGGATTGCCGAACGTATCGGTGTTGAGTTGGCCGCCCATGTCATAGATGAACACGGCAAAGCCGCCCAAGGGGGCTTCCGCGTCATCCCAAGTGCCGTTGATGGGTGCGCTATCCTGGAACGCGCGGCCGAAGATCTGCGCGGTCGGCGTCGGCTGCGCCGGCACCGTCACGACCAGCGTTGAGGAAGATGCACCTGCAACGAACAGCTCCGGTGTGATCTGACGACCGCTCATCGTGAAGCATCCGCCGTGCGCACAGTCGCCGCTCTCGTCGGGAAGTATCGAGAGGAAGTACCGAGTGCCGGTATCAGGCACCGGCACACTGGTGGAGCCAGCGCCCGTCGAGTGGCCCTGCGCCACCACCGTCATATGGCTCCTGTGTAGATTGAGCGCCAGCGCGTCCGTGGCGGTGGCATCGCCGGGAGCCGCCGGCCAGGTCGAGTCTTCCTCGAGCAGCCAGCGGAACCCCACGCCGATGTTCGGGCTGGTAGCGCTCGGCGATTTCACATTGACGGTCACACTGCCGGGCGCTGCCGATGCGGTTGCAGCGATGGGCAGCGTCATCAACCATGCGCCGGCGAACAGCGCGGCCGTGCGAACACTTCGAGCTAGCATTTCTTTCGTACCGAACATCTTCGTGCCCTCTTGCCGCAGCGCCCGGCTTCCGGCGCGCTTGAATCTGACTGGATGCAATATCGATGTCGGCGAGCCTACGCGAGCCGCCCCGATCACTAAGAGACGTAAGAACTGGTAGGCGGGGGCACATCGGTAGTAGCGGCAGAACTAGTGCAAAGGCAGTAGGGTCGCTAAGGGAAAGAGTGGGGTTTTTCTTGGTTCGAGCGAAATAGGTGTCCGGCGCGGCTATTTCGCGTAACGCGCCCGAGTCGATAAGTTAAAGCGGAGAGCAGCCGCCGCGCCGATTCCAGGCGGTGGCAATTTGCAGGGGGGCGTTGGTAGTAGGCCGGCCGCACGGGGTAGGTGGTATTGCCGCGATTTCAACACCGCCTTTAAGGTAGTGTCCGCTCCAGTTGGGGCAGCCCGAGGCAAGGACCATCAATGACGGCATTCACCATCGGCTTTCGCACATCGCTGCAGGCAGTTGCGCTCGGTGCACTGTGCTGCACACTCATGCTTCACGCATCCTACGGCCGCGCCGATGCGAGCAACATCGACGAACACGCCGCGCACCGCGCGGCCGCGAGTTCGGCGCTGCAGATCGCCAAAGCAGAGTACGAAGTGCCCGATGTCACGCTCGAAGATGAACACGGCCGTCCGATCAAATTGCGGCAAATCCTCGCATCGGATCAGGCGCTGGTCGTGAATTTCATCTTTACGTCGTGCGCCACGGTGTGTCCGGTCATGACGGCGACCCTGCTGCAGCTGCAGCGCGAGCTCAAGGACGCCTCCCCAGCTCCACGCTATATTTCGGTGTCCATCGATCCAGACTACGACAGCGCGACCATACTCAACGACTATGCAAAACGTTTTCACGCCGACTGGACTTTTCTCAGCGGCGAGCGCGAATCCGTGCTCGACGTGCTCCGCGCCTTCGGCGCGTGGCGCGGCGGCAAGAGCAACCATGTCCCATTGACGCTGCTGCGCCGACCCGGTGAGACGCAGTGGACGCGCGTCGAAGGCCTGACTTCCGCGCGCAGGCTCGCGGAACTTTGGCGCGACGGTGCGGGTTGAGTTGCAGCGGAATCATGCGGCACATCAAGCCGGTGTTGTTGTTGCTTGTCGGGATGGCGCTGGCGCCCGCCGGTCAAGCCGCCAGACTTGCGTCCGACGCAGGTCGAACGTTGTACCGAGATGGCATCGGGGCCGATCGGCGGCCCATTGCTGCCCTGGTGCAAGGCGACGTCGACAGTTCGACCGCGGCGCTGGCCTGCGCGAATTGTCACAAGCGCAGCGGCCTCGGCACCTCGGAGGGCCGAAACCGCGTGCCGCCGCTTACCGCAACGGCGCTGTTCGGCTCGAGTCCCGGCAGCGGGACGGTGCTGCCGGCACGGTTGACGCCGGTGTACGACGATGAGGCTTTGCGGCGGGCCATCAAGCTGGGCATCGGTGCCGATGGCCGTGAACTCTCTCCCTTCATGCCGCGCTATCAACTCACCGATGCCGACGCGGCAGCGCTGATCGCCTACTTGCACACGCTCGGTACGGCGAACGCAACGGAGGGTGCGAGCGCAACCGACGTGAATCTGGTCACCATCGTCGCGGACACCGCACCGGCGGCCGAACGCGAAGCCGTGGTCGGCGTTCTCAGCCGCTTCGTCGCAATCAAGAACAGCGGCACGCGGCGCGAGTCGGCGCGGGCGGCGGCGTCGCGCCGCCAGCTTTATGGCGAGCGCCACGTACGCGGCTACCGCCACTGGAACTTCCAGGTCTGGACTCTGACCGGCAGTCCGGAAACCTGGAGCATTCAACTCGAGCAGCGCTATGCCGCCGCCCCGCCCTTCGCGGTGCTTTCCGGTGCCGTCGGCGATGACTGGGCCACGCTGCACACCTTTTGTGAACGGCATGAATTGCCATGCATCATGCCCGTGACCTCGGTGCCCGGCGATGCGGCGCAGAATCATTACAATGTGTACTACAGCGAAGGCGCACTGACTCAGGCGCGCGTGACCGCGCGCGACCTGCTGGGCGATGCTCACGGATCGAGGGACCGGCTGCTGCTGCTGCACAGGGACGACAAGCGTGGGCGCGCTGCGCGCGATGCATTCGAATTGGCATGGCGCGCGGGCGGCGGCACGGGCATTCGAGTACACATGACGCCGGCCGGCACAGCCCCGAGCATTCAGGAGTGGCGTGACGTCCTGAAAAAACACCGGCCCGAAATTTTGATCGCCTGGCTGGACCCAGCACAATTGGGTGCGCTGGCCGCGGCAGCGAACGGCATGGAGGACGGGCCGCGCCACATATACACGGCCGAGGATTTCACCAGCTGGCAGGGACTTGAATTGCCCAACCCCTTCGGCGAGCGCGTGCGGCATGTCTACCCGTACCGGTTGCCGGCTCCCGGTCGCGCGCAGTTTCCGCGCGAAGACGTGTGGCTGCACACGCAGAAGCTCGATGCACTAGCGCGCGTGCCGGCCGCCAAAGCATTGTTTGCCTGCCACGCCACCGGAGAAGCGCTGGCGGAAATGGCCGGCAACTATTCGCGTGACTACCTGATCGAGACATTGGAGCACATGCTCGACGGCACCAACATGACGACCCTTTATCCGCTGACCACGCTCGGCACCGGTCAGCGCTTTCTGGCGAAGGGCGCCTATGTCGCCCGACCGGGGCACGGTGATACCAGCGGGCTCTTTACCGAAGGCCGCTGGGTTCAACTCTAGGAGACAGGCGCAGCGGAGGAGCGTCCGCCGCTGCAATCCCGCTTCTCGATCTCGTAATGAAATTCCATCGGCCGCTCGGACAGCGAGCGGTCGATGCGCACAATCTGGTACGGCTGCGACAGCGCCGAGGTCACGACGCACCCGGCTCCCGGCAGCGACAGGCGCACGGTCAAGATGAGCCGGTCGGCGGCCGCGGCAATGCCCTGCACCGTCACCTCGACGCCCCCGGAGCGCTGGTCGCCCGCGAAGAAGGCGATAAGCTGCTCGCGGCTGAAGTCCACCGTCGGCGCCGGCTCCGCGCGCGTTGCCCGTACGCCCATGGCATTCCACAGCGTCTGCCAGTCCCGCTGGCTGCGGATGCGCTGCAACAGCGTCGCGTGGATGTCGGAGCGTTCACCATGCACCAGTTGCGGCGGCCCCGCCAAGTCGCCGGCGTCCGCGGCAGTCGCGCCGGCGGCACCCAACAGGGAGGCGGCGATGAGGGCAGGGACGGCATAGGAAGGCATGTCGATCTCCGGTCGCAGTTCACAACATCGTATGGCTCACACCGCAGTCAGCCGCAGGCATGTCAGTATATCGGGCATGACGCGTGCTCTGTCGACCCGGATCCTGGTCAAGGTGTTGCTGGCCCACGCTGTACTGCTTCCGGTGCTGGCCATCTGCCTCGGACTGATCGTCCAACGCAGCCACATCGAGTTGTTCGTCGACTTCGTCCACGACACGCTGGCGAGACGCACGACCGAGCTGCAAACCGGACGTGCAGATACTCACGACGCTGGGCTCCTCCAGTTTCTGGATACTGCGGTGTTGGACGGTCGGATCGTGTATGCGGAGATCTTGCTGGACGGTCGCGCGTTGCGCAGCCAATTGACCATACCCTCCTTGGCATGGCCGGCGCGCGCAGATGATTTTGAATACGGTGAGGGGCGCGACAACGTGTACTTTGTCTCCGCGCCGTTCAAAATCTCCGGGCAGGCCGCAGTCCTGCGGCTGGGATTCGATGAAACACCCACCGGTGAAGGCATTCGGCGGGCGTGGAGGTCGATCTTCGCAACCCTGGGCGTTTATTTGGCGGTGGTCATCGGCCTCGTCCTGATACTGTCCCGCCAACTGACACGTCCGCTGGAAGATCTGCGCCGCATTTCGCACAGGATCGCCTCAGGCGATTTTTCCGCCAATATCACAAGCGACAGCGAAATCTCGGAAGTGCGCGATCTGGGCGCCGACTTGGAGGCCATGCGGCGCAAATTGGTCGGTGTGAATGAACGTTTGCAACACGAACTCGAAGAGCGCGCCGCCCTCGAGAGTCGACTGCTGCAAAAGCAACGGCTCGAGACCGTCGGTACTCTGGCCAGCGGCATGGCGCATGAGATCAACAATGTGCTCGTACCCATCACCCTCTATACGGAAACGGCACTCGCACGGCTGCCCGAGAATCATTCAGCACGCCCAGGAATGACCCGCGTGCTGGCTCTGAGCGAACGTGCCAGCAACATCATCGCCAAGGTGCTCGCCTTCGGCCGGCACGCCAATGTGGGTCCGACCGGGCCTATCATGATAGCGCCGGCCGTCGAGGAGGGCGTGCGCACCTTCGATGCCTTGCGGCCTCCAAACGTCGAATTGCATACCCGAGTCGATGCCGACTGCGGCATGGTGATTGCCGAATCAACCGCGGTGGTACAGGTGGTCATGAACCTCTGCACGAATGCCTGCCAGGCCCTGCCGCCGGCCGGCGGCTCGATCGAGGTAAAGCTGCATGCCACTGACATCGAAGCCGCCGAGAATCCTGATGGCCTACCGCCGGGTCGTTATGTGGAACTGGAGGTATCCGACTCGGGATGCGGCATGGATGAGGCAACTCAAGCGCAGATCTTCGATCCCTTCTTCACCACTCGCGATGTGGGCAAAGGGACGGGCCTCGGCCTTTCGGTCGTGCACGGCATCGTCAGCTCCCTCGGCGGACAAGTCCGGGTGCGCAGTACGCCGGGCCGCGGCTCCAGCTTTCGGGTGTTGCTGCCGCAGCCAAAAGCTTTGGCTATCCAGGAA
>Ga0137412_10000896_pt1 | contig 16165 bp, 20 predicted proteins | sample CZODoug2_1_16fun_FD_122160 | JGI IMG/M metagenome (GOLD analysis project Ga0137412, IMG submission 122160) | Vadose zone soil fungal communities from Angelo Coast Range Reserve, California, USA - CZODoug2_1_16fungal (Hybrid Assembly) | ecosystem: Environmental > Terrestrial > Soil > Vadose zone...
CGATCTCGATTCGCTCGGCGAGCGGAACAACCGGTGTGACTCCCTTGTGGGCGATCAGAACCTCGTCCGATACGACGCCGGCGATCAGATAATCGCAGCGTTCCTTGGCTCTCCGAAGCAGATTGAGATGCCCGATGTGAAAAAGGTCGAATGCGCCTGGCGCGTACCCAATGCGGATCATGATGGTGGCTTTCCTTAGACGTGCCGAAGATCTCGTCCTGGGCAGATCTAGGATTCAATGCGCTGGAGAGCGCTCCGCTTCATGACGTGTAACTCAAACTTTGCGATCGGATTTGGTGTCCCAATGCATCCGAAACAATGTCTCGATCGAAGCGAAGATCGATACGAAAGCAAGGATCGGAGTGCGGACTGCTGCCGTCGTATCAGTTTGGAGACCACGTTCACGAGCTACGTTTGTTAGATATTCTCGACTTGAACACTCCAGGAGATCACGACATGAAATACTTCCTGGCGCTCTTCATATTTTCGTCTGGAGTTGCGTCAAGCAATGCCGCCACATTACTTGACAAAGTCCGATTAGCTCAAACTCGGAGTTTCGCGGAATGCATCGCAAACTGCAATTCTAGTAATTTTTCCTGTGCCCAGAATTGCGGGCTGTCAGGGTCTTGCGTTGCACAATGCACCGCTGAGGCCTCATCGTGCAAAAGCCGATGCGGTGAGCCCAAATAGATCTCGTATTTGCATCGATCACTGCGACATTTGATCCAAATCCCGGATTCTGGCCCTGATGCCAGATCAGGAGTATGCCGGCAAATGCGGGGCGTTCTCGCAACGCCCGGCCACTCTAGTGAGAACCCGCCGGGCACGCTCGCGAATGCTTGTCTTTCAGGCAGGCTGGGCTCAACGCGAGTTCACGGATGTATCGATAGCCTCACCAGCCCGGAAAAAAGAAAATCAGACGACCCCAGTCCGAAAGGGCGCCACTTTCGCGCAGCGCAAGAAGCGCCTCGGTCGCTGGCCAGGTGCAGGGTACCCGCCGCAGCCAGACGCGATCCTTCCCCCCGCGATAGAGCCAGATTATCGAGGCTGCGAACATCTGCTGTACGGAATGCATGTTTCGATAGTCGGCGCGCCACGTTTCCATATCCTTGGGATGCACGGCGTCGACCGAATAATCGTAGCCTCGCGGCCTAGTCGTGTGGTGGTATTGACCCGGCGCATCCTCGACGAACAGGCAATCCAGTCTGTATCGATCAATGACGCGCCGCAAATGTGCGTGAAATTCCGCATCCGCGTTTTGCGGAGTTGGTGTTGTCGCCGCGCCGCAGAAGTTAAGAAAGACGGCAGCCTCGACGACGTCCATGTCGAAGCGCGCCATAACAAGCTGCGTCAAACGGAAAGGGGGAACTGCTCGCTCCGCGTCGGCAGCGTCTGCCGACGTGAGTGAAAGCAAGTGCTCGGCATCGGTCCTGCCTGCCGTGATCTCGGCCGTGGTAATATTCTTCCGTGTCATCGCCCCCATGGATGCCGCGGTGGCGGCTCGCCGAGCGGATCGACGAGATCGTCGACTTCCGGGAATAGATTGCGCGTGTGGAGTAGTCGCGACAGCCTTGAAGGATCGAGAAGTTCTTCTAATCCTACCAATTCTGCCTTTACCCAATCCACCATGCGTTGCATTTCCGAGGAGGCCCCAACGTCTGCTTTCCGTTGCGCGATCCACCCGCGCAACTGGTCGGCTTGTCGTTCCATCCGGACGAGTTTACGGAGCAACAACGTCCGTTCGGCTTCGCGGGTTCGGCGCGCGGCCGCCAGTCCGCGGCGGCGAGTGAGCTCTTCTGCATCATTTGCGACGACAAGATCAATCTGGTTCATGATTTCCATTCCCGTTATCTCGATCTCAGGACCTACATAGAGGCCAAGGAGGGAGAGCAGGCTATCCGTTTCTTGTCTTCAAATTCGCACCGATGGCCGATGGGCCGGCAACCGGAAGATTGGCAGTTCCGCAAATCTTCGGTTCTGGGGCTTTGCTATTTGGCATCGTGGAAAATAATACCCACGGTATGCCGTTGGCCGGAACGCACTCGGCTGACGCCGTGACGAAGGTTGACCCGATAGTTGCCCTTGGTGCCTTGCACCGGGCGGATTATGCACGGCAAATGCAACGGCGTCGCCCTGCCGCAGCGGGACGACTTCGGCGCGGCTCTGCATGCGCGGCCGCTGTTCGGTGATGACGAACTCCCCGCCCGTAAAATCCCGATCCGGTTCCGAAAGTAGAATCGCGACCTGCAGAGGAAAAGCGAGGTCGCCGTAGAGATCTTGATGCAGACAGTTGAAGTCGCCCGGAACATATTGGAGGAGAAGAGGGGTTGGTCGGGCCTGGCCCGCCGCGTGACACTGCCTTAAGAACTCCGCGTGCCGTTCCGGGTAACGACGCTCGACGTTCATATGCTCGTTCCAAGAATTGGCCACTACCGCCAGATGCGGATAGAGTGCCGTTCGCAGGCCTCCGAGCAGATCGGGCAACGGATACTTGAAGTAGCGGTACTCGCCCTTGCCGAATCCGTGCCGATCCATGTGGATGTGACTGCGGAACAATTCTTCCTTAGGATACAGCGCGGCAATTTCCCGGCACTCGTCGCGGGTAAGCAGTTTATCCATCACCGCGCAACCGAAACTGTTCAGATCAGATCCTGTCCGGTCCCAATCGTGCTTTTTCAGTCGGGCTTCAGCGGACTTCACTGCAGCGGCGTTCGGATTGATGATGCTGTCCTGTTTCATGCGATCGCTCCTTCTTTCTTATGGTCCGAGGCTAGATCGTCTTTCGTGGCGTGCAATCCGATCCTTGCTCGAGTATCACGGGTGGAGGGCACTTTCAGACGATCCGCCGCACCGTGTTCTTGCCCAGGCGATAGACCTCGCCCGTCGCGAGCCGCAGCTCGCTTTCGCCGTCTGCCACCCGTTCTATGTGCGCGAGACCTTCCTCGACCAGGTTGGCGATACACCGCAGCGCATATGCCTTGGCGCGACTCTCCTCCTTTGCCCTCGAGACGGGTGAAACCTTGCGGCGTTTCGCGTGGCTTGCCGCGACTCTAGCTCGGCCAGCCATATCTGGACCTGCTTTCAAGCTCGCCGCCAGGCGGCGGCCTTTCGATGTCACCAAAACGCAGTCCTTCAGTCGCACACTCCGATTCTTGCCTTCAAACTCAGCGCGCACCGCGACGCACAGGATTCATCCTCACCGATCGCAGGATCGGATGCTCACCGTCCCTTAGGATTAGCCTGAAAGCGCTCCGATTCCTGCTTTCAAACCTTCGAAGTAAAGAGACCGAGTTTGATTCGAAGGCAAGAACCGAGGTTCAAGCAATGCGATCCAATCTAACCTTCGCGCAGGGCACAGTTTGATCGCGGAGAGGCACAATGAAATTGATTCGGTTCGACGGCAACAAGACCGGACTTGTGGTCGAACTCGCATCCGGTATCCACGTCGTGGACGTGGTTGCGAGCATCGGCGCATTAGTTCCAGAAGATCCGATCTCACACGGTGTCCTGAACGGACTTCTCAAAGACACCGGTAGCTGGGCGCAACTCATTCAGCATTGGGGGATGGCGCGTAAGGGCCTGCGCAGGCTCGCTGTCCTGGCCCAGGCCTCGGGCCCGACGCAAGTCGTGCTTCGCCGGCTCGACGAGGTTCGTGGCGCGTCTGCTCGCCATGTGGACGGGATCGGCAGCCTCGACATCGGGGAATTGGAGGCGGTCTCGCAGGATCCGACGGGGCGGAATGTCATGGAACGGCAATTCAGCGAGGCACCGCGGGGCCCGACGGGTTGGGAGACTATGACAACGCAGCCTTCTGGCTGCCCTCCCGAGGCGACCCCGTCTGATGATCGAGTTGTCTTGCTAAGTAACGCGCGGACGGGTCGCTAACTTCGTCGAAAGGCTCGTTCGATCAGTGCGTCTTGGCGCGCTGACCGATACCTTTCAGGTGCGCCTCGCCAAGTTCTTGCGAGAATTCCTCCGTCAAACTGAAAGAAACGGTGAATCCATCAGGCGTTCCGATCGTCAGAATGCGAACATTGCCTGGGCTGAGTTCGATCTGAAAGCTCGTCGCTGGGTACGTGATGCGCATTGCCGAATCGTTATGTGCGCGCTTGATCGCGTTGGACGCCATCCTGGGTAAGGTCATCAGCAACGCCGATAGTGTTTCGATCGTGAGGATAATTGCGATTGTACGGCCCGCGATATCCTCGACCAGTAACCTGACGGCCGTACCGTCGGCTGCGGTTTCGAAGTTGATTAGTCTGCGGACTTCGATGTCGCTTGTCACCGTGGACGTTTCCTCTGTCCCATGACGTATAAGGACTGCGTGCAGAAATCACACTCCGCTTCTTAGCTTCAAACTTCGATAGCGATGGGCTTGAGAAAACAAAGAAGCTAATTCGAAAACAGAAATCGGAGTGGCCGCGCACCGTTGACGGTTCAGGCTGAAGAACGTGACGCGCAAGGCACAGGAGTCTAAATATGACCTCTTTGAATCAACTCAACGCATTTGCGGACTCACATGGCGAGGGCCTGCATCCGAAACTTCGCGACCTATTCGATCGCGCGGCCGCCTCTCCCTTTTCGGAGGTCTCGATCCGGCATGACGGCATGCTCCAGGCCGGACCAGATCCGGCTTCGGAAATGGTGACATCGCGCGGCACCGTAACATCATTCCCGCATGAAAAACGTCAAGCCGCTTCGGCATTCGAGTTGGAGACGCAGAAGTCTCGAAAATGGGTACCGTGATCCGCTTTGCGGCCTTGGGAGCCGCCGGAATGCCAAGGCCAGCACAATCGCATTCGACCCTCTACCGATCCACCGACCCTGTTGATGATGCGGCATCTCGACGACGACCGGATTTATGCGCCGTCCGATGTTGGGCCTCGTCGAGATCGATCCTCTTCGCTATGTGCTTGTTGATCGAGTGCTTCTACGCGCGGCATGCTGAAGCGGAGCTAGGTCCGTGCACAACCGCGGCTCCAACGACACCAAATGTAATTATGTTTGTATCGGATATCGACCGATCCGTGCGTTGGTACCGCGACAACCTTGGCCTTGCGGAAGCATCAAAACCGGAGATTGTCGAACGACACGACAGTCAGGTCAGGGTGATGACGCGAAACCGGGCCGGCGTGACGTTGGTTTCTTTCGGCAGAACGAGCCGCTTCTCGCGAGATGTGCAGATGGTGTGCTTCTTGCTTGAGGGACCTCCTGCTCCGTCGTCTGGCTCCCCGCCACTCTTCCTTGTCGATCCCGACGGAACGTCAATTGAGCTTCCGCCGTCTGGCCAAGATAGATATTGATGCGGAATCCGTGCTAAAACGTGATCGTGCAGTCTCAAGAAAGCATCTGCATGACACTTCGGGTGTATCACGATCTGTAACGAGGGACTAACCCCAATTACATACCCCTTCCGAACTTTGAAAATCGCTAGAAGCTTGCTTCTAAATGAGATTCTTCCTTCAAGTATGTTGGTGCACAAACATCCCACTCGCCGCCCATCTGCACGCACAATCATGGTTCATCATTCCCAAGCAGTGATTGAACGTGATTCCTATAGCCTCGGATGCCTTCCAGCATGCCAACAGGCTTTGCGTGCCCACGAAAGGGCTCGCCTATCCTCGCCCGTACTGGCGATTGGTCGATGGCCTATTTCGCGACTGGCGGAGTGACCGCTGCTCTCCGAGAGGCAATGCGCCGCAGCTTCCTGCGCACTTTCGACAAACGTCCCAAAACAAACGCAATGCTTTGCACCCGCTTGCCACTTTCTAAGTCCGCCAGTTCGTAGACGGTCTCTCAATCGTCTGTTTGAAATCCATTTGTCGAGGAAGATGGCCTGTTGTTTGTCAATGAACGGCCGCTTCGCGCCAGAAGGGGCCCTTCGATCGGCTCTACTGTATCCAAGAGGACTGACAGTTGCGCAGGCTTTTGTATTGGAGAAACGCGGCCAGGTCGCCAGGCGAACGTCGGAAAAGTCGCCTGCGAAGGCCGGCAGGAAGGTGAAGCGAAGAAATGCCGCAATGTCGAAGCGATAACCAGGTCGCTCTGCGTCCGCTCGAGCTTAAAGCATCGTCGCCACATATCATCTCTCATGACGACGATGCGTTGAGGACTGGGCAGAAGTGGTGCCAGGAGCAGAACCTCCCTCCCCGGTTTTTCGATCACTTGGACTCGGAGACCAAATTCCCGACATGCTTGCCCAAATTCAGCTCGAACTCGCCAGCCTTTCCAATTCCGCGTTGAATGAGGATCGGGATGCGCTTCTTTGCACCGTCCCAGGCGAATGACTTGAAGAAGGTGTCCTGCACCGATTTCAATTGAGCCGGATCGGCCAGGCCCGTGCGGTTGATCGCTGCCTTGGCAGTGCTCAAGGCCTGCTTGTCGAAGGAAAGCACGCGGCGGACATAATTCGCAACGAACCCGTCAAGTTCAGCATCGGGTATCGCCCGGTTGATCCAGCCATAGCGTTCGGCGGTATCCGCGTCGTAATCGTCCGCTCCGAGTATGATTTCGAGGGCTCGCGAGCGGCCCACCAGGAGCGGCAACCTGTCGAGCGCGCCTCCGCCGGGAATGAGGCCGGTTCCGACCTCGGGTTGACCGAAGATCGCCTTTTCCCGACTGGCGAAACGGATATCGCAGCCCATCGTGAATTCGCTTCCGCCGCCACGCACGCGGCCACGCACAATCGCAATGCTCAACACACTGCTTTTGGAGAAACGCTCCGCCGCTTCGATCCACCGGGGTACACCGAATCGGCTGCGAGGCTCAGCAGTGCTGTAGTGCGCAATAAAGAAATCGGGGTTGGCGCTCTCGAATGTAACAACCTTGAGCGACTCGTCCGCTTCGACTTCAGCCACAAGATCGTAAAACTCATCGTACATGCGATCGGTAATGGCGTTGATGGGAGGATTGTTCAGCACGACCCGCCAATAACCGGGCACGGATTTATCGGTAATTAGCGTCTTCGGTTGCTCAGTCATCTTTGTGGTCCCCTGGGCGTGTGCGAGAGATGCAGAAAGAGCGTTCGCTGCCAACGCGGCGGCGAAAATGACTTTGATCGCGTTTTTCAGGTTCATGTTGATCCCTGGATTGGTGGCGACAATCGGGAGTCATACCGTCTTAAAAGTTCAATAACAAGACTAATTGTTTTTTGGTAGTACTTATTGAAAAATGGGGGTGCGGGTGCGCATCACGGCTTAAGACGACGCGTTGACGGCGCCGCACCAGCCAATGAGATGCTGGCGAGCTGCCAATTATGCGTTTAGGGCTGATGCCGCGATTCAGTTGAGGATCACAGCCGACCCGCCGCCATCAATCGCGATAGCCTGGCCCGTGATGTGGCGCGACGCTTCTGATGCAAAGAAAGCTGCAGCTCCCTTGATGTCGTGCTCACCGCCAAACCTGCCGAGCGGAGTGACCCTAACGATGTCTGCGGCTCCTTCCGCGAGACCAGCCGACAGTTTGGTCGGGAAATAACCTGGGCATAAGGCATTGACGTTGATGTTATACCGGCCCCACTCCGTCGCCAGCGCTTGGGTCAGAGTAATCAGCGCGCCTTTGCTGGTATTGTAAGATGCAGCAAAGACTTTGCCGTCCGGTCGCGGACCACCCAGTCCCGCGATCGAGGCAATGTTGATGATTTTCCCGGTTTTCCGGGGAATCATCGATTGTTTCGCGACCGCCTGGGCGACCCGAAAGCAAGCGTCAACGTTCAGCCCCATGACCTTGCGCCAACTCTCGGGGGTCAGATCCACCGCGGCGCCGCCCCAGACCGTGCCGGCGTTGTTGATCAGGATATCGATCGCACCAAAGCGTTCCAGCACACTGTTCGTTAATTTGTCCTCGGGGCCTGATGCCGGATCGCCGAGATCATTGACGATGGTCGAGACCTCGATGCCCTTGGCTGTCAAATAAGACGATGCAGCATCCAGTTCGCTCTGCTTCCTGGCGCTAATCGCGACCTTCGCACCCAAGTCGCCGAGAGCCTCGGCCATTTGCAATCCGAGACCTCGCGAGCCTCCTGTGATCAACGCTATCCTGCCGCTGAGATCAAACAGTTCCTTGACGTTCATCGCTGCGTCCTCCCCGCGAACTCGGATCAGTAAGGCACTTACGCTGACTTAAGAACGACCTTCCCGACGCGGCCGGGCTGATCGGACCGCATCACCGCCTCTTTGACGTCTGCGAGATCGTACTCAGCTTCGACACCAAGCACGATCGTTCCGTTAGCCACGAGCTTGATAACGTCACCAAGCACACGCTGCTTATCTGCGGCACTTGCCTGCTGGACCCACGTCGCCCCCCAGAAACCTCGAACAGTGATGCCGCCGAAAATAAGGGCGCTGGGGTCAAGAACGATGGGCTTCTGGGACATGGCACCGAACGACAGGAATATGCCGCCCGGCGCAATGAGATTAGCGAGCGGCAACGTGATGGGACCGGACACCGAATCAATTGCGCCCTTGATCGGCGCACCACCAGTGATTTTCGCGACACGCGCTGACCAGCTGCTGTCTTCGGTCGACAGCACATGTTCGGCGCCCAGGGATTTCATTTCGTCGATTCCGTCGTTGCGACGGATCAGGCTGATCACGTTCACTTTGCGACTCTTGGCGAGTTGAACCACAACTCGCCCAACCGCCCCATTAGAAGCAGTTTGAATAATCCAATCTCCCGGCTTGGTGTCCAACGCCTCGAACAGCAGGTAGCTATTCAGCGGCATTGCAAGGAGCTGGCAAGCAACGTCATCCGACATGCCTGGCGGAACGGGTACGGCAGTTTTGGCTGGCGTCGTAAAATACTCTGCCCACATTCGGTAGCCGGCAGGGATCGCAACTTTTTGTCCGATCTTGAAGCCTTCAACACCTTCGCCTATCGCGTCAACCACCCCAAGCGCTTCACTCCCCGGGACTGCTGGAAGATCAGGCTTGTAGCCGTATGCGCCCCGAATAATCGCTAAATCATGATTGTGAATCGGGGATTTCAAAAGCTTGATGCGGAGCTCGCCCCTGGCAGCTTCCGGGATTTTCGCTTCGCCCAGATGCACGACATCCTCGGGATTGCCGAACGATTTGATCAAGACGGCTCGCATTTGCTTTCCCCCGGATATGATTTTCGTAGAACGGTTTTACGTCTTGGCTTCCGTGAAGGCGCTTGATTGCGGGCGCACGGACGCCTCTTCCAGTAGAGAGGCCCGACGTCGGCGATGACGGATAAGTTCAAATATAGGACTGTTTTTAGTTCAATAACAAGACTTATATTCCGGCTGGACGACACCCGGCCTTGAGTCCTGAATGGAGCGCTCCAGCTCTTCAATTGTTTCGGAGTTGGCGATGCGGCTTGCAAAGACGGGGTTGGCACCGACCACCCCTCGAATGACCGCGCCTATTTCAGCCATCTGGATCCCGACGCAAATCGGATCGAACCTTCCCAGCGGGCCCTCAATCTCGCCGCTTGGTTGATCGAGACAGCTTGGCACCCAGGCGCTTGCGCGGCTGATGTGCCTTCAATGTCAGATTGGCCAGCGTCACCTTCCGGCCCTTCGTGGAGCAGACTTCAATTGGAGCCAAGGGAGACTGATCCCTGTTGTCGAGCATATCAGCGGGATACCTGTCCGGGGGAAACAGCCACCGATCGCCCCACTGTCGAAGTGCGATAATCATCGTAAACAGATCTTCGCCCTTTTCGGTGAGCGCATATTCGTGACGCTTGGCGTCCGCTGCAATGGGTCGGCGCTCCAGAACACCACCATCGACGAGCTTCTTGAGCCGCGTCGTCAAAAGATTTCGGGAGATTCCGATTGTTTTCTGAAATTCGTCAAAACGACGGACGCCGGAAAATGCTTCGCGCAAAATGAGTAAGCTTCCCCATTCTCCAATCAGATCAACAGAACGCGCCATAGGGCAATTGGCGTCAGCCCAGCTATTTCGTTGCATTTGGACCTATTATCAAAATTGGTCTGCGATTCGAACTCCTATTTGGAGCCTCATTGTTTTTTCTCAACAGTTCTTCCGAGCTGGACTAAGTGGAAGTGCTCGCAAGCAGCGGCTTTACAATTTGGCGTTTTTGTCGGGCTGCCAGTCACCGTGGTCGTCGGCGGCCGCGACCAGGTCGATCACGAGGATACACTGAAGGAAGTATTTGCCCGCTTTCTTCCGCCAGCAACCTTTCGCCAGCTGCGAGGAGTCGGACATCTATCACCCGCTGGAAGCGCCGGATGCGCTCGCCGACGCCTGAATGCTCTGCTTCACGACCTGTGATGCCGGCTGCGAGTGATCCCGAGCTGTGGCTCGCCTTGGATACGCGCGGGCGAGGATCAACGAATATTCACCGGCTTTTGGGTTGGAGCGAATCCCGAGCGAAGTAACGATAGAATCTGCTTCGCAATGACTGCAGGAGCATCGTCCCTGTCTTTCTTGAACCAGAACAGCGCCCAGGATAGCGCACCGATCATGGTGAGCCGAAGGTAGTGCTTGTCGATATCGCTGCGCAGAGGGAGATCGTCGATAAGACGACCGAATATGCGTTCGTATTCGTCGCGAAGAGCGATGACACGCGCCTTGATGCTTTCCGGATAATGCCAGGGGGGCATCACGAACAACGCCTGGTTTGCCCGCCGCCAATCGAGCAGGCCGGAAACGTGAGCCACGCAAGCCGTCTCAAGGCGCTGCCACGGATCGGTGACCGGCGCGATCGCATCATTGACGCGGTTCAGGAGCTCGACGCCGCCTTTCTCCCAGACCGCCCAGAGCAGTTCCTCCTTTGAACTGAAATGATAGTACATCGAGGCCGGCTGCATGCTGGCGGCGGCGGCGATATCGCGCATGGATGCACCGTCGAAACCCTGTTTGTTGAAGAGGGTCTCAGCGACCGAAATGATCCGTTCGCGCGCCTGCATGCCCTTCGTAAGACCATCCCTTTGAGGCACCACCCCTTTGCTTACGCGCTGCTTTTTGGCCTTCGCAGGCACTTTGGTTGGCATGGGCAGATTTTTCACCTCTCGCTATTGATTTTCTAACGAACGTTCGGTAAGTAAAAACCGAACGACTGTTAAAAAAACATTAGCAAGCGAATCTCCATGGAGGAAGCGATGCCCGTCCCGGCGCGACTGGATGCCTACATCGAGACCGAAAAGCAGCGGCACTTTTCCCGCGATTTCATGATCGGCTGGGAAAACTATGAAACGTGGGAGCAGGCCACCGTGGGCGATTCCGGTCCCGCCTTGCGGACGTTTCGGATCGCTGAAGAAGACATTGTGTCCTACAACCGCGCCTGCGGCGAAACCGACCCCCTGATGATCGACCCCGTTTATGCCCGTCAGAACTCGCCCACCGGCGAGGTTCTGCAGCACCCCGTCTTCGTCACCACGATCGCGTTCTACAGTCTCGGCGAAAAAGGCATAGGAACCTGGATTCGGACGCCCGGCGCGCGCAATCCGCAGCAGCGCATCGAAATCATCGAGCCCTTCCGTTACGGCGAAGTGATCACGACAACGGTCACGACGGCGGACAAGTTCGTCCAGAGAAACAAGCCGTATCTCCAGATGCTTCTCGACTTCCGCAACGAGAAAGGCGTTCTCAAGGCCCGCTGGTGGTGCTCGCTAATCCTTCCGGAAACGCAAGCCGACGTTGCCCGCTTCGCCAACGCTTGATTGAGGATTTCAGATGATGACAGTTCCGACTTTCAGCCAGATCGAATCGGGATACGAATTTCCGGCCGTGAACCAATCCTATGTTCAGCCGGCAATCGATTACTACGCGCTCGCCTCGCTCGACATGAATCCGGTCCATACCAACGAGGAATGGGCTTCCCGCGCCAAGGTGTTCGGCATTCCGGAGACGGTCGGGCACGGCATGATGACGATGTCGACCCTGGCTTCGGTCGTCACCCGCGCCTGGGGCGTCGTCAACAAGCAAGGCGGCAGTATTCGCTTTGTGGATGCCAAGTTCACCAAACCCGTGAAGGTCGGCGAGACCGTGACGGCGACCGGAAAGGTCAAGCGCAAGCACCACCACGGGCCAGGCAAGAACTGGGTTCAGATCGCGATCGAGGCAAAGGACTCCACGGGCGACCTGATAGGCCTTGCCGAGGTTGGCTACAATCTCCCCGACTGACGGGAGGAAGGTCCAAGCCCTGTCAGCTCTCCAGCCGCTCGTTCACTTTTCGCCCAGGAAAAATACAGCTTTCGAAAAACAACACCCCAAGAGAGCGTCGAGGAAGCAAACATGCCGAGCCGGATTGGCGATGCGCTGCGCTGGTACGCAACCTATACGCCGACAAAAACAGCTATCATCTCGGCACAAGGCGAACAGTCGTACGCGCAACTATGGACGCGCGTTCGCCGTCTGGCGAATTCCCTCACAAAACTCGGCATTGATCCCGGCGACCGGATCGCGCTGCTGCTCCAGAACAGCGGCCGGTATCTCGAACTCTATCAGGCGGCGGCCTTGCTCGGCATCGCCGTGGTGCCGTTGAATTTTCGCTTCGTTGCCAGCGAAGTCGAGTATGTCGTCAATCATTCTGGCGCGAAGGCGCTGGTCTTCGATACGGCCTTCATGCCGACCATCGAGCTGCTGCGCGACAAGCTGCCCACGATCGGCAGCAATTACATCGTGACCGACAAGCATGATTTACCGGAGGTTCATTCCTATGAGCGCCTCGTCGAGGCCGGCCGCGACATCGATCCCGCGGTGCCTGCCGATCTCAAAGCCTGTTATTTCCAGGGCTACACCTCGGGCACGACCGGTTTCCCGAAGGGGTGCGTCAACCCTCACCGCGAATTTGCCGATTGCCTGCGGCGCATGGCCACGATCTACGGCATCACGCCCGAAGACAGGGAATTCGTCGCCGCCCCTCTGTTTCATGAGGCGCCGGCCCTGTTTTCACTGCTGCAGCTGTTCCGCGGCGGGACGGTCATCGTCACCAGCGACAGCACGCCGGCAAACGTGTTCGGCCTGATCGACAAGCATCAGGCAACCTGGGCTTTCATGGTCCCCACCATGTGGGCCGTCATGGTGACAAGCCAAGAGATCGACAAATATGATCTCGGATCATTGCATTCGGTGATCAGCGGAGGCTCTCCCCTTCTTACGCACACCAAGGAGGCCTTAATCAAAAGGCTTCCGCAGGCGGGGTTGCATGAATTCTACGGTGGGACCGAAGTCGGTCTGGTGACCAATCTCGGCCCGTCCGACCAGACGCGCAAAGTTCGCTCGGTAGGCAGGCCCGTGATCGGCATGTTCGTCGAACTGCGCGATGAGGACGGCAATCCTGTTGCGCAGGGCGACATCGGGGAAATCCATATCGGCGGCGCGACGCTGATCAGGGAATATTTCAATAACCCGCAAGCCACGGCAAGCGCGCGACGCGGCGATTTCTTTACGCTTGGCGACATGGGTCGCTTCGACGAAGAAGGGTACCTTTACATCGTCGATCGCAAGAAGGACATGATCATCAGCGGCGGCGAAAACATCTTCCCCAACGACATCGAGGACGTGCTTTACAAACATCCCGCGGTGCACATGGCGGCGGTCGTCGGAGCGCCAGACCCGACATGGGGCGAAATCGTCGTGGCGGTCGTCACCAAGCAACCCGGTTTTTCCGTCAGCGAGGCCGATTTGATCGCCCACTGCAAACGATCGCTGTCCAGTTTCAAGGTGCCGAAAAGAATCGATTTCGTCGAACAGCTGCCAATGTCGTCTTTCGGAAAAATACTGCGACGCGAGGTGCGAAGCCCCTATTGGGAACGTCAGAGCGTTCAAGTCTAGGAGACGGATGGACGTGCAACAACTCCGTCCGGCTGCGCGGGCGAGCCGCCTGGATAATGATCATCACTGGATGATGGTCATCATTCTTTCATGACTGCAACTTTCCGATCAGGCATAGTGGCGCCACCATGAAACTACAGCCAAACAAGCCGGCCCTTAGCGATTCCCAACCGCGCCACATCGGCATTCTTGCTTATCCCGGCGTCGCGTTGCTCGACGCCGTCGGTCCGCTCGAGGTCTTTGCCGCCGCTAATATCGTTCTCGCCAAACGTTCACCGCCCTGCGCCAAAGCCTATCACGTTGAAATCTGGTCAGAGCGTGTCGGAGCCATTGACGGATCCTTTGGCGTTAGCTTGAACGCGACGCGCTCGATTGCGGCAGCGGCCCCTTTCGAGCTCGATACCCTGATCGTGGCCGGCTCGCCCGGGACTGGCAACCTGATATCCAAGCCTTGTGTCGATTGGCTCCGGGAAGCCACGGGAGGAATCCGCCGGGTGGGCGGAATCTGCACCGGTGTTTTCCTGCTGGCGGAAGCCGGCCTGCTGGATGGTTGCCGCGCCGTGACGCATTGGGCCTTTTGCGATGAACTGGCGCGGCGCTACCCGGCGATCCGGGTCGAGCCCGACCCGATTTTTCTGCGAGACGGCCGGTTCTACACGACGGCCGGCATGACCGCCGGCATGGATCTCGCCCTTGCCCTGGTGCAGGACGATCTCGGACGCGATGTCGCACTTGCGACTGCCCAGCTGCTGGTGGTTTTCCTCAAGCGGCCCGGGGGCCAGTCGCAATTCAGCGCCCACCTCGCGGCCCAGCTTGACGGCGACGGTCCGATCGCCGAACTGCAGCGCTGGATTCTCGACCACCTCGATACCGATCTTACCATCGAGGCGCTTGCGGAACGCGTGCATATGAGCCCGCGCAACTTCGTGCGCAACTTCGAGCGCGAGGCCGGCACGCCGCCCGGCGTTTTCGTCGAACGGGCGCGCCTCGATGCAGCGCGCCGCGCTCTAGAGGACGGCGAGGATCAACTTGCGACCATCGCCAAGCGATGCGGCTTCACCAGCGCCGAAATCCTTCGCCGCCTCTTTCAGCGACGCCTGAGCGTGAGCCCGACCGCCTACAGGCAGCGCTTTCGATCGGCGCGCTGATGGGCATAAAGGCGAGACGACGTTGCGCGCCTTGAAAGTGGTCGAGTCCCGGCCTGACCGCGAGACGGCTCCGATCCCAAATTTGGCACAAAAGGTGGGACGGATGGCATGGTCCGGTGGGGTGCGGGCTCGGTACACTCCGCCTGCATGCTGAGCGGCGGAGTGTACCGATGGAAGACGCAAAACAGATCGCCCTTCGCGCGTTGACCGGCGCCTTCATCGACCGGGATCCGAGTGTGGTGGAGCGCTATTTCGCCCCCGATTACATTCAGCACAATCCCGCCATTCCAAACGGCCGGACCGCCATTCCCGGTCTTATCGCCAGCTTAAGCAAAGATTTTTCCTATGAGCCCGGCATGGTCGTGGCCGAGGGCAATTTGGTCATGGTGCACGGCCGCTATGTCGGCTGGGGACCGAAGCCGATGGTGGCGGTCGACATTTTCCGCGTGGTGAACGGCAAGTTGGTTGAGCACTGGGATGTGATGCAGGAAGAAGTGCCCGCATCCGCGACGGCGAGCGGCAATCCCATGTTCAGCCCGGTCGGCCGCGGCTCGTGACCGGCCTGGCGGCCGCAAGGATGTCGTGGCACGCCCATCAATGCTTCGATTCGAGTTGAGCATGTGCCGAACGCGCCGTTGGCCAATTATCCGTCATGGCTCAGCATCAGCCCCGCCCGCGCTCCTCAGACACGCAAAGCCGTTTCTTGAAGGTGGCGAGGGCGCGCATTCGTAACAGCGCAGCTGTCGGCTGCATCGCTCCGTCATGTCCTGCAAGCGCGTAGCCAGCTTAAAAATTCTCTTCAAGCCGAGCAACGATTTCCAGGAGCCAAAGAGCGCACGTCTGATCCCGTGGCTTTGTGCTCAAACCGCAGCGACTCGTATTTTGGCAGGGAACGTGGGGCCAATGGCATGGTCGAAGATGGTGTCGCTTCGTTAGATTTTTGAACTGTAAACAACGAGCAGCGGAGAGAAAAGTGGCGAAGAACCTGTCCACCTATCGCGCAGTCCATGTGGTGAGCAAAGGCAAGCTGGAGCTGGCCGAAAAGCCACTGCTTGATCCGCCCGCAGGCCACGTCCGCATCCGCGTCGAAGCCTGCGGCGTGTGCCATTCGGACGCCATAACAGTGGATGGGCTCTTGCCGATCCAGTATCCGCGCGTGCCTGGCCACGAAGCGGTTGGAAAGATCGATGTCATCGGCCCTGGCGTCGAAGGCTGGCGCGTCGGCCAACGCGTCGGCGTCGGCTTTCTCGG
>Ga0137412_10001972_pt1 | contig 16149 bp, 6 predicted proteins | sample CZODoug2_1_16fun_FD_122160 | JGI IMG/M metagenome (GOLD analysis project Ga0137412, IMG submission 122160) | Vadose zone soil fungal communities from Angelo Coast Range Reserve, California, USA - CZODoug2_1_16fungal (Hybrid Assembly) | ecosystem: Environmental > Terrestrial > Soil > Vadose zone...
CGCCTCCGCCTGCCCGGCCCCTGTTTGAAACTGCAAGTCTTTCTGCTGGCGTTCCTGCCGCTTTTCCAGGGCCCGTGCAAAATCCGGCAACTTTTGCGCTGGAGGCTCTTCAGCACGTGCCGCAGCGCTAGCGGCTGCTGCGATCGCACTCGGCGGGCGATGACGCGGCGGCTCCGGTTGAGGTTCCCTCGACGCTTGCGGCGGCGCTTCCCCCTGCTGGATCTGCACGTGATACAAATACCGAATCGTTTCGTTGTCGATCCGCGCCATCATGTCTTCAAACAGAATGAACGCTTCCTTCTTGAACTCGACCAGCGGATCTTTCTGGCCGTAGCCGCGCAGACCGATGCCTTCCTTTAAGTGGTCGAGCGAAAGCAGGTGGTCCTTCCACTGCGTATCCACCACATCAAGAATGATTCGCCGCTCCAGCCAGCGCAGCAGGTCCGGGCTGAACTGCTTTTCCTTCTCCGCGTAGCGCGTCTTCACCGCTTCCGCCAACGCCTCCGCCAATTCGTCGTGGTTCAGCGCCGCCGGGTCCGCGCCCGCAGCCTTGGCGTCGATTCCAAACTGGCTGTTCACCTCGGCCAGCAACTGCGCCGTGTTCCATTGCCCGGGATGCTGGTCGCGCGGGCAATACGTATCCACCAGTTCGCGCGCAACGTCTTCCGCAATTCCCAGCACGTAATCCCGCTGATCTTTCCCTTCCAGCGCGGAGCGGCGAATCGCATAAATCGTCTCGCGCTGCTTGTTCATTACGTCGTCGTATTCCAGCAGGTGTTTGCGCGCATCGAAGTTCTGCGCTTCCACGGATTTCTGCGCGTTCTCGATGCGGTTCGAGATCAATTTCGACTCGATTGGCACGCCCTCCGTCATCCCCAGCCGGAACATCATCTGTTTCACGCGCTCGCCGCCGAAAATCCGCATCAGGTCGTCTTCGAGCGACAAAAAGAATCGCGAGGAGCCAGGGTCGCCCTGGCGTCCCGCGCGCCCGCGCAACTGATTGTCAATGCGCCGCGCTTCGTGCCGCTCCGTGCCCAGAATGTGCAAGCCGCCGAGCGCTACCACTTCGTCATGCTCCGCCTTGCACTGATCCGAGAACTGCTGGTAGACCGGATCCCACTGGTCCTTCGGCACCTGGAAAATCTTTCCTTCGTGCTGGAACAAAACCATCGGGACAACCGCCGCCGGCGGAGCATCGCCGTTCGTGCTGTCCGCGCCGATCACCGCGGGCGCCGCCGCGTACGGGATTGCCAACTTGTTTTTCAAGAAATGCTCGCGGGTCATGGCTTCAGGATTCCCGCCCAGCAGGATGTCCGTGCCGCGGCCGGCCATGTTCGTCGCCACGGTCACCGCGCCCTTGCGTCCGGCCTGCGCCACGATGCGCGATTCGCGCTCGTGCTGCTTCGCGTTCAGCACCTGGTGCGGTACGGCGGCCTTCTTCAGAATCTCCGCGATCGTTTCGGACTTCTCAATCGAAATCGTGCCCACCAGCACGGGCTGGCCGCGCTGGTGATAGTGCCGGATTCCGTTCGCCAGCGAATTGTCTTCCTGCAGAATCCCGTTCACCACGGCTTCAAACTTTTCCTTCTCCGTCCGGTACACCACGTCCGGATGTTCCTTGCGGATCAGCGTGCGGTTCGTCGGGATCACAACCACGTCCAGGTTGTAAATCTTCCCGAATTCGGCCGCTTCCGTCTCCGCCGTTCCGGTCATTCCGGCCAGCTTCTTGTACATGCGGAAGTAATTCTGGAAGGTGATCGTGGCCAGCGTCTGGTTTTCCCGCTCGATCTTTACGGTTTCCTTCGCTTCCACCGCCTGGTGCAAGCCGTCCGACCAGCGCCGCCCCGGCATCTGCCGCCCGGTGAACTCATCGACGATGATCACTTCGCCGTCTTTCACCACGTAATCCACGTCGCGCTTGTACAGCGTGTGCGCCCGCAACGCCTGGTACACATGGTGAATCTGCTCCATATGCGCCGGGTCGTACAAATTCCCCAGTCCCAGCAGCCGCTCACACTTGCTGACGCCTTCTTCCGTCAGCGTCGCGGTGCGGTGCTTTTCATCCAGCGTGTAGTCAATGTCCTGAATCAGCTTGGGAATAATTTTGTCGATCTTGAAATACTTATCGGTGGATTCTTCCGACGGCCCCGAAATAATCAGCGGCGTACGCGCCTCGTCGATCAGGATGGAGTCCACTTCGTCCACAATCGCAAACTGGTGGCCGCGTTGCACGCAGCTTGCCAGGTCATACTTCATGTTGTCGCGCAGGTAATCGAAACCAAATTCGTTGTTCGTGCCGTATGTCAGGTCGGCCGCATACGCCGCCCGTCGCTGCACGTCATCCAGATCGTGCACAATCACGCCAACAGTCAGTCCCAGCGCCTTATAGAGCGGGCTCATCCACTCCGCGTCGCGCCGCGCCAGGTAATCGTTCACCGTCACGATATGCACGCCGCGCCCGGCCAGCGCGTTCAGCGCCGCAGGCAAAGTCGCCACCAGCGTTTTCCCTTCGCCGGTCTTCATTTCGGCGATTTTCCCGTCGTTCAGCACCATTCCGCCGATCAACTGCACGTCGAAATGCCGCATCTTCAGGAATCGCCGCCCGGCCTCGCGCACCAATGCGAACGCCGGCACAATCGCGTCTGTCAGCGCCTTCTGCAACTCATCTTTGTACGCAGGTTCGGCGGGATCCGCGTCTTTCAACTGCTCTTGCACCTGAGTCCGCAGCGCCGCGAAACGTTCCTTCAGTTGCTCGTCGCTCAACGCCTGCACTTCCGGCTCCTGCGCATTCATCGCAGCAACCAGCGGCTCCAGCTTCTTCAGGTCGCGCTCGTGTTTCGTCCCAATAAAACGCGCAATTACGCTGTCTACTGCCTTGGCTACATCCATGGAAGGTTTACCGTCTCCTGACGGAGGCATACAGGCTCGCGGCCCTGTTCGCACCAGCCGCACCGCCCAAACAATTCATTGTAACTGGTCAGGCGCGCTCCCGCCAAGAAACACCGTCCCTTTGGAGTGTTGCGGGCTGATGCCTGAACAACAATCGCAAAGCAAGCGCTTTGGCCCCCGCGGGCATATAATTCTGCTATGGATCACAGTAAGCTCGTTGTCGTCCGGTCCTACGGCAACCGCCCTGAGGCGGACCTGGCCAAGGGCATGCTGGAGGATGCTGGCATCCAGGCCCTAATCCAAGCTGACACCGCAGGAGGAATGCGTGAACACCTTGCGTGGACCGGCGCCGGGTTTAAGATTCTGGTGCGCGACGAAGACGCAACGCTCGCGCGGGACGTCCTTACTCCGATAGCAGAAGGTGACGCAATCCCTGAAGCGGACGTTCAAGATGATGATGAGCGTGGACCATCCCGGCGCCGGTTTACCCTAGAAAGACTTCATTCCAACTTCCCCAGATAATATGTCTGTTCCGCCGTGGAACGAGTAATCAGTGGGCCTGTTCGGTTTTTTGTCCGGTGGTGGCGGGAGAACTGGTCGGATGAGTTTTCGGAGTCTCGAAACTTTCGCGTTTCAGGCGCGCTTCGCCGTCCACGAGCACCGTGAATTCCACGTCCTTGGGAATCGCAACATCTTTGCCCGAATTGAGTGGCAGAACCGCGTCCGCTGAAGTATTGGAAGAGCCAGAAGCTTCCTGGTAGCAGCGGACCTTCACTTGCTCTCCATCGGCCAACGCGATCGAAGTAATGCTGAACGCCAACTTGCCGCCGTGGCCGAAACGCTTCTTGGGTTCCGCTTCGGCAATGACGCCGCTCACCTTCGATCCCACCGGCAATACGGTGACGCCATCGACGATCACGTCTTCCACGACTTCAAGTTCGACCGCGTCACCCACGTGGGCCGTAGCCGATGAAATCGTCTTGCTGAGCTTCACGCGAACGGGCGTGTTATTTGCCAGCGCGAACGCACCCGTGCCAGTGTGTGCAGGTCCAGCCACCTCGTTCCGGGGCTCATCGTAGTGGGTGCGTTCCCGCGCGGGCGCCTTCGCTGCCGGCGCTGGCAAGCCGGTCCCCGGCTGATCTTTGAGCAAAGAGATGCTCGTTCGCGGAACAAATCCGGCCTCGCCAGCGGCGGTCCGCACGCTGTAGTAATCGTCGCTGCGCCCAGTGACGCGCACAACCTCGCCGCACTGCAACGTCATGCGCACTTCCAGGGTGGTCATCGAGCTATATAGATAGACATACCCGCCGTCCCGCGCGCAATCGATCCGCCCCGTGCTCTGCGCACTTGCTGGGAAAGAAAACAAAAAGCAAAGCACGCTGCCACCGCAGAAAGCCAAGAGTTTCATGCCATACCTGCCGGTTCAATTGAATTGGAAACTACCCTTCTATCCCAACTCAATGCGGCGCGGGTGACAAGGGCCTAGGACACGGTAGTGTGCATAAAACGATACGAACTAGTTAGGGCAACACCCGCTGCCACACTGGAACGCCAGCCGAGACGCACACGGCTCTCTTCCTCGCCAGAGCAAAACCACAAGGTGCCTCATAAAATATCCCGCGGCCCTATATAATGCGCCCATGGCTAGTTCGGGGCCCCACTTGACAGACACCGCAAACAGTAACCTGCCACGCCAGGAACCTTTCCTGCGCCTGCAGTCAGTGATGGTCTATGTGCGGAATCTCGATCGAAGCCTGGAGTTCTATCTGGACCTGCTCGGCTTTCAGATTGTCTTTGACGGACGCTCGCAACCTGGGAAAACCGGGCAGCCATGGGTGGTGGTCTCTCCGCCTGACGGCACAGCCAACTTAACCTTGATCGTGCCGCGCACGGACTCCGAACAGTTTAAACAAATTGGCCGCGCATCCCACGTAACCTTCGTCACCGAAGACGTGCTTGCAAAATTCCGCGAATGGAGCAAACGCGGCGTCCATTTTCTTTCCAACCCGCGTCTCCGGCGCTTCAAGCACGCTTTGCAATTGAAGCCGTCGCTCTCAAATGATGCCGGTGCTCCCAACGATCATGCTCCGCCGATCTGGGGAGCCGTCTTCAGCCGCTTCCGGGATCCCGACGGCAACACATTTTCGCTTGTCAGCTTTGATGAAGTCACTCACGCCGTAGAGACGCAGCGCCGCGCAATCGCCGACCGTCAAGAGGCCGAACGCCGCGCCGCGCAGGAACTCGAAATCGCGCAGCAGGTGCAATCCCGGCTCTTCCCGCAGACACTCCCCCGCCTGCGGACGCTCGAATACGCCGGCATCTGCCACCAGGCGCGCCAGGTTGGCGGCGACTACTACGATTTTCTCGACCTGGGTGGAGAGCGCCTCGGCCTGGTCGTTGGCGACATTTCCGGAAAAGGCATCGCGGCGGCTCTCTTGATGGCCAATCTCCAGGCCAACCTTCGCAGCCAGTCCGCTATCGCATTGGATCAGCCCCAGCGTTTTCTCTGCTCGGTGAATCAGCTTTTCTGCCAGAACACTTCAGGCGGTTCCTTCGCCACGCTTTTCTTCGCCGAATATGACGACACGGCTCGCCGCCTTCGCTACATCAATTGCGGCCATCTCTCGGCACTGCTCCTTCGCGCTGATGATTCCCTCGATCGGCTCAGCTCCACAGCGACGATTCTCGGCGCTTTCAAGGAGTGGGAATGCGAAGTGGAGGAAAGCCAACTCTTTCCCGGAGACACTCTGGCGCTATACACCGATGGCATCACCGAAGCCTTCAGCCCGCACCGCGAAGAGTTTGGTGAAGAGCGCCTGGTGGAAGCCCTGCGCCGCCACCGCGCCCTTCCACCGTGCGAGCTGCTCTCTTCCGTTGTGGACGAAGTTCGCCGGTTCAGCCCCCACGAACAACATGACGACATTACGCTGATCGTCGCGAAGTGCCTGCCCCACTGAAGTAATCCTCGGCAGAATCGACCGCAACCTCTCGCTCGCAAAACTGGAAAATAACTGGACTATCGGGAAATTTTGGGAATCAAACGATCTGCACCAGCTCCGGCGGGCAATCGCGCAGGTTTTCGATCGAAATGCTCTTTTCTGAAGTCTTCGCGGTCGGTGCCGGCACCAGTCCATAACTCCGGTTGCGTCCCTCGCGCTTCGCCAGGTACAGCGCCTTGTCTGCCAGCTCGATCACGTTGTCAATCGAGAGCAACTGCGAGTCCCCGGGCATCCACGGATACGGCGCCCATCCGATCGAGCACGTCTTGTGCAACTGAACTCCGTTGCCGACATCAAACGGCAGGTCGCGCACGGCTTCCAGTACGCGCGTGCATAGCAGCCCCGCATTCTCGCGGTCCGTCGTCCGGCATACCAGCAGGAACTCTTCCCCGCCCCATCGCACCAGGTCGTCCGAACGCCGCATCACAGAGCCAATGCGCTTCGCCACTTCCTGCAGCAACTTGTCGCCCGCCGCGTGGCCCATCTCGTCGTTCACGCGCTTGAACCGGTCGATGTCCACCAGCACAAAAATCAGCTCCCGTGGCGCCGCACCCGCCTTCTGCGCATCGCCGAACCTCTGATGCGATCGCAATGTTTGCGCTTCATCCGTGGGGATCGTTTCGTAGAAATAGCGCCGGTTCCGCGTACCCGTCAATGGATCGGTCAGCGAGATCTGTTCCAATTCCTTATTCTTCTGCAGCAATTCCGCGCTTCGCTGCGCCACCGCCTGCTCCAGTTCGCTCTTTCGCCGGTTCAGCGTTCGCGTTCGCAGCGAAACGAAAGCCCAGATGCCGCCCATTAACCCCACAACCGCCAAACCCCGGATCCAACTGGATTGCCACACATTCGGCAGCACCCGGAAATAAAAACTCGTCTTCGCGGAATAATTCGGCGCATCCGCCTGTTTGCACTGCACCCAGAACTCGTAACTTCCCGGTGGCAACCCGCCGTAGCGCACTTCGCGCTGGAGCGTTTCCGTCGGATGTTTCTCCAGTCCGTTCAACTGGTAGCGGCAAGACACCTCTTCCGGCGTATCCAGCACCATCGGCGAAAATTGCACCATCAGGGATCCGTCGATCGAATCCACAAAGGACTTCTGGTCCACACTGCGTTCCGTGCCGCCCAGTGAAACCGAAGTCAGCACCACATTCGGCGAAGCGGCTTTTTTCGCCTCGCCCACCGGCTTGTATCGCGACAATCCCCGCGACGTCGCAATCAGGTAGCTTCCATCCGCTTCTTCCCGCGTTCCCGTCCACGGACTTAAATCATCCCAGATCAATCCATTCGCATGGTTCAGCCGCTGCAAATGGCCGTCCGGCCAGAGAATGACGATCCCATCCGTCCCGTTGAACCAAATTCGGTTCTCCGCGTCGCGGCCCACCACTGTCCGATCCCAATCCCGAAATTCAAATCGAGGCACCCCGCCCGGCCCCAGCGTTACGTGCGTCACACCCACAACGTCGTTGTACGCCACCCAGACCTCGTCGTCGTTGGGCGCGGCAAGGCTTGTCATGGTCTGGCCGTTCAAGCCGTCCTTCACCTTCAGGACTCTCCAGTTTTTACCGTCGTAGCGGTACAGTGTCCCGGGGCCGGTCGCCCACAGCACACCTTTCGGGGAGAAGGTCAGATACTCGATTTCCGCCTCATCCATTGCGGGCAGCGGGACTTCCACCGGCATTGTGGCCGGTCCGCGGGGCACGAATCGCACCAGCCGCGCGCGCGTGGTCGCCCAGATGCTGCCGTCCGGCGCGGCCTGAATGGTCACAAAATTTCTTCCCCGGAAATTCGCGATGGTGGTTGTCGCGTAAGATTCCGGGTCAATCTGGACAATCGCGCCCGTGATAGTCAGCGCCCAGATGGATCCATCCCGAGCAAGCTGCATCTGACGGATCTGCCTCCCCACGCGTTCCCGCAGCGCAGGCACGTTCTCCCAGCTTCGTGTGTCTCCGTTCCAGATTCCGATTCCGTGCGCCGTGCTCACCCACAACCGTCCCTGGCGATCCCGGAGCGTCGTCCAAGTTGAGTTATCCGGCAATCCTTCCGCTGTTGTCCACGCCGACCACTCGCGCACTCCCGTCAGCCGGTCCAGCCCCGTGCCCGAGCCGCCCACCCACAAAGTTCCTTCGCGGTCTTCGAGCGCGCATTGAATCAGGTTGCTAACCAGCCCGTGCTTCACGTTCACCAGCCGCCACTGGCCATTCTGTTGCCAGTACAATCCCGCAGAACTTGGTACCAAAAGTTTCCCCTCGGCGTCGACCGAAGGTTTCCCTTCTTCCTCGTTCGCCTCGCCGGCTACTTCCTCTTCAAATATCAGTTTGCGGTCGCGCAGGTCCACTCGGGCCAGCCGGGTCGCGGTCCGTAGCCAGAGCATTCCAATGCCGTCGAATTGCAGTGCCACTACGCGCTCATTTGGCAGACGGATCCCAGACTCCACTTCCATCTCCCGGGATCCCGCGTTCAAGTGCACCAACTTCCGCCCAGCCGTAAACCAGATGGAATCATCCACCGACCGGACAATTCCCTCGGGCGTTTCCCAATTGCCGAGTCCTTGCGCGATGGTTTCCGTCTTGCCAGGATTCTTCGGATCAAGCTTCAACAGGCCGCGCTTGTACGTCAGCGCGTAAACAATCCCCCGGCTGTCCACGGCAAAAATCTGCACCCCGTTCAACAGCGGCATCGAACTCGCTGGAATCTCCAGTTTCTGAAACTGCCCATCCTTGTAAAACGCGATTCCGCGAGTTCCCGCAAACCACGGTGTGCCGTCCGGGGCAATCAAAAGGTCCACAACGTAGTGCCCGATGATGCTCTCCACCTCGAGCATTTTTTTCGCGCGCGTACCATCGTAGCGATAGAGTCCCGTCTGCGTGCCGATCCACAGAAATCCCTGCGCATCTTGTCCCAGCGCGGTTGCCGTTATTGCGCCCATGCCCTCCTGGTCCTGAAACCTCTGCACTGTGAATCGCGGATTTTCAGGGAAGTCCTGGCGCGTTTCTTCCGCCCGCGCTCCCGTCAGCAACGCCGCGAGGGCACACAATGCCGCGCAAATCCGGATTTGACGTCCCTTAGACATTTAGGCAGACCACCCTTACTGACTTTCTTGCCCGCAACAGGGCGCACATGGGCGTAACAAATCGCTAAAAGCAGATTAAAGTGGAAATTGTGTAGGGTAAATACCTCAAAGGTACCGCGTTGTAGTACTTGCGAATAGTTACTGGTTGTGTACTAACCGACAAATCCGAATAAGTTGCGCTGTCCCTTAATTGCAATTTCCCGACCAGCAGCTTTTCCTAAGGCGTCTACTCGGCGTTACCTTTTCCCAGGCTCTCCATCAGCAGCTTGCGCAACCTTCCGCGCTCCTCAAGCCCTATGTCGATGATTTCAAAGGACATATCCTGCGCCCGGTAGTCCCTCATCAACGCCGTCGCCTGCACATTTCGCAACCCCAGTTGCACTCGCAATTGCACCTTCGTTCCTGGTGCCAGATGCATGTTGGTCGTCGCCAGTCCGCCTGCCAGGCTTGCCGTCTTAATTTCCAACCGGCAATTCTGTTTCAGGTTCGTGCTCACGGCCGCCACGCTCTTCCGCAGCCGGATTCGCGCGTGCCTGCGCTGCCGCACAAACTTGGACTCGACAGGTATCTCCAGCGGCTCCAGCGTCAGATCCTCGATTTCGATGCCGCTCTCCGGCAAAAACTTTCTCGCCCATTCCGGATCCATCTTCGCCAGCGCCTGAAACGCCGCGATTCGCAATTCCTGGGGATTCGCCCAGCCGAAAATCTTCTTCGCTTCCACAATTCGCCGCAGCGTGTTCGTCGACTCCGGTGCGCGCAATCTCCCCAATGCTTCCAGCGCCTTCAACCGCAAATAAGGCGCTGCATCGGCCGGCAAATCCCCGTCGGCGATGGTCAGCAATCGTCCGAGCGCCTCGCGATCTCCGGTTATCCCCACTTCGTCAATCACCAGCGGCATCACCAGCGGATCCACGTGGTCCAGCAGAGCCAGCAGCAAGCGGCAACTCCCGTGCGCGCCGCAGCCCGCGACTTGCCTGATGACGCGGTCCTGCGACGTTCGTGGAAAATCCTTCATTCGCCCGGGCAGAAAAACTTCCGCGGCCTGGATATCGAGCCTTGTCAGCAACCCAACCATGTCCGCCGCTTCCGCCACCGGCCCGCCGCGCACCGTATCCCGCAAATACTGCAGCGCCTCTTCGCCCAGTTCCAGCGCCAGGCTCGCCACATTCTCCAGATCGCTCCGGAACTGGCAACGATTGAAGCGCGTGGACAATTGCTCCATCGCCGTTTGCGGCAGGTGTTTGAGCACTCCGGTCAGTCCAGCCGCCAGTCCTCTTGCGCGTAATGCCTCCTCCACAAATTCCGGCACCCGCTCTTCAATCCCCATCTTCGTCCGCAGCGTCTTCGCAATTCCCGGGCGTTGCGATTCCACTCCGTCCAGCAGATTCAACGCTTGGGACATCGCCGCATAATGGCGGTGCGTCGCCGCTTCCTGGCTCAACCGCACGAACGCCGCACTCACAAGCGATTGCAAATCCTGGTCCTGCTCCACGCTCAGCCGCAGCCCAATATGCCGCAGCGCATCCTGCAGCAGCCGCGGACCCGCCTGTGCATACAACCCGGCCATTTCCGAAAGCCCGGTCGCCGCGCGCTTCCTCGCATCCGGCTCTTCGTTATCCGCGCAACTCGCGTAGTTCTGCAGAATGCTGACGGCGTCCGCATTTTCTCCCTGCTTCAGCAATTCCGCCACGTAAGACTGAACGTTTTTCGGCGGAATGCACCACGCTTCCTCCGACAGCAGCACTTCCCGTTTCGCGCTCTCCGGCACCGAAGCCCAGAAGACGCGGTCCAGCATCTCCCGGTGCGATTCCGCCAGAATTCCCGCTTCGGCCATTTTGTCTTCGTGCTGCCCCAGAATATTTCGCAGGTGTTCGATTTCCTGGTTCATGCGGTCCAGCATCTGCCGCACCGCGTTCACCTTCACGTCCCCGCGTTCGAATTGTTCCAGGGCAAACCGGATGGACAAGTGCTCCGCCAGTTGCACCAGCACGCCCTCATCCAGTTTTTTGTTCTTCCCTTGCTCGGCGAGCCCCGCGAGCGCATTTCTCAGCGTCTCCTGCGCCTTGCCAGGCAATTGCGACACCTGATCCTGAAATTCCACCGTGGCCGTGGTTGGATTCGTGCTCGTTCCAATGCTCCCAAACGTCGCCAGCGCCCGCAGGATTCGATAGATCGATTCGTCATCCGGACCTCCAAACATCCGGCCGCCGGTACCTGCCCCTTTTCCGATACCACCGCCAAGCCCCGCGCCCCACCCTGGCCCGCTTCCGATTCCTGCAGCACCCGTTGCACTTCCCAAACCCCCGCTGCCCCGGCCCGTGCCGCCTGCGGCTCCAATCCCCCGGCCGGGTCCCATGCCCAAGCCCGCTCCAGGACCACTATTTCCCAATCCGCTTCCAGCGCCGAGCCCTGCACCCCAGCCTGCCTCTCCTCCTCCTGCGGCGCCGCTTATCGCGATTCCTGGTGCGCCGCTGCCTTCGGCGGTTACCGCTCCGCCGCCCCATCCTTCTCCTGCTCCGGGGCCGGCTCCTTCGCCGCCAGCGCCGGCTTCGCCACCGGTCTTCGATCCCTCCGCCGCAGCAATCAGCTCCAGCAGCTTCTTCGGATCGTTCAGCATTTTGCGGAATTGATCCTGTTGGTCGCCCAGGGTTGCCGCCGCAAGCTGCGCCGCCATGCTGGATTCTTTCAATCTCGAATCCGTGGCCACGAAGCACACTTCATTGACGCGAATGCCCTGGGCATCCGCGATTGCGGTTTTCAATTGTTCGGCAAGTTCAGTGGGCTTTGCTTTTCCAGTGGGAAACGCGTGGACAAATCTGGCGAGTTCGGCTTCCGTAACCTGCTGCGTGAACTGCACGCTGGCCAACCCAGCCGCGGAAAGCAGTTGGGCAAACTGTTTCTCCGCCGGCGACCCCTCCAGCGGCACCCCGTCGAGCAGCAATTGCGCTCCCGAGGCTCCCAGAAGCAATCCAGTCTCTGCACCTTCCGGTATCGCCGTTCGCAATTCATTCCAAGCGACCGTCAACTGCTCCACAACACGTGCATGGTCGTACCCGTATAAGCGCGCAAATTTCAGCAAAATGTTCAGGCTGCGTACGAATGCGCGGGCTGCCGTCGCTTTTGGATCCGTTTTCATCAAGGCTCGTGGGACTCCGTTGCCCACTGACCTTTGAATCGGCCGACTGGGACCTTCTCACTAGTACCGTAGAACTCTTGGACTAGCACGACAATGGTACGGAGGTCCCGTGTGACCCGGGCGTCATCCCGCCATACGTACAGTTCGATTGACTGCACGAACGTACGGGCTCATCTTTTTCGAGTACAGGTGCGTTGTCTGTGATTTGTTGCCGCGAATTACCTCATCACGGCGATTCGCCCAGGACGCTTGGTGCGATTTACCACGTTCGAAGGTTGGGGCAATCCGCCCAATTCCAGCAGCAGCTTCCTTAGCCGGGAGCGTTCGTCCAATTCCATGTCCACAAATTCAAATGCCATCGCCTGGGGCCTGGCGCCGCGCACGATCGCCTGCGCCCGTATGCTCCGCACACCGTGCGAGAACTTCAATGACAGCAGCGAGCCGGGCGCCAGGTGCCGGTCCGAAGAGCCGATTCCTCCGCCCATATTCAGCTCCGCAACGGTCAGGCGCATATTCTCCCGTAAATTCGTGGTGATTGCCTGGACGTGTCTCGTCAGTTTCAACCGCGCGTACCGGCGCTGCCGCGTCACCGACACATTCAGTTCGGGATCCGTCGGCTCCAGCACCAGCTCTTTCCGGTCCAGCCCGCTGGCCATGATTTTTTCGATCGCCAGCGCGGGTTCCACCTTCTGCAACGCCTGCGCCGCGGCGATTCGAAGCTCCGTGTGATACGACCAGCGCCACACCTGTTTCGATTCCAGGAACAGTTGCAGCATTCCGCTGGCGGCGCTGGCGCGCAAGCGTCCTGCCGCCTCGATCGCCTTGATTCGCGTGAATCCTGGCGCGGCGTCGTCGCGGATCAGGTCCAGCAGCAGCGGGATGCACTCCGTCCGGCCGCTCATTCCCATTTCATCCAGCGCCAGCGGCCGGATCAAAGGATCCAGCGACGCATACATGGAGACCAGCAGTAGAGCTCTTTGTTCCGCAGGGGTGGACGACAATTGTCTTATTGTCCGGTCATGCGAAGTCCTCGGCCACTGGGCCAGCCGGGTTGGCAGAGCGTGTACCACGGTCTCTGGCGATAATTGGCTCAACAGTCCGATCACTTCCGTGGCTTCCGTTGCCGGCGCTGTTTGCAGCGTTTCCGCCAGCCGGTTCACCGCTTCCTCGCCCAGCCCGCGCACCATTTCGCCCAACAGTTCGCAATCTTCGCGGAAACCGCAGTTTGCAAAACGATTTGTCAGGTAATGCAGAGATGCTTTCGGCATCAACCCCAGGATGTCCAGCAAACCGTCCTGCGGGTGTCCCGATCTCATTGCATCTTCGATGAATTCCGGCAGCCGATCTTCCGTTCCAATTCTTTGCCGGATGTTGGTGGTCGACCCCGGCCGCAGCGCTTCCACGCTCTCGAGCGAAGCCAGCGCCTGTTGCATGGCAGGATAAAACCTCTTAGCGCCTGCTTCCTGGCTCATCCGCACAAACGCCGCCCCAACCAGTGTTTGCAAATCTGTTTCCCGTTCCACTCCCAGTTGATTCCCAAGCCGCTGAATCACGTCAATCAACGCGCTGCCGTCGCCGCTTCCGTAAAACTCCGCAAGGTCGGACAAGCCAATCGCTGTCGTCCGCCTCGCTTCCGGCGCTTCCAGCGCGATGCAGGCCGCGTACTTCAACAAGATTTCATTAACCGTCTTCAGTTCTCCGCGGCGCAGCATCTCTTCCAGGAACGCACGCACGTTTCGCGGCGGCACGCACCAAGCCTCGTCGGACGTCAAAACCTCTTTCTTGTTTTCCTCCGGAACGTTCAGCCAGAATTCCTGGTCCAGCAATTCCGTGTACGACTGCATCTGCAGGCCCGCGTTGGCCATCGTTTCTTCCTGCTGGCCCAAAATCTTCCGCAGTGCTTCGATCTCCGAGTTCATCCGGTCCAGCAGTTGCTTCACCGCGTTCACTCGCAACTCGCCGCGCTCGTAGCTGTCCAGCGCAAAGCGGATCGCCACGTGCTCCGCCAGCTTCAGGAGCATCGGTTTGTCCGGTTTTTCGTTCGGCGCTTGAGCCGCCAACCCCGCCAGTGCCTGCTGCAAGGTCACCTGCGCACGCACGGGCAGCGTCGAAAGCCGCGACTGAAATGCTGCCGGGTCCATGCGCGAATCCGGATCTTTCCGCGCCTTTCCGAGTTGCGCAAACAGCCCGATCATCGAACGCACATCGTCTTCGGCGACTGCGTACGCGCCACCCGCACCTGCAGCCCCGGGCATGCCGGGGACTCCCCCCGTCATGCCGCCTTTCAACATCGCTGTGGCCGCCAGCCACTTGCCCGGTTCGCTGCTTGTGCCGGTCCCGCCGCCAGTTCCTCCGCCCGCTCCCCCTCCGGTTCCGCCACCGCCAAATCCACCACCCGGTCCGCCGCTGCCGCCGACTCCGCCTCCTCCGCCCCCGGGTCCACCGCTACCGCCCTTGCCGTCGCCTCCGCCAGGAACACCTGCACCCGTTCCGCTGCCCAAGCCACCGCCCGGTCCGCCGCCTGTTCCACTGCTTGTCGCCGTGCCGGGTTTGCCGGCATCCCACAAACTTCCGGCGCCACCCGTGCCGCCGCTCCAGCTTGCGCCGCCGCTTGTCCCGCCGCCCCCTCCGCCGCCACCCGGACCAAATCCCAGGCCGCCTCCGCCGCCGCTTCCTCCGCGATTACTTTCCGCGGCCAGAATCAGTTGCAGCAATTTTTGTGGGTCCTCAAATATTTCGCGGAACTTGTCTCCCTGCGCGCCCAGCACTTTCGACGTCAATTGCGCCGCAACTTTTATTCCCGCCACCGAACTGTCTTCCGCCACGAATCGAATTTCATTGATGCGAATGCTCGGGTCACCGGCCATCGCGGTTTTCAATTGTTCGGCAAGTGAACTTGGCTTGGCATTTCCGCTCGGGAAGGCGCGCGCGAATCGCGCGAATTGCGGTTGGGTAAGATTTGGTGCGAAGTGAATACTTGCGATACCGGAAGAAGTCAGAAGTTGCGCGAAACTTTTCTCCGCCGCCGCGGCTCCCAGCGGAACTCCATCCAGCAGGATCTGGTTTCCCGAAGCGCCCAGCAGCAATCCCGTATCGCGGCTTTCTTGCAGCGCAGCGTGCAACTCTTTCCACGCCGTTTCAAACTGCGCCATCGTCCGGACGTGCCCGAATTCATACAAGCGCGCAAATTTCAGCAGAATGTTCAAGCTGCGAACAAAGGCGCGGGCCGATTGTCGGGTATCTCCAGCCATTTCTGCTGATTCCCCTCGATGAAACCCTACTCCTACACTAGGCTGCCTCTCCACAGTAAACAAGCCTTCCCGCGTTTCATGTCTCCATCTGACTAATAGAAGTATCGTTTCCGATACATTTCTTCATTGTTTGCCTCTCATGTTGCTCTTCTGCCTGTCTCGTCAGTACAATCTCTCCTGGCCTGTTCGATTAGCGCCCATCCCGGCTCCCTTCCTGGGCTACGTGGGTTCTTAAGGCCCCTCTAATAAAATGGCTGTTCACCAAACTCCGGCCCACTTGAAAGCGGAGATGCCCCAGATTCCGGGCGTCGCCGGCCCGCGCAAGCCCGCCCCGAACCCCATGCTTCCGCTGATCATCGGCCTCATGGTCATCGGCATCATCTTGCTCTTTGCGGTTCGTTGGCTGTCTCGGAACAAGGTAATCGAACCTGCTCGCGCGGAGCAAGCTCCCCAACTGGAAATTCCTCCTCCGCCGCCGGACCCGGCATCACTACTGCCCCACGCCACGGAATCCGACCCGGTGATTGCAACTGTCGCTGACCTTTCCAAGCCCTGGGCCTCAGCGGACTTTTTCGTGCGCAATCGCCTGACCGGTGAAAATATTCCAGCGACGATCGTCCGCCTGCCCTCCGGCTCTCCCACTCTTCCCACGGGCTACTGGGCTTTCTCGCGTAAAGCTCCGTATGGCTCCTGCCAACTCGAATACATCGCCGACCTGAAAAGGCTTCGCGAGGACTACGGCTTCCCCCGCGCCAATCATCCCCTCGTCGGCAATCCTTGCAGCCGCACTCTCTACGATCCTCT
>Ga0137412_10001973_pt1 | contig 16147 bp, 17 predicted proteins | sample CZODoug2_1_16fun_FD_122160 | JGI IMG/M metagenome (GOLD analysis project Ga0137412, IMG submission 122160) | Vadose zone soil fungal communities from Angelo Coast Range Reserve, California, USA - CZODoug2_1_16fungal (Hybrid Assembly) | ecosystem: Environmental > Terrestrial > Soil > Vadose zone...
TCGCGATATTTGGCAACCGTGCGCCTGGCCACGGGTATGCCCTCTTGCGACAAAATTTCCGCGAGCTTGGCGTCGCTCAACGGATTGTCCGGATTCTCCTGCGAAATCAGCTTCTTTATCTTGGCGCGAATCGCCGTGGATGACATTTCGGTGCCGTCCGCGGCCGCGACATGGCTCGAGAAGAAATAGCGGAATTCGAACACGCCGCGCGGCGTGTGCATGTACTTGGCGGTGGTGACGCGCGAAATCGTCGACTCGTGCATCTCGACCGCTTCGGCCACGTCCTTCAGGATCAGCGGCTCCATGGCCTCCTCGCCGACCTCGAAAAAGCTCGTCTGTCGCTGCACGATGCAGCGCGCGACCTTCACGAGGGTTTCGTTGCGGATTTCCAGGCTGCGCATCAGCCAGCGCGCTTCCTGCAATTGAGTGCGCAGCATGGCGTGGTCGGGTGCGCGCGATATCAAATTCGCATAGCTCTGATTCACGCGCACGCGCGGCACGGTGGCTTGGTTGATTTCCACGACCCAGCCATGATCGGTGCGGCGCACGAAAACATCGGGGATCACGTATTGCGCCTGGGTCGGATTGACCGCCGCACCGGGGCGCGGGTGGCAGGAGCGCACCAGCGCCAACGCCATTTCCAGATCGCACTCGCTGCAGCGCAACTGCCTGCGCAGCAGCACCAACTGCTGGCCGGCGACCAGATCCAAATGCTCGAGGGCGACCCGGATAGCCACGTCGCGCGCCGGCGTGCTCGGATCGAGCTGGCGAAGCTGCAGTGCGATGCATTCGCCCAAATTGCGGGCGCCCACGCCGGCAGGCTCCAGGGACTGCACGATCTTGAGCACCCTCTCTACTTCGCTTGAAGTGGCCTCGATCTCCGGCAGCAGGCTCAAGCGCACATCCTCGAGCGAGTCCTTCAGATATCCATCGTCCGTGATGGCGTCGCAGATGACACGGGCGATGGCGATGTCGATGGCGGACAGCTTGGCGAGTTCCAGCTGCTCGATGAGCTGTTCCTGCAGGGTTTGGCTGTGCTGGTCGCTGAAATCGCTGCTGCGATCGTCATCGCCCGACCAAGCTCTGTCCGACGGGCCGCTGGTTTGCTCGCCCCACGCTTCGTCGGCAATTTCGACTTCCGGAGTCTCGCGCTGATCAGCCGGTGTGCTGATGCCGTCCAACTCGGTATATTTTTCATCCAGGCGAACCGGCAGTTCTTCGCGGTCGCGCACCGTATCGGGTACCTCCGCCTCGTCCTCGCCCTCGAGCATCACATTGGTCTCGAGTGTCTCGCGGACATGGGCCTGCAGGTCGAGCGACGGCAGCTGCAGCAGCCGGATCGCTTGCTGCAGCTGCGGGGTCATGGTCAGCTGCTGACCAATGCGAAGCTGCAGACTTGGCTTCAACATATTTGTTTCAGGCCCAACCTATAGTTTGAAATCCTGGCCCAAGTACACCTCACGCACCTGCGGGTTGGCAAGAATCTGGTCCGCAGAACCTGAGGCTAGGACGCTGCCCTGACTGACGATATAGGCTCTGGCGCAAATACCCAAGGTCTCTCTGACATTATGATCCGTAATCAGCACGCCGATGCCCTTGTCGGACAAGTGCTTGATTATTCTCTGTATATCGGCAACCGAGAGGGGGTCGACGCCTGCAAACGGTTCATCCAGAAGGATAAATTGCGGATCGGCCGCCAAGGCCCTCGCGATCTCCACGCGGCGCCTCTCGCCGCCCGACAGGCTCAATCCCAAGCTGTCGCGCACATGGCCGATATGCAGCTCCCCCAGCAGCTCCTTCAAGCGGGCGGTGCGGCCGGCATCGTCGAGTCCCGGACGAGTCTCGAGGATGGCCATGATGTTGTCGGCCACCGATAGCTTGCGGAAAACGGAAGGTTCCTGCGGTAAATACCCCAAACCCAACTGGGCTCGCCGGTGCATGGGCATCCGGCTGATATCGCGATTATCCAAGAAGATCTCGCCATGTTCGCAGCGGGCCAGCCCCACGATCATGTAGAACGCGGTGGTCTTGCCGGCACCGTTGGGGCCCAACAGCCCGACGACTTCGCCGCTTTCGACCTCCAGGGACAAATCCCGCACTACCTGCCGAGATTTATAGCTTTTGGCGAGATTCAGGGCCCGCAATACGCTCATGGATTGGGGTTGGCCGGCGGCGCAGGTTTGGCCGGCGATTTGGGCGGCGGCGTGATGATGATGTGCACGCGCTGCGAACCCTGTTCGGAAGCCTCGGCCGAAGAGACCTGCCTGGCGACGTCGTATTTCAGCGATTCGCCGTGCACTTCAAATTGACCGTTATCCAAGAACGCATCCTTGGTAAGACGAATGATCCCCTTGGTGACGTCGTATTCGATGGAGTCGGCATGGCCGTGCGCAACCTTGTCGGTCTTGGCGATTTTCTGCTGAAAGCTCGCAGGCTTGCCGGTGACCACGGCATTGCTCAAGACCTTGTTCGAGAAAGTCACCCGTGCTTCGTCCGAAATGAGGACTCCTTGGTCCATCGTGACCTTTACCGCGCCCTTGAATACCCAGACACTGTTGTCGAAGGCGTTTTCAACGCCTGTGCCGTTGACCTGTCCCTGATCTGCGGTCAGCGTCATGTTTCCCTGCGCGATGCGGACCTTGCGCAGGAATATGGACTTGTTCTTGCCGTCTATCTCCTCGTACTGCGCGGTAACATCGATGGGCTCCTGCGAGGCCTTGAGAGGTGCAGCGACGGCGTGCGAAGCCCATGTAAGCGCGAGGCCGAGACAGAGTTTACGGATGGAAGCGGCCATTCACTTTCGATTCTAGGCGTATGGTCTGATCTTTCAAATTTGCGCTGAGGCCGTGCGCGGTCTGGACATGCTTGCCGAAGTCGATACGCACATCGCCCTTGGTGCTCGCGATGGCGCTGTCGACATCGTAGCTCAAGGTGTCGGCGTGCATGATGGCGGGTGTAGGGTCGCCGGCCGATGATTCCCCCTGCAGGCGCACATTTCCGGTCACATCGACAATCGTGCCCCCCGGGTGAACATGAGCAGTATCGCCGACCAACAGCCAATTTTGGCCGCCGGGAGCGTCGTAGTTCACCCGCACGTTGTACAGCTCGACTTCGTTGCCATGCGCAATTTGTTCGATGCGTTCAGCCTCGATTCGAACGCTGGGCGCGCCGGTCGCATCGTAGTCGGTGAGAATGGCGTGCTTGAGGTAGTAGCCCGGCAGATCTGCCGGCTTGGCGGCGCCGGGTGCCAAGGGGCGATGGCTGGGCGAACTCAATATCCACGTGCTGATCACCAGGGCCGCGACCGCAAGCACCGTAAACACGCGGAAGAACATCAGCGATCACCGGCGCGGGCGCGCAGCAGGGCATCGCACAGTTCGCGCACTGCGCCCAAGCCTCCCGGCGAACGCGCAATCCAGTGTGCCGCGGACAACACGACGGGGTGGGCATCCGCCACCGCTGCCGCCAATCCGACCGCGGACATCAACGGCAAATCCGGCGTGTCATCGACGATGCAGGCGCAGTTCAAGGCATCTACCTTGAGACGTTTCGTCAACTTGGTGAAGGCGGCCAGCTTATCGGCGCATCCTTGGACTACCGTGGGCACGCGCAGTTCGCGCAAGCGCGCTGCCGTTGCGCCGGAGCGTCTGCCGCTGAATGCCGCCACCTGAACTCCCGCGGCCATGAGCAGTTTGATGCCGTGTCCGTCCCGGACGTGAAACACTTTGAGCGCCTCGCCTTTGGCGCCGAAGTACAGCCGCCCGTCCGTGAGGACGCCGTCGACGTCCAAGATCAAGAGCTGGATGTTCGAAAGCGGCGTGGCGTTGCGGGCTTTCAAAATACGCCCGCGCGCAGCAAATCGTGCACGTTGAGTGCGCCGACGAGTCTGGCATCCGCGTCGAGCACCACCAGGGAAGTAATGCTGTGCTTCTGCATCAAATGCACCGCTTCCGCCGCCAGCATGGTCGCAAGCACCGACTTCGGATGTCGCGTCATGACCTGATCCATGCGGGTGGTATGCAAGTCCGACGCGCGATCGAGCGCGCGCCGCAAATCACCGTCCGTGAAAATACCGAGCAGGCGCATGGAGTCATCGACGACGGCCGTCATGCCCAATCGCTTGGAGGTCATCTCCATCAGGCCTTCCGCCAGGGTGGCGCCGGCATGCACCGTCGGCACATCCAACCCTGAGTGCATGACGTCCTTCACGTACCAGAGCCTTCGGCCCAGGGTGCCGGCGGGATGTGATCGTGCGAAATCTTCCTCGGTGAAGCCGCGCGCTTTCAAGAGCGCCACGGCGAGCGCATCGCCTACGCCGAGCGCCGCCGTGGTGCTGGCGGTGGGCGCGAGATTCAAGGGGCAGGCCTCGGCCGGGACCCGGATGTCCAGGTGCACCGTGGCGATGCGCGCCACAGCGGAATCCGAATTTCCCGTGAAGGCAATCAGGGGTACCCCCAGTCGCTTGATGACCGGCAGGATGGTGAGGATTTCGGCGGTTTCGCCTGAATTCGACAGGGCGAGCACGACGTCATCGGGCGTGATCATGCCGACATCCCCGTGGCTTGCCTCACCGGGATGCACGAAAAACGACGGTGTACCGGTGCTGGCGAGGGTCGCGGCGATTTTGCCGCCGATATGACCGGACTTGCCCATGCCCGTGACGACGATGCGGCCCCGGCAGTTAAGACAAATGCGGCAAGCGCGTGCAAAATCCGTCCCGAGACGCGGCAATTGCGCGCGCAATCCGTCAATCTCGATGGTGAGCGCCTGGCGTCCGAGGTCGACGAGGTCCTCATCGGTGTAGTCGGGATTCATTGGTGGAATGATACAGGTAAGCTTGAGCAATTTTTGAGGAGGCGGCATGAATCCACAACAGGTGGCGGAAATCATTGAGGCGGCATTGAGCGGCAGCCATGCGATGGTGACGAGCGAAGATAATGTGCATTTCGAGGCCGTCGTGGTTGCGCCGGCCTTCGTCGGCAAGAAACCGATACAGCGGCACCAGATGGTGTATTCGACGCTGGGCGCGGCCGTGGGGAAGGAGATTCACGCGCTCGCGCTGCAGGTATTTACCCCCGACGAATACACAAGGCAGGGACGTGGATAAGTTACAGATTCACGGCGGCATCGCGCTCGAAGGCGAGATCCGCATTTCGGGCGCCAAGAATGCGACCCTGCCGATTTTGGCCGGCTGCTTGTTGGCGGATGGGCCGGTGACGGTGTCGAATGTCCCGCATCTGCAGGACGTCACCACCATGATCGAGTTGCTCGGGCGCATGGGCGTTTCCGTGACCATCGATGAAAAGATGCGCATCGAAGTCGATGCCTCGACCATCAAAGAGTACTTCGCGCCGTATCAACTGGTGAAGACCATGCGCGCGTCGATTCTGGTCCTAGGTCCCCTGTTGGCGCGCTTCGGTGCGGCGGATGTCTCGCTGCCCGGCGGCTGCGCCATCGGTGCACGCCCGGTCAACATCCATGTCGCCGGTCTGCAAGCCATGGGCGCCGATATCCACATCGAGAACGGCTATATCAAAGCCCGCGCCGGCCGCCTCAAGGGCGCGCGCCTGGTGCTGGAAACCGTTACCGTCACCGGCACCGAAAATCTCATGATGGCCGCGACCTTGGCCGACGGCGAGACCGTGCTCGAAAATGCTGCGCGCGAGCCCGAAGTGGTGGATCTGGCGAACTTCTTGATTGCCATGGGCGCCAAAATCAAAGGCGCCGGAACCGACACGATCGTGATCGAAGGCGTGAAGCGCTTGAACGGGACCGCCTATGAGGTGTTGCCCGACCGGATTGAAACCGGCACGTATCTCGTGGCCGGTGCCATAACCCAAGGCCACATCCGCGTGAAGAATACCCGGCCGGATCACCTGGATGTCGTCATCGACAAGCTGAAGGAGGCGGGCGCCACGGTCGGCGTCGGCGACTCCTGGATCGAAGTGGATATGCGGGGTCGCAGGCCCAAGGCCATCGACATTCGTACCGCCCCGTATCCGGCTTTTCCAACCGATATGCAAGCGCAGTTCGCGGCGCTCAACACGGTGGCGAACGGCGTGGGCACCATCATCGAAACGATTTTCGAGAATCGCTTCATGCACATGCTGGAGATGCGCAGAATGGGCGCGGAAATCCGCCTCGAAGGCAATACCGCCATCATCAAGGGCGTCGAGCGGCTGACGGCGGCACCGGTGATGGCCACCGACTTGCGTGCCTCCGCGAGTCTGGTTCTCGCCGCACTGGTGGCGGATGGGCGCACCGACATCGAGCGCATTTATCACATCGACCGCGGCTATGCGGCGATCGAGGAGAAGCTGCAGCAATTGGGTGCGAAAATCCGCCGTACGCCTTGAAGAGAGCGGCCGGTTGGCGCGATCGCCTACTGCGATTGGATCGGCCGGGTAGGGCGCTCCAACACCGTCAGTTTGATTTTGTAGCTTTGCTGGGCGTGGCGGCCTTCCAGTTCGACCTCGGCCCCGGGTTTGAGAGCCGACACGCGGGCGACAAGATCTTGCGCACTGTGCACCGCTTCGCCGCCCAATGCCGTGATGAGGTCGCCGGGCCGCATCCCGGCCTCATACGCCGGACTCTTCACCAAGATGTTCACCACGGTGATGCCGCCGCCCGCGCTTCCCACCTGCGCGGATTGTTCGTCGGTCAAGTCTTGCGGCACGAAACCCAGCCAGCCGCGCACCACGTGGCCGTTCAGGAGGATCTGTTCCATCACCCCGCGCACCAGGTTGACCGGAATGGCAAATCCGATGCCCTCAGGTCCGCCATAGTTACGATTGAGCACGGCCGTGTTGATGCCGACCAAGTCTCCATGTGCGTCGATGAGCGCGCCGCCGGAGTTGCCGAGATTGATGGCCGCATCGGTTTGGATGAAGTTCTCAAACGTGGCCAGACCCAGTTGACCGCGGCCCGTGGCGCTCACGATGCCCTGCGTAACGGTCTGACCGATGCCATAGGGGTTGCCGATGGCGAGCACGATGTCGCCGACCCGCAGGGTATCGGATCGGCCCATGGGCATGATGGGCAGGTCGCCGATCTCAAGGTCGAGAATCGCAATATCCGTATCGGGGTCTTGGCCGACAATGCTGGCATCCGCTATGCGTCCGTCGGCAAGCTGTACCCGGATCGATTCGGCGCCGGCGATCACATGCTGGTTCGTCACAATGGTGCCCATCGCATCGACGATCACGCCTGAACCCAAGCTGCGTTCGACGCGGCGCCGATAACTTGGCCAATAGTCGCCGAACAATTGATTCAGCGGCGCCGCTTGAGTGCGCTCCCGGACGACTCGCGCCGTGTAAATATTGACCACGGCAGGCAAGGCGCGCGCGACCGAATCGGCAAAACTCTGCATCACCACGATCGGGTTCGGCGAGACGCCCTGCGGGGGTGGCGAAGCAGTCATGGGGGGCGCCACCGCGGCGGCCGTATGCGCACCCAACAGCTTGGGATTCCACCAAACCACGAGAAATGCCACAGCCAGGCCGACCACGACCGCTCTGACCAAGAGACTCACGAGGACGCGCGTATTCTGCAATTAATTATCGCTCCTCGGGCCTTAAAGGGTGGCGGCGTAACTGTGTATAATGCGCTCCCAATATTCATTGGGAAACACTGCCGCCATAGGGGTTTGCGTGAAGAATTGTCAACTGTTTTCGAGGGCGATCGCATGAGCGACGAGGTAGACCACAGCCGGCGCCGCTTGTTGACGGCTGCCACGGTCGGCACGGGCGTCATCGGCGTTGCGTTCGCGGCCATACCTTTTCTGGCGTCATGGAAGCCCAGCGCGCGCGCCAAGGCGCTCGGCGCTCCCGTCGAAGTCGATGCATCGAAACTCGAAGCCGGCCAGATGTTGAAGGTGGTTTGGCGCGGTCAAGCCGTGTTCGTGGTGAGGCGCGTCAAGGGCGTGGTCGATCAATTGGGCGGCCACGATGACATGCTCGCGGATCCTAAGTCCGACGATTCGGTGCAGCCGGATTATATAAAGACCAGCGGCGCCGCGCGCGCGCGCAATCCCGAATACTGGGTGGGCCTCGCGGTGTGCACGCACCTCGGCTGCTCGCCCCTGGGCGCATTCCAGCCGAACGATTCTTTCCAAGTCGCCGGCGCAGACTTGGGCGCGAATTGGCCGGGAGGCTTCTATTGCCCCTGCCACGGCTCGAAGTACGACTTGTCAGGCCGCGTGTTCAAGAGCATGCCGGCGCCGAAGAATTTGACCGTTCCGCCTTATGCAATCGCCGCGAGTGCGCGCATTGTCATCGGCGTTGACGACGCTTCCAAACCCGTTTCGTAAGCAAGAGGTAAGCGATGGCCGCAGCACCTGAATCCGCCGGCACCGGCAAAGGATTGATTGGCTGGATCGATCAGCGATTTCCGCTGACAAAATTGTGGAAAGAACAGGCCGCCGAATACTACGTTCCGAAGAATTTCAATTTTTGGTATTACTTCGGGGTGTTGTCGTTGGTGGTGCTCGTGAACCAGCTGGTGACGGGTATTTTCTTGACGATGAGCTACAAGCCGTCTTCCGCCGAGGCGTTCGCCTCGGTGGAATACATCATGCGGGACGTCGAATGGGGCTGGCTGATCCGTTACATGCACTCGACCGGTGCGTCCGCGTTCTTCATCGTGGTTTATCTGCACATGTTCCGCGCGCTTTTGTATGGATCGCATCGCAAGCCGCGCGAACTGGTTTGGATCTTCGGTTGCCTGATCTTTCTGCTGCTGATGGCTGAAGCCTTCATGGGCTATGTGCTGCCCTGGGGCAACATGAGCTACTGGGGGGCACAGGTCATCGTTTCACTGTTCAGCAGTCTGCCCGTCATCGGCGGGACCTTGGTCGAATGGATTCGCGGCGACTACAACATCGCCGATCCCACCTTGAACCGCTTCTTCGCCTTGCACGTGGCCGCCTTGCCGTTGGCGCTGGTGTTCTTGGTTGTCGCGCATCTCATGGCGCTGCACGAGGTGGGCTCGAACAACCCGGACGGCATCGATATCAAGAAGTACAAAGACGCCGAAGGCCATCCTCTGGACGGCATCCCTTTTCATCCGTACTACACGGTGAAGGATACGGTGGGCGTTGCCGGATTTCTGCTGCTGTTTGCCGGCGTGATTTTCTTTGCACCGAATTTCTTCGGGTTGTTTCTGGAGTCGCCGAATTTCGAACCGGCCAATCCGTTGCAAACGCCGCCCGACATTACGCCGGTGTGGTATTTCACGCCCTTCTACGCCATGTTGCGCGCGATACCTTCTGCTTTCGGCACGCAGGTGTGGGGAGTGATCGTGATGGGCGCCGCCATCGTGGTGCTGTTCTTCGTGCCGTGGCTGGATCGCTCTCCGGTGCGCTCGATACGCTACAAGGGACCCATTTACAAAGTGATGTTGGCGGTCTTTTCGGTATCGTTCATCACCTTGGCGGTATGCGGCATGAAGCCGCCGTCGGGCATCTACCCGATCTTGGCGAGAATCTGCACCGCTTTATATTTCGCATTTTTTCTGCTGATGCCCTGGTACACGAAATTTGAAAGCGTGAAACCGGAGCCGGAAAGGGTTACGGGACATGCTTAAAGCCAGCATTTTGATCACCATGGGGCTGCTGTGCGCCGGAACGGCGCTGGCCGAGGAGGGGGGGCTGCTCGAAGCGAACACGGACATCAACAGCACCGAGTCCCTGCAGCGCGGCGCGCGCAATTTCATGAATTATTGTTCGGGCTGCCACTCGCTCAAGTACTTGCGCTACAACCGCTTGGCGGCGGACCTGAAAATCCCGGATTCCGAGCTTGCCAAGAATTTGATTTTCACCTCAGCCAAGCCGTTTGAAGAAATTACCACCGCGATGCCGGCAGATTCCACGGACTGGTTCGGCAAACAGCCGCCGGACTTGACCCTCATGGCCCGAGAGCGCGGCGTGGATTACATCTATTCGTATCTAAAGAGCTTTTACGTCGACAAGACGCGGCCCTTCGGCGTCAATAATTTGTACCTCTCCGGCACGGCGATGCCCCATGTCTTGAGCTCGCTGCAGGGCCTGCAGAAGCCGGTATACAAGAATGAGAAAGACCCTCACGGCAGCGCCAATATGGTGCTGGTGGGCGTGGAAACAATGACTCCGGGCGCCATGAAGCCGGAGGAGTATGATCAATTCGTTCGGGACATTGCCAACTTCCTGGATTATGCCGCGGAACCCATCAAGGCGACGCGCCAATCGATGGGCATATTCGTGGTGCTGTTTCTGTTGGTGTTTTTTGTGTTCGCCCGCCTGTTGAAGAAAGAATATTGGAAGGACGTCCACTGACGCAGCGGGATCGTCCCGTTGACATCCAAGCTCCTAGGAGGTCCGTTTAGTGGCACGTCGTTCGGTGATGACCCTGTTTTCAGCATCAGCGGACCCGTGGAGTCATCGGACACGGCTGGTCCTGGCTGAGAAGGGCATTGCCATTGAATTGGTCAATGTCGATCTGCACGCCTTGCCCGAAGATCTGATCGATTTGAATCCCTATCACAGCGTGCCCACGCTGGTGGATCGCGACCTGGTGCTGTACGACTCGAGGGTCATCATCGAATACCTGGATGAGCGCTTTCCGCACCCGCCGCTGATGCCCATCGATCCGGTAACCCGCGCGCAGTTTCGCGTGGCGCTGTATCGAGTGGAGCGCGACTGGTATGCGCTGGCCCGCGATATCGAGCTCGATCCGGACAGCAAGACCGCCGAGCACAGCCGCAAAGTCCTGGGCGAAGCGATTTGCGCCAGTGCCGAGGTGTTCAAGGCGAAGCCGTTCTTTTTGAGCGATGAATTCTCGCTGGTCGATGCCAGCATTGCGCCGATTCTGTGGCGCTTGCGGATCTATGGCATCGAGCTTCCCGCGCAGGCGGCGCCGATCACGAAGTACATGAATTCCATATTCGCGCGCTCCACATTCCGCGCCTGCTTGAGCGACGTCGAACGGGAAATGCGTCATTGAAGCCGCGGCGCCCCTACCTGCTGCGCGCTCTGCACGAGTGGATATCCGACAGCGGAGAGACTCCGCACATCGTGGTCGATGCGGCCGCAGAGGGCGTGACCGTGCCGCGCCAGTACGTGAAGGACGGCAAGATCGTGCTCAACGTGAGCTTCTCCGCCACGCAGATGCTGAAACTGGGGAATGATTTCGTCAGTTTCGAGGCGCGCTTCGGCGGCGTGGGATTCGCCGTGCAAGTGCCGGTGCGTGCGATCTTGGGAATCTATGCCCGCGAGACCGGCCAGGGCATGATATTTCCGGAGGGCGATGCGGATCCGGATCCAACCGACAGTCCGCCGGCTGCTCCGGTTGCGGGAAAATCCAGCGGCACCGCGCCCAAGCGGCCGAAGCTGCAGGTCGTCAAGTAGCTCGCGATCAGCCCGCACGAAACGCGTCTTTCACCCATTCCACGCGGTGCGCGCCATCCGGCAGGCCATGCACGGCGAGTACATCGAAACGCAGGGAGAAGTTTCTCCACTGCTTTTCGCGTTGAAGAAAATATTGCGTGGCTAGGATGATCTTGCGCCGCTTTGACCAGGTGACGGAGGCAAGCGCGCCGCCGAATTCAGCGCTTTCTCGCTGCCGAACTTCGACGATGGCCAGTATGCCGCCATCGAGGCACACCAGATCAATCTCGCCCGCCTTGCAGCGCAGATTGCGCGCCAGAATCTTAAGCCCGCGGATTCGCAGGTATTCTGCGGCCAGCGCCTCGCCGGCTGCGCCGCGTTGCAGGTGTGGAGCGTTCATGCCGCATGGTGCGGTCCCGCGAGTGATTTTTCAGCCGGGATATCCGGCCGATTCGCCGAATTACTTCTTGGCGATTTTCCAGGTGCCGGCCGTCATGGCGGGGTTCGCCGGCCGATCCTTCGCGCCCAGCGACCAGTCGCCGTCCGCGCCGTTCGGCGAGAATGTCCCTTTCAAGCTGATTTCGGACTGGCCGTCCGGAGGCTCGTAAGCCGCCGCGAATTTATCGCCGACAAACCAGGCGCTCTTCAATTTAGCCGTATAGTCCGAACCGCCGCCGCCGTCCTGGCTGACAGCGATGGAGCCCGTGACCTTCCCTTCGCTGCCGCGCTCCAGCGTGAGCTGAAAATGGCCCGACGAGTCATCGCCCCGCCACGTGCCGGACCATGTGCCTAAGTACTGATCGCCGTCGGCGGCGATGGCCGGCGCGGCCAGCCCTCCCAGCCAAATGCTCGATAGCAGCAGCCAGAAAGCGGGTTTGACTCGTAGTGTAGGCATGCGGCATCTCTTTATTTGAATAGTGCGCGAGCAAGGAGAATGCCGCCATACAAGGTGCCTCGTCAAGGTAAAATCCCCGACAGATGCCGCCGAAAACTCATCACACCCCGGAAGGCTTTCGCAATAACTACGTCGGCACGGTCACCAAATCGCTGGGCGATTTGTTGCGCTGGCAGATCGATCGGATTCGTCGCGGCTTGCCGCCGCCCGCGACAATTCCCACACCCGTCCAGGCGCCGGATTTGGATTTTGTAAAAGGCAATGCGATGGCGGGCCAGAAAATGATTCCCGCAGTGACGTGGATCGGACACGCCACTGCGCTGGTGCAGGCGAGCGGACTGAATGTGCTCACCGATCCCATATTTTCGTTGCGCGCCTCACCGGTGCAGTTTCTAGGTCCCGCCCGCGCCCAGCCGCCGGGGATTGCCCTTGCCGATCTGCCGCGCATCGATGTGGTGCTGATCTCTCATAATCACTATGACCATCTCGATCGGCGCAGCATCTTGGCACTTCAAGGTCAGGCCGGCGGGGCGCCGCTGTTCCTGGCACCCATCGGCATCAAAGCGTGGCTGGAGCGGCTCGGAATCGGGCACGCGCTGGAACTCGATTGGTGGGAAAAGCATGTTCACGCCGGCGTCGAATTTCATTTCACGCCTGCGCAGCATTGGTCGGGTCGAGGTTTCCACGACCGCAATAAAACACTGTGGGGCGCATGGACAGCCATCGGAAAGGACTTTCATTGGTTTTTCAGCGGCGACACCGGTTACAGCCAGGATTTCTCCGATACCCGGCGGCACTTCGCGGACCGCCAAACGGAAACCCAAGGCGGCGGATTCGATGTCGCGCTCATCGCAGTAGGAGCGTGTTTGCCGCGCTGGTTCATGCAGATGCAGCACGTGGATCTCGACGAGGCCGTGCAGGTTCACCTGGACCTAGGCGCGAAATGCAGCGTTGGCGTCCATTGGGGAACCTTCGCGCTCGCGGACGATCCGTTGGATCAACCGCTGCATGAGTTGGCGCACGCGCGAACACTCAAGGGCGTGTCGGAGGAGTCGTTTTTTCTCCTGCCCGTAGGCGGCACCCGTCAGTTCGCACGACGCGGCGCGCCGGCCGACTCAGAGTCGTAAACTTCCACGCCGCCCACCCACGTATTGAGCGCCGCAGCAGCGATCAATACGGCGGATTTGAAACTACAGAACATTCGGCACGCCGCCCCGTATCTGCGCCCAATCAAGATCGCGGCGAATTTTATTTCCCTGGTCGAGATGCAGCTTGCCGGTCACGCCGGCGATCTCGCTGGTGCTGCTCGGGGCGTTGGATCGTAAACCGGGCAACAGACGATAAGCGTCGAATCCAAAGGCATACAGGCGGGAACGGTCGTTGCGCGCGGTACGCGCCGGCCACGCTGCGCGCACGCCGTCGCGAATTTGAGCGGTCACAGGATCGTTGGAAATCATCCAGGGCGTGCCGGGAAACAACATGCCGTCGATATCCGAGTTGGCGCTGGGATCCGGTTCGAAGCTGTCCGAGGTGGCATACACCGGCACGTCGCCGGCGTAGTGAAATTTCAACTGCGGCATGATCAGGCGCGCGGCGCCCGGCGTGCCGACGATGAACACGAACGTGGCATCGGTGCGGTGCGTGGAGGGCTCGCCCTTGACTGATTTGACCTGCAGCACCTGCTTGATGATGTCCGAGAAGTCGGGTTGCGAGGGCTCGTAGCGCTGACTGTCGAGTACGGTGCCGCCGAGAGTCTTCAATTCATCGGCGAATGCCGCGTTGACGCGGTTGCCCAATTCACCGCCGGGCACGATGGTGACGCCTGCGAGCCTGCCGTCGGCCACCACGCGGCGCGCGACCATGCGCGCCTCATCTTCCGGCAATAGCGCGAACTGATAAAAATTATTCGGCGCACTCACCGTGTCGCCGAGAAAATTCAGCGCGAGTACCGGCGTGCGGCCGGAACTCAAGGGGGCGATGGCAGCCACATCTTCCTTGGTGAGCGGCCCCACCACGAAACCCGCGCCGTCTGAAATGGCGCTGTTGTAGGCTGTGCCCACGGATTGCGCGGCCACGTCGTAGATCTTCAGGTGCGGCCGCGTTGCTGCATTCTGCTGAAGATAGGCGGCGATGAAGCCATCTCGCACCGCGACGCCGAAGGGTTCGCCGCGTCCGGACAGCGGCAGCAGCAGCGCAATCTGATTGGGATATTCGGTCGCCACCGCAATCTGCGTCTGTGCCACCGAGAGCACGCTGGCATTGGCCGGATGCTGCGGATACTGCCGCTTCCAATTGTCCAGTGCGGCCGCTGCACGCGCGGGGTTGCGTTCGATTTCCACGGCGACCGGTCCTAAGTCGAGCCAACCCACCACAATGGGATCGGTTTTCGGCGGTGCCTGCATCGGCGCACCGCGCTCCGCGGCGGTTCGAACCCGGCTGAGCAGTTCTTCACGATTCGCCTTCAACGCCGCAGGATCGGTAAGCGAGCGCTCGCGCTCCACCAACGCCCGCGTGCCTTCGACGGGATGGCCGGTGAGAAAGGCGCTGCGGCCGCGTATCCAGTAATAATTTTGCGCCTGTTCCGGCGCTGTCGGCACGGGAATCTGGTCGAGCTCGCGAATGGCGCGTGTCGGATCATTTTCCGCGTAGGCGATTTCTGCCGCGACCAACGCGCGCGGCGTCGCCAGCTTGGTGCGCGCCTCGGGGGAAACCTGCGCCAGCGCCTGCTTGGCCGCCGGAATGTTCGCGGCGGCCACCCACTCCTCGGCGCTCAACAATTCATAGTTGTCGTTCTCGGCGGGCAATTGCAGCGCCAGATCGGCATACGCCCGCGCAGCCTCCGCGTGCTTGCCGTCGCGCGCCAGACGTGCGGCATGCTCTTGCCTGTCCGACGGGGTTTCCGTGGGTCTGAAGAGGCTGCAGGAAGCCGCGATCAACGACAGCGTCAATACCGCGCAGTGCGCCAGCCGTGGACGTCTTAAGATCGCTGCCATACCCTTACTCTCCTGACTCTTCAAATATAGGCGCGGATTATAAGTGACAAATGAACGCACGGGGCTGCCTGCCGTCGGAAGGCTTTACGTTGTTGCCACACCGATCGGCAATTTGGGCGATTTGTCGCCTCGGGCGCGCGCCGTGCTGTCGGACTGCGCGCTCATTGCGGCGGAGGACACGCGTCACACCGGAATTCTCCTAAAAGCTTTTGGTATCGGCACAGCGCAGATCTCGCTGCACGATCACAACGAAGGGATGCGCGCGATTGAAATAATTGCACGGCTGCGCGAGGGCAAGTCGATTGCGCTGGTGAGTGATGCCGGTACGCCCGCCATCAGCGATCCCGGATTCGAGTTGGTGCGCGCGGTGGCGGCCGCGGGCATCGAAATCATCGCCATTCCCGGACCGTGTGCCGCGATTGCTGCGCTCTCGATCGGCGCGCTGCCGACCGATCGGTTTTGTTTCGAGGGGTTTTTGCCGGCGCGCGGCGCGGCGCGGCGGCAGCGGCTGAAGTCTCTCGAGAAAGAATCGCGCACGCTGGTGATCTATGAATCGCCGCACCGCGTGCGCGAGACGTTGGAGGATTGCTTGACGGCCTTCGGCGAGACTCGTGCCGCGACCGTGGTGCGCGAGGCGACCAAGTTGCATGAAACGACATACCGCGGCTCGCTGCTCGAACTACTGCACAGGTCGAAGTCCGACGCCGATTTCGCACGCGGCGAGATTGTTCTGCTGATCGGCGGCGCGCAAATGCCCGCATCGGGCGATGCGGATTCGGACGCGACCGCGGCGCTGGACAAGGTGCTCGCTGCGCTGCTTGCCGAATTGCCGCTGAAACAGGCCGCGCGTCTTGCAGCGCAAATAACCGGCGCGCGCGATAACGAGGCCTACAAGCGCGC
>Ga0137412_10001974_pt1 | contig 16147 bp, 16 predicted proteins | sample CZODoug2_1_16fun_FD_122160 | JGI IMG/M metagenome (GOLD analysis project Ga0137412, IMG submission 122160) | Vadose zone soil fungal communities from Angelo Coast Range Reserve, California, USA - CZODoug2_1_16fungal (Hybrid Assembly) | ecosystem: Environmental > Terrestrial > Soil > Vadose zone...
TCTACGCGCTCGCGCAGGATACGCAAGCGTCCGCCGACGTCGGAATCGAGATTGGTGTCACGATTGCGGAATCGAATCAATTCATTCGCCATATTGAGCGCGGCGATCACGGCGATGCGATCCAAGCCGACGACTTTTCCGCTATCGCGGATTTCGCGCATTTTGCGATTCAAGAATTCTGCAGAATCAAGCAAGTCGGAGCGCTCTTCGATCGGACAAGTGATGTGATACTCCTTTTCGAGTATCCGCACGCTCACCCGCGCTTGATTGTCGCTCATGCCTGTTCCATGGATTTCAGGCGGCCGATCATGGCCTCGACCCGGCCGCGTACTTGCTCATTTTTCTGAAGCAGAGTTGCACGCTCGGACGTCAATGTATCTTGACGCTGACGCAACGCCCGATTTTCCTCCTTGATGTGATTTACGGTCACGATGAGGTCCTCCAGGCGCTTTTCCAAGCGCTTCAGCTCGAGTTCGACCGCTGACTTCGAATTGGGTTCGTTCATAGGCCACCAATATAGAGCGGGCCATAGCGCAATGCAAAGGGCGGTTTATGCCCACACTGCGGTATTATTCGCCTCAAGATGATGTCGGATATCAGGTTCAAAGATTTTGAAGATGTACTGGCCACCGCCGGCGGCCTGGCGGACGCCGCTGAGGCGCATGGCTCCCTGTGCGGCGCGCTGTGTTCGGTGTCGCCTTATAAAATGCAGGACTGGATCAATGAAATCCTGCCCGACGGCGCCGCGCTCTCCGACGAGTCGGCGGCCATGATCGAGCGCGTCTTTACCGCGACAGCCTCATCCTTCGGCGAACAAGGCATGGAATTCGAGCCCCTGCTGCCCGACGATGAGCAGCCGCTCAATGGCCGCGCCAATGCGCTTGCATTATGGTGCACCGGATTTCTCTATGGATTGGGTACCGGATCCATCTCGGACCTCGAAGCGCTGAGCGGGGATGTCGGGGAGATCGTCCGGGACTTCACCGAAATATCGCGGGCCACGGGCGATGACGCGGAAGGGGACGAGTCGAACGAGCAGGCTTACGCGGAACTGGTGGAGTTCATCCGGGTCGCGGCCCAGGTCGTCTTCGAAGAGTTACTCCCGCTTCGCAGGCAGGTCTACCCGGCGCAGCAGCGGCTGCATTGAACGGGACGGGCTCCTAACGCATGGATCGCAAGGAGTTCGCACGCCGGCGGCGCCAATTCATGCGCATGATCGGCAAGGAGGCCATCGCAATCCTGCCGGCGGCTCCGGTGCGCCATCGCAATGGCGATATCGAGTATGCGTATCGTCAAGACAGTCATTTTTATTATTTGAGCGGCTTTCCGGAACCGGATGCCGTCGCGGTGTTGGTACCCGGCCGCCCCCAGGGGGAATACCTGCTGTTCGTGCGCGAGCACGATGCGCTGCGAGAATCCTGGGACGGCGCGCGGGCCGGCACCGAAGGCGCGGTAGCGCACTACGGGGCCGATGACGCCTTCCCGATTGAAGACATCGACGAAATCCTCCCTGGGCTCTTGGAGCAGCGCTCGCAAATCCTCTACTCCATGGGGACGCATCTTGATTTCGACCCGCGCATGCTCAGTTGGGTCAATGGGCTCAAGGTGCTGTCGCGTCAGGGAGCCGGCGGTCCGCAGGAATTCGTTGCGTTGAACCACGTGCTCGATGATATGCGTCTGTACAAGAGCCGCCCCGAGCAAGTGAACCTACGGCGCTCTGCGCAGATCGCCGTAGGCGCTCATCGGCGGGCGATGCGCTTCGCTCGCCCGGGGCGGATGGAATACGAGGTGATGGCGGAAGTGCTGCACGAATTCCGCTCGCACAATGCGGACATCGCCTACCAACCGATTGTCGGCAGCGGCGCCAATGCCTGTGTCATGCACTATCGCGACAACGATCAGCCTTTGTGCGATGGTGATCTGCTGCTGCTCGACGCAGGCTGCGAGCACGACTACTACGCTTCGGATATCACGCGCACCTTTCCGGTCAGCGGCAGATTCACTGCAGTGCAGCGCGCGGTGTACGAGGTGGTGCTGGAAGCCCAGTTGGCCGCCATCGACAAGGTTCGGCCCGGCAATCATTGGAATCAGCCGCACGAGGCCGCTGTGCGCGTGGTGACGCAAGGTCTTGCCAAGCTGGGGCTGCTGAAGGGCTTGACCCCTAAGCTGATCAAGGACCGAGCCTACCTGCCTTTTTTCAATCATCGTACCGGCCACTGGCTTGGACTGGACGTGCATGACGTAGGCGATTACAAAGTGGGCGGAGAATGGCGCGTCTTGGAACCGGGAATGGCGCTGACGGTCGAGCCGGGAATTTATCTGCGGCCCTCGCCGCGGATTCCAAAAGAATTCTGGAATATCGGTATTCGGATCGAGGATGAGGTGCTGGTGACGAATGGCGAGCCTGAGGTGCTGACGGGTGCGCTCGAGAAAACGCCGGACGCCATCGAGGCGCTGCGGTGAGCTTCGATGTCGCCATCGTCGGCGGAGGCATGGTCGGTGCCACCCTGGGTGTGGCGTTGGCGCCGCTGAATTTGCGCGTCGCCATCATCGAAGCCATTCCACATAATGCAGCCGCTCAGCCCAGTTTCGACGAGCGCACCACGGCGCTCTCGAACGGCAGCCGCAGGATTCTGGAGACATTGGGTGTTTGGCCGGCTTTGAGCGCACTCGCAACACCTATCGCTAAGATTCATGTATCCGAGCAGGGGCGATTCGGCTTTGCGCGAATCGACGCGGCCGAACAGGGCCTGAGTGCCATGGGCTACGTGGTGGCCAATCGGGACCTGGGCAACGCACTGTGGTCGCGGCTGTCGAAGAGCGCCGGTCTTGAAGTGTACTGTCCGGCCGAGGTTTCCCGGGTTACAGCGCATGAACAGTCGGTCACGGTCGAGATGGCGCAGAATGGGGCGAAGAGCACGATCGATGCCAAGCTCATCGTGGCCGCAGACGGTGCACAGTCCGCCGTGCGCGGCGCCTTCGGGGTCGATGCGGAGGTGCGCGACTACGGGCAAACCGCCATCATCACCACGGTATTGCCGCAGCGCTTCCATGACAACGTGGCCTACGAACGATTCACGCAGAGCGGTCCGCTGGCGCTCTTGCCGCTCGACGGCGGGCGCTGCACGCTGGTGCTGACCCAACCCAAGGATGCCGCGCAGTCGGTCATGGCGTGGTCGGATCAAGAGTTCCTGGCCGAACTGCAGCGCCGCTTTGGATTTCGCCTCGGGCGATTTCTCAAAGTCGGGCGCCGCGTGCCCTATCCCTTGTTCCTGACGCGCGCGGCGCGCACGAGTTCCGGGCGGTGCGTCATCATCGGCAATGCCGCGCAAGGGCTGCATCCGGTGGCCGGCATGGGATTCAATTTGGGCTTGCGCGATGTCGCCAGCCTCGCGGAACTCATTGCCGAGCGCGCGGGGCAACAAGACGCGGATCCGGGAAGCCTGCAGTTGCTGGCGCAGTACGATGCATGGCGCGCGGCGGACCGCGGCAGCGTCATTGCTTTCACCGACGGGCTGATCAAGTTGTTTTCAAACCCGTTGCGTTCGGTCCGACGGCTGCGCAGCCTGGGGTTACTGGCATTCGACCTGTTGCCCCCTGCCAAGGCTGCCTTGTCGCGCCTCAGCACGGGGGGCAGCGGCCGTGTGCCTAAATTGGCGCGCGGTGTAACGCTCACATGAGCCGGCTCAAGTCCGGCGACTTCGATGTGCTCATCGTCGGTGCCGGCGTGACCGGCAGCGTGATGGCCGGCCTATTGGTGGCACGCAAGTTGAGCGCAGCGGGCAGGGTGGCCATCGTCGCCGATCGCTTTGCCAAGGCGCCCCTCGAGGATGCGGACTGGGACGTGCGCGTGTTTGCGATGAGCCGCGCCTCGGAGCGGCTGCTCAGGGCCTGCGGGGTTTGGAACTCGCTGCCGCCGGCGCGCGTATTTGCCTACGAGCGCATGTGCGTCTGGGATGCCGGCGGCACACCGCTTGGGCCAGGCTCACTGACGTTCGACTGTGCGCAAATCGGTGAACCCAATCTTGGATACATCGTCGAAGGGCGTGCCTTGCAGTGGCAGTGTCTGCAATCCGCCCGCGCTGCCGGCGTGGTCCTGATCGAGGGAGCCGTGCAATCCACCCTGTGCGGTGACGAGGATATCGCGCTGCGCTTGACGGATGGCCGAGAACTGCGCAGCAAGCTGCTGGTGGCGGCCGACGGTACGGAATCCAAAACTCGGGAATCGCTCGGCATCGATACAGCCGGTCACGCCTACCATCAAGATGCCTTGGTGGCGCATGTAGAAACGACGCGGCCCCATGCGAATACCGCGTGGCAGCGATTCTTGAGCACTGGGCCGGTGGCTTTCTTGCCGCTCAACGACGGCCGCTCCTCGATCGTGTGGAGCGTCGATCGCGCTCAGGCCGCCCTCTTGAGCGCCATGGATCCTGATGCCTTCGGCGCGGCACTGACGGCGGCCAGCGGCGAAGCGCTGGGGCAGTGCACGCTCACCACCCCATTGGCGACGTTTCCGCTGAGACTTCAGTACGCAGTCGATTACGCACGGCCGCGTGCCGTATTGCTGGGCGACGCGGCGCATGTGGTGCATCCACTCGCCGGGCAGGGCCTGAACTTGGGGCTGTTGGATTGTGCGGCGCTGGCGCAGGTGCTCGGTGAAGGCGGCTCCCCTGAGAATTTCGGCGACTACCGGCAGCTGCGGCGCTATGAGCGTTGGCGGCGCAGCGAGAACCTGATTGCGGCGGCCGCGCTGGATGGACTGGAGCGATTGTTTTCCCGCACGGACCCCTTGAGCGCCGGATTACGCGGTGCGGGCTTGAGCGCCGTGGGCAGAATGCCATTTCTGAAGCGCCGCCTGGCGCAGCGCGCCTTAGGGTTGGCCGGGGATGTACCGGATTTTCTAAAGGCGATCTAGCTTCGCCGCGCAAATGAAATCATTCACCGACAGGCCGCCGATGGAATGGGTGGAAAAGGTGACATGGCAGTAGCCATAGCCCACCTCCATGTCGGGATGATGGTCTTCGGTATTGGCAATATGGCTGAGCGCGTTGACGAAACTCATGGTCCGGTAGAAATCCTTGAACTTCAACGAGCGCCTCAGGCTCTTGGAGTCCTTGGCGATCTTCCAGTCCTTGTGCAGCTGCTTGGCGAACAGTTTGACCTTGGCCGGCTTCAAGGGCTTGACCCCGCCTTCGCACGGCGCGCATTTCTTCTCGGACAATTCCTTCACGTTGAAATCCGCGCATACGTGCGCTCGATGTAACGCTCGACCAGGTCCTGAAATTCCTCGGCGATGCGATCGCCCTTGAGCGTCACGGTCTTCGCACCGTCTTCATACACCGGCGCCACGGGATGCTCACCGGTGCCCGGCAGGCTGATGCCGATGTTCGCGTGCTTGCTTTCGCCGGGTCCGTTGACCACACAGCCCATGACGGCCACCGTCATGTCGGCAACGCCCTCACGCTGCTTGCGCCATTCCGGCATGCGATGGCGGATGTGGCTTTGGATTTTCTGTGCCAATTCCTGGAAGTAAGTGCTGGTGGTGCGTCCGCAGCCGGGGCAGGCGATCACCATGGGCGTAAAGGCGCGCAGACCCATGGTCTGGAGTATCTCCTGCGCAACAATGACTTCTTGAGTACGATCGCCATTCGGTTCCGGCGTCAGCGAAACGCGAATGGTGTCGCCGATGCCTTCCTGCAGCAGCACGCCCATGGCCGCCGTTGACGCCACGATGCCCTTGCTGCCCATGCCGGCCTCGGTGAGCCCCAGGTGCAAGGGGTAGGCGCAGCGGCCCGCCAGATTGCGGTATACGGCGATTAAATCCTGTACGCCGCTGACTTTGGCGCTGATGACGATCATGTTGGACCCCAAGCCGAGCGATTCCGCGCGCTTCGCGCTGTCCAGGGCCGAGACAACGATGGCTTCGCGCATGACATCGATGGCCCCCAAGGGCTCTTGCAATTTCGAGTTCTCATCCATCATGCGGGTCAGCAGGTCCTGATCGAGGCTGCCCCAATTCACGCCGATGCGCACCGGCTTCGAGTATTTGACCGCGGTCCCAATCATCTCGGCGAACTGCGGATCGCGTTTGCTGCCGCGCCCGACATTGCCCGGATTGATTCGCAGCTTCCCCAGCGCCTCGGCGCAGGCCGGGTGAGCCTTGAGCAGCTTGTGGCCATTGAAGTGAAAGTCGCCGACCAGGGGAGTACTGATGCCTTGCGCGTCGAGACGCTCTCTGATGTGAGGAACGGCCGCGGCGGATTCATCGTTGTTGACCGTGACCCGCACCAATTCGGATCCGGCGCGCGCCAGCGCTTTGACCTGCGCCACCGTGCCGTCGATGTCGGCCGTATCGGTGTTGGTCATGGATTGCACGACGATGGGCGAGGCGCCGCCTATGGAGACTGAACCTACTTTTACGGCCAGGGAATGTCGACGAGTTCTCATGCCCGGCATTATACCTGGAGCGCCAAAACGGGGCAGGGCAACGCCGCCGCGGTTCAGCGAGGCTTGGCCGCGAGTGATTTAGTTCCAATGACGTCTTGAGGGTTCGCCACAGGGGCTTCAGGCGGCGCACCGATGGCTTGCCTCCGACGGATGCCGTTAACGTGCGCCGCCGCTCACTCCCGGGGTGGGCCGGGCGGGTATGATCAGTGCGATGCATTCACTCGAATTGGAGTGCCGGGAGCTGGAGAAGGCCGGTGTGATCGCCGCGCCGGACGCCGCGCAGGCCGCGGCTTTGGAGCGCGGCACGATTTTCTCGGTCTTCGAGGAGTTGCGCTTCGCGCTCTATGCCGCGGTTGCGGCGATCACCGCGGGCATTGGCCTGCTCGTCAAAGACAACTTCGATCGCATCGGACCCATCACCTTGATTGCAGTGCTGGCGTTGGCGTCGGCGGCCTGTTACGCGGCGGCGCTGCGCACCGAGTGGCAGAGGAAGGAACGAACCATCGGCGGCGATTACGTGCTGCTGCTCGGCGCGCTGATCGTCAGTGCGGATCTGGGATATGCCGAATCCCAATTTCATTGGTTGGGCACCGAGTGGCGGTGGTACCTGTTGATCCTGGCGGCGTTCCACGGCGTGACCGCCTATGGCCTGCGCTCGCGCCTCGTGCTTTGCACCTCGATCGCGGCGCTTGCGGCTTGGTTCGGAATCGAAGGTCGGGCCGCAACCTTGTTCAACGTCGGGGGTTCCGCCCCCACGTTGGGAACTCACGCCATCGCCTGCGCGGGCACCCTTCTCGTTTGGCGCGCGGCCAATCGCCGTCTCGGTGGACTTGATTCCTTTGAGTCCGTGTTCGAAAATTTTGCCGCCAATATCGGCTTCTGGGGTGCGCTGGCGCTGTGCCTGACGCCGGGCGCCAGACTCTTGGGTCTGGTGCTCTTGGCGGCGCTGGCGGCGGCGTCGATCTTCAAGGCATTGCGCGGCGGGGAGGAGATCTTCGCGGTGTATGGCACTGCCTATGTCGCGCTGACGCTGTGTTGCCTGGAGGCGCAGGTCATCAAGTACGGGCTTGCCGTGCTGCTTCTGGAGTTGGCGACTGTGGTCGCGGGAGCGCTGTTGCTGTGGAGTCTCCGCCGCCAGGCGGCGGCACGCGCGTGATTGAAGTCAGCCCCACGGCGCAGCAGGAGCGGTGGATGGCGGCCGCCGCACGGCTCAAGGTGCGCAATCACCCGTGGATCACGCAGCGCACCGGCGGTTGGAGCGCGCCCTCATTCATCGCACGCTGCGCATTCTTCGTGCTGGGCGTGGTCGCCTGTGGTCTCACGGCGGCGGTTTTCGAGATACTTTCAAGAGGAACGGCCTTGCTCGCAGCCGGCGTGACCTTGCTCGCCGCCGCGGAATGGTTGATCTTGCGCAAGCGTCTATTCCACGCGGGTGTGGAAGAGGCGCTGTGGACCGGCGGGTTACTATTGCTTGCCGCACATTTCGTATCCTCCAGCGGAGATCGGGGCATGTCGGTAGCCGTCGCGCTGGTGCTGGCCGTGGCCGCCATGCGATTGCTCAATCCGTTTTTATTGACGCTGGCATTCGCGGCGGCCTCTGTTGCCATCGAACTTGCGGTCGGCCACCGCTTTTGGGGCGCGCACGACGTTAGCATGGCGGCCGGCGTATTTTGCTACGGGGCCGGCGCGAGCGCATTGTTGCTTGCGCGATTCCAGTTCCTGAGGCCGTCCCATGACCATATGCTGAGCTGGCTGATGATCATCATGCCGCTGTGCGGATTCCTCTGGCTTGCCACGCAGCTCGCCCCGGCCATTCGAGTCGGCACCGGATTGGCGAGCGGCATCTTCGCGCTGGTCGCGCTCATCGCTGGCATTCGGCGGCGAAGCCACGCGCCGCTGCTGGCTTGCATGGCATCGCTGGGATGCGTCGCCTATCAGCTGCGAGACTTGACCGCGCTGCCTCTGAAATTGAAGTTGATCGTGTGGGGAAGCGCAGCGCTGCTGGCGGCGCTGGGACTGGATCGATACCTGCGAACGGCGCGCCGCGGCATTACCTCGCATCCCGTAGGCGAGGGCACGGCCGCATTGGACCTGGTGCAATGGTTCGGGGCCGGCGCCCTCTCCCCGAGAGCCGCGCCGCAGGCCGACGCGCCCTTCAAGGGCGGCGGCGGTGGTTTCAGCGGCGGTGGAGCGGACGGCCGCTACTGAGACGTGATCTTTGAGGGCGGCGCGAACGGCTGCTACTGAGACGTGATCTTTGGCGGTGCCGCGAACGGCTGGATGCCGAACTTCGGATACACCTCGCTTGGGTAGTAGAAGGTGCCGTCCTTGACGACCATGCTGATGGTCTTGATCGCCTTGAGATTCTTGATCGGATCGCCCGGAATCAAAAAGAAATCCGCGAGCTTGCCCTTCTCGATCGACCCCATCCGTTGGTCCTGGCTCACGTAGTGCGCGGAATCAAGAGTGGCGCGCTTCAAGATCTCGGCGGGCGTCATGCCCGCGAGTTGGTACAGCTCTAGCTCTCGGTGATAGGTGAAGGAGCCGCCCGTGTCGGTGCCGAACACGACGAATACGCCGCGCTCGTGCAGCATGCGAACGACAGCGACCAGCTTGTCGAAGGCCTGGCGATAAGCCTGATCGTCGCCCGGTGCCGACGTATCAACCAACGCCTTCATGGAGTCGCGGCGAAAGCCGATCGGCATGTGATCGATGTAGTCGACGGCGCCGGGAGGGACCTGACCATCGCGTCGCTGCGTCAATTGTTCATGAATGCCCAAGGTAGGATCAATGGCGATCTTGCGCTCGACCATTAGGCCGATGGTGTGCTGCACCTTGGGACTTTGCAGATCGAGGCTGGGCAACCGCTTCAGCGCGGTCAGCCGGAATAAAGTACGCGTATCTTCTCCGGGCTGTATTACCCAGCCCAGGGAGAACTGATTGATGTGGGTGATTTCATCGTAGCCCGCGAGAATCATATCGTCTGCCGTCGAGAATGCCGGAATATGCCCGGCCAATCGCATTCCCAACAGATGCGCCTCCTTGGCCATCGCCGGCACCCAGGCCGGATTCATGCTGTTGTAGCTTTTAATCTGCCAATAGTTTCGTGCGCCGTACCAACGCACCGCTTCGACAGCCTTCTCTTCGCTGTCGACCAGAATGCCATTGTTCGCACTGAAGGGACTTTTGCCCTCGATAAAGCCTGAGCGGATGACATGGGGCCCGCCGATGGTGCCGCTGTCGATTTGTTCGATCAGCTTGTCGAGCACGGCATTGTCGTTGCCCATATCCCGCACCGTCGTGATCCCAGCGGCCAAATCGAGCAGGGCATCGCTTTGACCGATATGCGCATGCATTTCGTACATACCTGCGATCAGGGTGCCGCCCGCGCCATCGACAGTCGTTTCGCCCGGCGTTGCGGGACTATCGAGCGGCTCGACGGCGGCGATGACCTTGCCTTCGACCAGTACGGCCACCGGCTGCGTCAGCGCCGAGGTCTTCGGGTCGAACACTCTGACATTGCGAATGCGGACGGGTCCGGCGTAGTGATGCGCGACGTCGTGCTCGATCTTGACGAAACGCTGGCTCGACCAGGCCGCCGCCAGCTCGCGCAGGCGCTTCTGTTCGCCTTCGTATCCTGCACGCACGAGAATGGAACTGGCGTCGACATCGGCGAACAGATTGTTATTGGCATCCAGCAGAATGGTTTCCGGATCGAGATTGATCCCGATCAGATCGTAACGGGTAACCTCGAGCGGGCCGTCCTTGCCCTGCACGGCGAGCGTTTCGCCTTTCTCGAGGTGCAGCACGCCACCGGGCAGGGCCGGCAATTGCTTGTCTGCAGTCTTCAGCAACGCGCGCGCGTAAATGCCGTTCGACCAGGGACTGGAGCTCTGCGCCAGATAAATGCTCGGCGCGTGGATGGTCGAGTGGCCCTTGCCGTTGGAGTCCAGCCATTCGCCGCGCACGCCCTTGCGAACAAAATGCTCGGCGATCTTGCTGCCGAAGGTGCTCGTTCCCTTCACCGTCCATGCGCTCGGCAAACCGGTTGTATCCAGCGTGATCGATTCTGCGATCGTCGGGCCGCGGCCATTGTTCTTGACATCGAAGTCGATGGTGGTCTGATCGCCCTTGGTCTCGGCGATCAGATGACCGACGTTTTTGTCGCCGAAGATGAAGACATAGCTAAATGTGTCCGCCCGCGCCAAGGAGGGCAGGCAGAACAGCAGGGTGAGCGCGATTTTTTGTAGGGGCACTGTGGGACTCGCTAGGGGATTGGTCGGATGGCGGTTTTCAAGACCGCGGATTCTAGTCGCAAAACATCATGTGTACGGCACCTGCGATCCGGGATTCGCCCCTCCAGCAACGAGAACGCTTTTTCGCCGGGCTGAGTAGCCAATTTGTTACCGCCTATGCTCCTCATAGCCTGCGCCAAGCCGCTTAAACGCCTTGTCATGCCCAACTAGAACCGCGCCCATTTGCTGCGCAACGGCCGCCTGCCAGGCATCATTCTCCCCCATGCGACGCGAGGCGCGCCGCTGAGCCGTAGCAACCAAATCCGCGTGAACACGATGAATTCCCTGCCACGAGTAGCGCCGTAGGTAGTCCTTGACGGCGTCCGGGTCATCGGCGCCCTCCAACACCTCCGCTAACGTGACCGGAGAAATCCACAACGCCGCAGTGCCGTTGCGGCGCAACCAGCCAAGTGCCGCACCCTCTTTGCCGCCGGCAATCTCATTTAACAGGTCTATGATGAAAGAAGAATCGAGCAGGCAGTGTTTCATTTGCGGGCAATGCGCAGCCGCGCGTCGCCCATCCGCCGCTCCGCATCCTTGACGACATCGGCACCGGTTACGAACGGCTCTTCCCGGATGAGCTGTCTCACAAAGGTAGCTTTTTTCACGCCCGCGCCGCGGGATCGCTTGGCGAGCAGGCGCTCTTCGTCAGCGGTGAGTCGAACAGTTAAAATAGCCATGATTCATGGTAATTGTATGCCATTTGTATGTCAATTCCATAGACAACAACTGCGTGGGCATTCGACCCTCGGACAGCGAGAATGCCTTCTTTTGAGTAAAATTAGCGAATGACCTCACGCATCGTTTATTCGACCGGTATCGGCAGCCTGTGCCCGAATTGCCGCCGCGCGGTGCGTGAATGCGTGTGCCCCAAGGGCGCTCCGGGCACGGTCAAGCCTGCCGCCGTGCGCGTGGCGCGCGAGATCAAGGGCAGAGCGGGCAAGGGCGTCACGACCATCACGGGGTTGCCGCTGTCGCTCGCGGATATCGAAGCGCTGGCGACCAAACTCAAAAAACGCTGCGGATCGGGCGGCACCGTGCGCGAAGGCGTCATCGAGATCCAAGGCGATCATCGTGATTCAATTGTGGCGGAGCTGATCAAAATGGGCTGGCCGGCCAAAAAATCCGGCGGTTAGTGCTGCGCTCACACGATGCCCGCCAATGGACAAGATATATGAGGTCTTTGCGCTTCATGTCCGCGGTGCTCTTCTGTATCATGCCGCCCCAATCGCGATAAGAGCTGTCTGGAGAGAGTCCTTTTACTAGGACCGCCGAAGGCGCAACCGCCCGGAAACGCTCAGGCACATGAACGGCAGACTCTCGCGATCTCTGGAGAGCGGTCGCGCCAAGCGATCCACCGAAGGGGAGCAGCGCTTGAGCTCAAGCGCGCAATCTCTCAGGTCTTAAGGACAGAGGGGCGAAGCACGCAGGTGCTTAGGCTGCTGTGTTCGTTCTCCGCGAGGTTGCGATGGGCCTTAAGACTCCTTTATACGACACCCACGTCCAGCAGGGCGCCAAGATCGTCGACTTCGGCGGCTGGGATATGCCGCTGCACTATGGATCGCAGATCGAAGAGCACCATGCGGTGCGCCGGGACGCCGGGATGTTCGACGTGTCGCACATGTGTATCGTCGACCTGAGCGGTGGGCGCGTGCGCGAGTTTTTGAGACTTCTTTTGGCGAACGACGTCGACCGCCTCAAATCTTTCGGCAAGGCGCTGTATTCCTGCATGCTGCTGCCCGGCGGCGGCGTGATCGATGATCTCATCGTCTATTACATGTCGGATACCTGGTATCGCATGGTTGTGAACGCCGGGACCCGCGACAAGGACCTGGCTTGGATCCACAAGCACGCCGGCGACTTCGACGTCACTGTGGCCCCGCGCAAGGACTTGGCGATGATCGCCGTCCAAGGTCCCAATGCGCGCCGCAAAACCGCGGCGCTCCTGCCGCCGCCGCAGCAAGTCGCGGTGCTCGAATTGAAGCCTTTTTTCGGCGCGCCATTCGGCTCCTGGTTCGTGGCCCGCACCGGCTATACGGGCGAGGATGGCTTCGAAATCATGCTGCCCGCCGCGGAAGCCGCCGATGCGTGGGGCCGGCTGCTGCAGCAGGGCGTCAAGCCTGCGGGCTTAGGTGCCAGAGACACGCTGCGCCTGGAAGCCGGCATGAATTTGTATGGCAACGACATGGATGAGAATTTTCATCCTCTGGAATCCGGCTTAGGATGGACCGTTGCCTTTGAGCCAAAGGACCGGGATTTTATCGGACGCGAAGCCCTGGAGCGCGCGCAGCGCGAATCCGGGCGCGAACTCGTCGGGCTGCTGCTCGAGGATCGCGGCGTGCTGCGCAGCCATCAGAAAGTGCTGAGTGCCGGTGCCACGACGGCCGGCCTGTCCGGTGAAGTCACGAGCGGAACTTTTTCACCCACCTTGAATCGTTCCATTGCGCTGGCACGAGTGCCGAAAACATCGCAGCCGGCGGTGCAGGTGGACATTCGCGGCAAATTGCACGCGGCGCGCATCGTCAAGCCGCCGTTCGTGCGCCATGGCAAAGCATTGATCGATATCAGCTAGGGGGTTTCTATATGAGCGACAACATACCAAGCGATCTGAAGTACACGAAAAGCCACGAGTGGGTGCGCCAGGCGCAAAATGGCACGATCGAGATCGGCATCACTGATCATGCGCAAAGCGCGCTTGGCGATCTGGTCTTCGTCGAGGTACCCGATGTCGGCCGCGCGCTGAAGGCGGGCGAGGCTTGCGCGGTGGTTGAATCCGTCAAGGCCGCATCCGATGTCTACAGTCCGTTGGCGGGAAAGGTCGTCGCTCACAACGAGGCGCTGGCCGGCAAACCGGAATTGCTCAATGAAGACCCCTATGGCGCGGGGTGGCTGTTCCGTCTCGAGACGGCCGCATCCGCCGATGCTGCATCTCTCATGACCGCCGGCGCCTACGAGACGTTCCTGGCAGAAGAATCGAAGTAAGGACGCATATGGCATTCATCCCTCACACGTCCGATGACATCGCGCGCATGCTGGAAGTCATCGGCGTGCGCTCCATCGAAGATCTGTTCGACGAGATCCCCGCCGAGCTTCGCGCCGGGACGCTCAACGTGCCGGCTCCGCTGTCCGAAATGGAGATTGGGCGGCTCATGACCGAGCGTGCCGCCACCGATGGACGGCCATTGAATTTTATCGGCGCCGGGGCGTATGAACATCACATCCCCGCACCGGTGTGGGCGATCGCGACGCGCGGCGAATTTTATTCCGCGTACACCCCGTACCAGGCCGAGGCGAGCCAGGGCACGCTGCAGTTGATCTATGAATACCAATCCATGATGTGCGCGCTCACCGGCATGGAGGTATCGAACGCGTCGTTGTATGACGGTGCCTCGGCGCTGGCTGAAGCCTGCCTGATGGCGGTGCGCTCCAATCGCAGTTCGACCTCGCGGCGCATTTTGATGCCGCGCGCGGTCAATCCCACCTACGCGCAGGTGGCGCAGGCCATCGCCGGCAACCAAGACATCAGCTTTGTGCCGGTGGACTTCGACCGATCCGCCGGACGCACCCTGCTCGAGGCGCTCAAACCCCACGGCGGCCAGGACTTTACGGCCCTGGTGCTGCAGCAGCCGAATTTCTTCGGCAGCCTGGAGGAGGTCGATGCACTCACCGATTGGGCGCACCAGAACAAGATCATGCTGATTGCGGTGGTCAACCCGACCTCCTTGGCGCTGCTGAAGCCGCCGGCACTGTGGGGATCCAAGGTGGATGCGGCGCAGGGCGCCGACATCGTCTGCGGCGAGGGGCAGGCGCTGGGCGTGCCGCTGGCATCGGGCGGTCCGTACTTCGGCTTCATGGCGACGCGCATGCAGTACGTGCGCCAAATGCCGGGCCGAATCGTCGGGCGCACCGTGGATGTGGAAGGGCGGCCCGGATTCAGTTTGACGCTGCAGGCGCGTGAACAGCACATACGCCGCAGCAAGGCGACCTCCAATATCTGCACCAACCAGGGATTGATGGTGACGGCCGCCACGATTTACATGAGTCTTCTCGGGCCGCAAGGATTGGAAGCCGTCGCGCAGGCCAGTATGCAGCGCACCGCCGATCTGATCGCGGCCTTGACCCAGGTCGCGGGCGTGAAACGGGCCTTCACCGCCCCGCATTTCCACGAAGCCGTGTTGTTGCTCGATCGTCCGCCTGCGGCGATTCTCGCAGCGCTGTCTCGCCGGGGAATCCTCGGCGGACTGGATTTGAGCGAGCGCTATCCGGAATTGGGCCATGCACTGCTGGTGTGTGCGACCGAAACCAAGCTCGGCGTCGATATCGATGCGTATGCCACAGCATTGGCCGAAGTGATGAGCGCATCGGTGAGAAAGGCGCCTAGGGAAAATTATTCATGACTGAACTCAATTTGCGCGAACCGCTGATATTCGAATTGAGCAAGGCCGGACGCGGCGCCGGCACGCAGTTCCCGCCGCCGGTCGCAGGCTCCGCCCAAGTGCCTGCGAATCTGCGCCGCCGCACGCCCGCAAAATTGCCTGAGGTCTCCGAGCTGCAGTCGGTGCGCCACTACACGCGCCTGTCGCAGATGAATTTCTCCATCGACACGCATTTCTATCCGTTGGGTTCTTGCACCATGAAGTACAACCCGAAGGCCTGCAACAGCTACGCGATGCTGCCGGAGTTCCTGGGCCGCCACCCGCTGGGACCGGAACCTCAAGGGTTTCTCGCGTGCATGTACGAACTTCAGGAGATGCTGCAAGAAATCACGGGCATGCCGGCCGTCAGCTTGACGCCGATGGCCGGCGCGCAGGGCGAATTCGCGGGAGTCGCGATGATTCGCGCCTACCATCGCGCGCGCAATGACCTGGCACGTACCGAAATCATCGTGCCGCAGGCGGCGCACGGCACCAATCCGGCCACCGCGACCATGTGCGGTTTCATCGTCAAGGAGATTCCCTGCGATGCGAACGGCGATGTCGAGATCGAGGCATTGAGAGCGGCGGTGAGCCCGGCAACGGCCGGCATCATGCTCACCAATCCTTCCACGCTCGGCGTTTTCGAACGCAAGATCGTGCAGATCGCACGCATCGTTCACGATGCCGGCGGCCTTCTTTACTATGACGGGGCAAATTTGAACGCCATTCTCGGCAAGGTGCGCCCCGGCGACATGGGTTTTGACGTCATTCACATGAATTTGCACAAGACTTTTTCCACCCCGCACGGCGGCGGCGGGCCCGGCTCCGGCGCGGTGGGCGTGAGCGCCCGCCTGAAGCCTTTTTTGCCGCTTCCCATCGTCGGCAAGGATGGCGCCCGCTATCGATGGCTGATGGAGCGCGACCTGCCGCAGTCCATCGGCCGCTTGTCCGGGTTCATGGGCAACGCCGGCGTGAATTTGCGCGCCTACA
>Ga0137412_10001976_pt1 | contig 16142 bp, 15 predicted proteins | sample CZODoug2_1_16fun_FD_122160 | JGI IMG/M metagenome (GOLD analysis project Ga0137412, IMG submission 122160) | Vadose zone soil fungal communities from Angelo Coast Range Reserve, California, USA - CZODoug2_1_16fungal (Hybrid Assembly) | ecosystem: Environmental > Terrestrial > Soil > Vadose zone...
AACACTTGCCAGCAACTTCCGGTCTACCCCAGCGAACGGACGTCGTCACGGGCGGTCGGCATGTCTCAAAAGTGCCAGGAACGGAATTCGTTCAAGTCTTATTCGATGACCTTGTCAGCTCGGGCCATAACACTATCCGGAATGGTTAGGCCAAGCGCCGCGGCCGTTTTGAGATTTAGAGCAAGCTCAAAAACCACCGGCTGCTCGACGGGAAGTTCAGCCGGATCGGTGCCCTTGAATATTTTGTCAACGTATTGCGCCGCTTTAACGAACATCTCAGTCAGGCTGGCGCCGTAGCTCGCTAGGCCGCCCATTTCAACATAGCTAAAGTATTGAAAGATGGCTGGTATCCTTATCTTTGCCGCGAGCGAAACGATGCTTGGCCTGATCGGATCAGCGAGGACAAAGAGCGCGTCGCACTTTTCCTGCTCCATCCTGTCAAAGGCTCTTTCAAGATCGGCCGGTGTGAGAGCAAGGACCCGAACGGTTGCAAGGCCCAAGCTCTTGAGGGCCGTTTCCGCCAACTCGTATTGCTGTGGGTGGGTGGGATTTGACGACATCAGCACCGCTATGCGCTTTGCGTCGGGAAGCAGGGCGTGGAGGAGTTCGACCGATTTTCCGATTGCATCCCCATACATGTTGGCAACGCCGGTAATATTTCCGCCGGGATGAGCTAAGCTCTTGACGAAGCCGGAGCCGATTGGATCGGTGGACGGACACATCACTATGGGAATGCTCGAGGTGGCGAGCTGGCCGCTGCTATGGCAGGAGTCGCGATCGCAACGATTAGATCCGGGCGGAGGTCAATCAGCTCACGAACCAGCAACGGCAAACGTTCAGGCTTTCCCTCTGCGCCTCTTGGGTCAATGACTAGATTCTTGCCTTCGTTGTAGCCGAGCCGGTGCATCTCCGCACGGAAGGCATCAAATAGTGTGCGATCCGAAGGAGTATCCAAAAAGGCAGGATGCAGGTAGGCAATTCGCCACACCTTGCCGGACGATTGCTGCGCCTGCATTGCGAGCGGCCACGCAGCCACGGCGCCCACTAGCTTGATGAAATGGCGGCGCTGCATGTCCGACCCCAAGCTCAGGAGGAGGCTGCATCGTAACGACTCAAACAAGGGCTTGGATAGGGAGAAATCCGTGTCGAGCGCATTTCCGTTGGTAATCGCTAATGTCGCTTATGGGTCCAGACTGTGTGAAAACGCCCCTCAATGATATGATTCTCCTGTGATTTGGCGGGGGGATTCGATGGCGCGCTTTGTCGTTGGCGATGACCGCAGTCAGAGCACTTTGTTTCCCGAGCGGCTGGAAGACTATTTGTCCGAGGATAATCCGGTCCGGGCGATTGATGTTTTTGTTGATGAACTTGATCTAGCCAAGCTGGGCTTTGGCGGCGTTGAACCGGAGGCGACAGGAAGGCCGGCCTACCATCCGGCGACGCTGCTGAAGATTTACGTCTACGGATACCTCAATCGGGTGCAGTCGAGCCGGCGCCTGGAACGGGAATGCCAGCGCAATATCGAACTGGTTTGGCTGACCGGCCGCCTGATGCCGGACTTCAAGACAGTAGCCGACTTCCGGAAGGACAATGGCGAGGCCATCCGAAAGGTCTGCCGTGAGTTCGTAGTGTTATGCCGACGCCTCGAACTGTTCAGCGAAGCGAGCGTTGCGATCGACGGCAGCAAGTTCAAGGCCGTCAACACGCGGGATCGGAACTTCACCCAGGCCAAGATGCAGCGCCGTCTGGCGCAGATTGACGAGAGCATTGCCCGTTATCTCTCGCAGCTCGACAGCGCCGATCGTCAGGGGGAAGCGGTACCGGAGGCCAAGATCACCCGGCTCAACGAGAAGATTGCGGCGCTGCGCCAGGAGATTCAACGGCCGAACGCTCTGAACAGTGAGATACACCCGGTGGCGTCGATTGCGGGCTTGCGGCCTACATCGACCGACAACTGGCAGGCGGTTTCGGTAAGGGCGCGCGCCTTTATATGCGCGGCCCCTGGCGAGAGGGTAAGCCTGAACTGGGCTATCAATTGCCGCTCACACCCGAACAGTTTTTCAAGGCGGGACTCGCCGCCGCGGATGCGGCCTGCCGGAAACGCAATGGCAAGGCCTTTAGTGAATTGGATGAGAGTGGTGCTGACCGATTTCTTCATGAAATTGCCGACGGCAAGGTGACGGACGAGCGCGTCCAGCTCGCCTCGTGGTTCAACGAACTCGTCTATCCGCTATTCGAGCAGGCCTGCTTTACCGATCCCATCTACGGCGGCAATGTCGGCAAGGTATTCTGGAAGGCGATTGGCTATCCAGGTCTCCCTGCGGTTCATTCCCAAGACATGATCGATTTCCGTGGCAAGCAATTCCCGGGTGCTGCCGATCCGAAATCTATCGCCGACTTCGCCTAAGGGAAGAAATCATGGCTACACGCTTGAAACATCGCACCGTCGTTTTCGTTGGCGGAGGACTCACGGCGGCGCTGGCTGCTCGCCAGCTGACGGCCAAGGGCGTCGATGTCGTCGTTCTTGAAACGGGGTATCGACCGCACCCATACCGCCGCAACAAGCCTGCCATCACAGCGCGACGAGCTGCGCTGGGACGTGCATGGTGATCTCTTTCAGGATTGGTCCGTCCAGACCTACACGCTTCGCCATAATGACGGCGAAACGGCTCTGCCGATACGGCGTCTCCAGGCCTTCACACCCGGTGAGGGAATGGGCGGTGCTGCCAATCACTGGAATGGGCAGACCTGGCGCTGGAGCGAGTCTGCCCCTGTTTTGCGCACCCACCTTGAGAACCGGTATGGAAAGAAGGCCATTCCAGCTGAAATGGCGATCCAGGATTGGGGCATCACCTATGCCGAGATGGAGTCCTATCACGATCAGTTCGAAAAGCTGTTCGGCATTGCCGGCAAGGCAGGAAATCTGCGTGGCAAGGTGCAGGAGGGCGGAAATCCCTTCGAGGCACCGCGGCAGAACGAGTTTCCGCAAAAACCTCTGCCTATCACCGAAGCTGGCGTGATCTTCAGCGAGGCAACCAAAAAGCTAGGCTACAAACCTTTTCCCTTGCCGGCGGCGAATTCGCCGGAGGCCTACACCAACCCCGATGGCATGCAGCTTGGTCAGTGCCAGTTCTGCGGCCATTGCGAGCGCTTCATCTGCGAAGCCAATGCCAAGGCGAGCCCCGAGGTTCTGCTCTATCCGATGCTGAGAACGCGCAATCGCTTCGAATTGCGTCTGCAAACGCATGTTCTCGATATTCTTTATGATCGCAAGGCCAAGCGCGCGAGAGGCGTTCGCTACATCGATCGCGTAACCGGCGAGGAGTACGAACAGCCAGCGGACGTCGTCGTGCTTTCTTCTTTCACGATGTCGAATACCAAGTTTCTGCTGATGGCGGGGATCGGGACGCCTTACAATCCGAAGACTGGTCACGGGGTCGTTGGCAAGAATTTTTGCCACCAGACAATGTCCGGCACGCGTGTCTTCTTCAAGGACCGCTGGATCAACCCGTTCCTGGCGTCCGGTGCGTCACAGACCGTGATCGACGAGTTCAACGGCGACAATTTCGACCATAGCGGTCTTGGCTTCATTGGAGGCGGCTACATCTACGCCAACGTGACCAATGGACGGCCGATTACGAACCGTGGCGTGCCGCCCGGAACCCCAAAATGGGGCTCGACCTGGAAAAAGACCAACGCCGACTGGTATGCCCACAATTTCACCATATCCGCCCATGGCAGCTGGTATCCGCATCGGAAGAATTATGTCGACCTCGACCCGACCTATGTCGATGCCTATGGTCAGCCGCTCCCGCGCATGACGTTCGACATTCGCGAGAACGAGCGCAAGATGTCCGTCTATCTGTCGAAGGAGATCGACAAGATCGCCAAAGCGACGGGTGCCGACATCGCGCCGCCGACAGGCCCCCGCAAGGGGCCGTACGATAGTCGGGTTTATCAGACCACGCATGTTACCGGTGGCACGATCATGGGAAGCGATCCCGGCACCAGCGTCGTCTCTCCTCATCTGCAACACTGGGATGCGGAGAACCTGTTTGTCGTCGGTGCATCTGTCTATCCCTTCAATGCGGGCTACAACCCGACAGGCCCGCTAGGGGCACTCGCGCTTCGACTCGGCGACGAACTCAACGATTACGTTGCGCGGCCGCGCCACCTATGATCCCGATCGAAAAAAAAGGACGTTCCCAATGAAAGGCGCGGGAAAGATTGGTGCGTTTATCGCGGTGCTCGTACTTGCGGGAGCAACCGCGAATCCCGGTTACGCGCAGGACGCCGAGCACGGAAAAGCCATCTTCAAAGCTTGCGCAGCATGCCATGCGACGGATCATGCCAATCGCGTCGGGCCGGGCCTGGAAGGAACCATCGGCAGGAAGGCAGGTACGGTTCCCGGCTTCCACTACAGTGACGCAATGAAGAAGTCCGGCATTGTCTGGGATGCAAAGACCCTCGATACGTATCTGGAATCGCCACAGAAGGCGGTTCCCGGAAACAGGATGCCCTACGCAGGGCTGAAGGACCCGACGGACCGGGCGGACCTCGTTGCCTATCTTGCTACGTTGAAGTAGCAGCTCGTTGAGCGAGGCGTCTAGTGGCCAGCAGACTATCGCAGACGGGCCTACTAACTTTGTCGACTGATGAGCGAGGGAGACAGAAGCTGGAAAGCGACATCCGGACAATCCGCCCATGAGCCGGAAATACCCCTCGGCGACGGCGCGCTCGCAGTCGCCTACTAAAAGGTCGAAGACAGACGGATTGTCTTGATCCATACCGAGGTGCCGCAAGAGCCGTCCGGCCTTGGGTATGGATCGCGGCTGGCGCATTGCGTTTTCGAAGCGTTGCGACGCGACGGGAAAAGAGTGAATGCGACTGCCCTTTCATGTCTTCCTACGCGGCCCGACACCCCGAATACGCGCACTCCTCGACGGCTGATCGCAGACGGACGGGACGCCGGCGCGCACAGCGCTTTGCACGACGATACCTCACGCTATCGAATGCATGTCCAAAGGGAATTTCTAATTTCGCCGACCGCGTCCGATGCTGAGGTCCGCTGGGCAGGCCGAACACGCGCGGCCGCCTCGGCAGGGATTGAAACCGTTGCGCCGTGCCGCGCGAGCAGCAAAGGAGACCCCCATGAAATTATCGCGGACCGTCGGCCTGGCTGTCGCCGTCTCGCTCCCAAAGTTCCTGCCCCCACCCACCCGTAAGATTGCGCCATGATGAACAACCGAAACGCTTCGCAGCGTCCTGCGCACTTCGCGTGGCCAACCCATCCTCAAGCTGCAATCCGCGGAGCAACGAACTTCACTTTCCCTCGATCTTCTTTCGCTGGGAAGCCGCGCGGCACTGGGGGTCTCGTTCCTGTTGTCGGTCAGCGATCGGCTCGGGTTCTACGGCAATCCAGGCGAGCGCGGAGTTTCCTGGGGAACATTCGAGCGATTTTTGGGTTACGCGGCCAAGGTAAATGCGTTCGCACCAGCATGGATGATACCCTTTCTCGGCACGGCCGCGACGGTGCTGGAGCTCCTGTTTGGCGTTACGCTGGTACTCGGACTCGCGCTGCGGTGGGCGGCTTTCAGCAGCGCGGGCCTGCTCTTCCTATTCGGTTCAGCCATGGCGATCTCGTTCGGGATCAAGTCGCCATTCGACTACTCTGTATTCGCTGCGATGTGCTGCGCCTTATTTCTGGGTCTCGCCGGCTCGAATCGATGGACCGTCGACTCTTTGTTATGATGCTCCACGAGGTTGAGAAACGTTCGGAGGCTACCCATGGCCGCTGGCATGAGATGTCGAACGGGCTTTTATCGCTGGAACATATCCAGCAAAGAGGCAAGTAACCGAGGAGAGAATTCGTATGAAGGCAATCGTCGTAACGGACCAGGCTGCGGGAACCGCCGGGATGAAGCTCATGGAGCGGCCCGAGCCGCTGGCAGCGATCAACGACGTCATCGTTCAGGTTCATGCGTCGGGATTCACCGGAGATGAGCTGACGTGGCCCCCGACCTGGACCGACCGCCTCGGCCATGACCGAACACCGTCGATCCCCGGCCACGAACTCGCCGGAGTGGTCACCGCTCTTGGCTATGGCACGACGGGGCTGTCAGTGGGACAGCGAGTGTTCGGCCTCACGGACTGGACTCGCGACGGCACCCTGGCGGAGTATGTAGCCGTCGAGGCACGCAACCTCGCGCCGCTGCCGGGAGATGTTGAATTCACGGTGGGCGCGGCCCTCGTGATGCCGGGCCTGACCGCGTGGCAGGGACTGTTCGAGCACGGCCGCCTTCTCGCGGGGCAGAGCGTCCTTGTGCACGGTGCGGCCGGCGTAGTCGGTTCGATGGCAACCCAGTTCGCTCGTGAGGCCGGGGCGTACGTCATCGGCACCGGACGCGCTGCTGGCCGTCAGACGGCGCTCGACTTCGGCGCGCAGGAGTTTGTGGACCTCGACAACGACACTCTGGAAGATATCGGCGGAGTCGATCTGGTGTTCGATGTCCTCGGCGGCGACATCGCGAAGCGGTCCGTGCGCGTGATTCGAGCCGGAGGAACGCTGGTGACCATCGCAGGCCCGACCGAGGCACGGCCCGCTGATGGCCGAACGGTTGACTTCGTTGTCGAGTCCGATCGTGCCCAACTGAGTGAAATCGTCCAGCGGGTGCGGGACGGACGACTGCGGGTGAACATCGGCAACATCGCGCCCCTCGGCGATGCCGTCGCCGCCTTCAACCCGACCGAGCGACGCCCGGGGAAGACGATCATCCGCGTTCGACCGTGAGCGACGCGCGCCCATTGATGCACGCAGCCGGCCGGCGCTGTCCTGGTCGGCCGGCTGTTTCCTATCAGCCCCCAGCCAGCGAGAGGCATCCATGGCTTTCACGTTAAAGATCAACGGCACACCCCATGAGGTCGATGTCGACGGCGACATCCCGCTGCTGTGGGTGTTGCGCGACGTACTCGGCATGACCGGAACCAAGTTCGGCTGCGGCCAGGCGCTGTGCGGCGCCTGCACCGTGCATGTCGACGGCCAGCCGGTCCGCTCCTGCCAGACGCCGGTCGACAGCGTTGGCGACAGCGCGGTCACCACGATCGAGGCGATCGGCCAGGCGCCGCAGGGCGCGGCCCTGCAGAAGGCGTGGCTGGAGCTGGAGGTGGTGCAGTGCGGCTACTGCCAGTCCGGCCAGATCATGTCGGCAGCGGCGCTGCTGAAGGACACGCCGAAGCCGACGGATAACGATATCGACGCGGCCATGTCGGGCAATGTCTGCCGATGCGGAACCTATCAGCGCATCCGCGCCGCGATCAAGCACGCTGCAGGAGTTTGAAATCATGGATGAGCTTATTCTGAGAGAGCAGATTGTCGATGAAGCAGCGATGTCGCGGCGCGCCTTTCTTCAGGGCACAGGTTTGCTGCTTGGTTTTGCGCTGACCGGTGCAAGCACGGAGTCCGTCTTCGCGGCACCTGCTTCGCAGGTGGTCGAAAACGAGGTCACGGGTACTTTCGCGCCGAACGGATTTATACGGATCAATCCAACCGGCGCCGTGACCCTGGTCATTCCGATGATCGAGATGGGACAGGGGGTTTACACGTCGCTCTCGATGCTTCTCGCTGAAGAACTGGAAGTGAAGCTTGACCAGGTTCAGGTTCAGCATGCGCCGCCAAATCATGCGCTTTACGTCAACTCGATCATAGGTATTCAAAATACAGGTGGTTCCGCCTCTGTCCGCGCCTTCTGGACACCGCTGCGTCAGGCAGGGGCGATGGGTCGTAATCTGTTGATTGCGGCAGCCGCAAAGCGCTGGAATGTCGATCCAGCGACTTGCCGCGCCAAGGATGGCGTCGTGTTCGATGCGTCAGGCTCGAAGCATCTGAGCTACGGTGAACTTGCGAGCGCCGCGGCGAAATTGCCTGTGCCGCCTGCGGCAATCGTCAAATTGAAGGATCCGAAGGATTTCACCTTGATCGGCACGCGCGCCAAGCGCGTGGATTCAGCAATAAAGGTCGATGGGCGCGCGCTCTACGGCATCGATACGCGACTGCCGGGTATGAAGGTTGCGGCGGTTGCTATTTCGCCCGTGCTTGGTGGCAAAGCGAAAACGGTGGACGAGAAGGCCGCGCTGGCAGTGAAGGGCGTCCGGCAGGTGGTCAATATCGATGAAGCTGTCGCCATGGTAGCGGATCACATGGGTGCAGCGAAGAAGGGTCTCGAGGCCGCTGCCATCACGTGGGACGACGGGCCGAATGGCAAGGTCAGCAACGCCGATATCGTCAAGCAATTGGAGGAGGAATCCAAAAAGCCGGGCGCTGTCGCTCGTAACGTCGGTGATGCGGGAAAGTCACTTGCGGAGGCAGCGCAACGGGTTGACGCCGTCTATCAGGTGCCTTTCCTGGCCCATGCAGCGATGGAGCCGATGAACTGTACCGTTCATCTGCAGAAGGATCGTTGCGACATCTGGGTCGGGACGCAGGCACCTACGATCACGCAGTCTCTGGTGGCCGAACTCACCGGTCTGCCAAAGGATGCGGTCAAGATTCACAATCATCTGATTGGCGGTGGCTTCGGCCGAAGGCTGGAGGCCGATGGCACGGTGCTGGCTGTCAAGATCGCCAAGCACGTCGATGGTCCGGTGAAGGTGATCTGGAGCCGCGAGGAAGACATCCAGCACGATATGTATCGGCCGTACTATCTCGACCGGCTGTCGGCCGGACTTGATGCGGCCGGCAAGCCGGTTGCCTGGACGCATCGGATCGCCGGCTCCTCAGTCATGGCTCGCTATTATCCCCCTTACGTCAAGGACGGATTGGACCCCGATGCCGTGGAAGCGGCGGCTGAGCCGCCCTATGCACTGCCCAATATCCACGTCGACTTTGTCCGGGTCGAGCCCCCGGGTGTCCGGACGTCTTGGTGGCGTGGCGTCGGACCGACTCACAATGTTTTTGTGGTCGAAAGCTTCATAGATGAGCTCGCGCATGCTGCGAAGCAGGATCCCGTCGCTTATCGCAAGGGATTGCTTGGCCACAATCCGCGAGCGCTTGCTGTTCTGTCCCTTGCCGCAGAAAAAGCAGGGTGGGGATCACCACTTCCCGTGCGGCATGGCCGCGGGATTTCGGTACAATTCGCATACGGGAGTTACACGTCGCAGGTCGCCGAGGTCGAGGTGGCGGCCGATGGCTCTGTCAAAGTCAAGCGGATCGTCTGCGCGATTGATTGCGGCATGTACGTCAATCCCGATACGATCGAAGCACAGGTTCAGGGTGGAACGCTTTTCGGGCTGACCGCTGCGCTCCATGGGTCAATCACATTCAAGGATGGACGCGTCGAGCAGAACAATTTCGACAGCTATCTGCCGATGCGTATCGACGAGGTGCCGGTGGTGGAGACGCACTTGATTAAGAACGCAGAAGCTCCAGGTGGCGTTGGTGAAGCTCCGACGGCCATTGTCAGTGCCGCAGTCACTAATGCGATCTTCGCCGCCACCGGCAAGCGCCTACGCAGCCTGCCGATCGATACAAATTCGCTGAAGTCGTCGTCTTAGTCCTTGCCCGTCATCCCGCGCGCGTCGCAGCGCGCACGGCATGACGGCCCGGGACTAGAGCCCCGAGCATAACGACCATGGGAGCGCTCGCGTTCTCCGCTCGGAAGAAATCACCTCTCAGAAGACGCCGTCTCGGGTTGCAAACTCGATCCGCTTCGAAGCTGTCATGTGGGCTCCCTAGGTAGTGCCGGCAACCGAACTACGGCCTGGTCCGTTCAGGGTCCTAATTTCGTCTCAAGACGTCGCGAGAATCGATGGCGAGAGACGAAGTTCAATGGTACGAACGAGCATGGCGACGCCCTCGCTGATCCTTGGAGAACAGGCTTCGGAGCACTATCGGCGCCGGTAGCCAGGCAGTAAAGGGCCACTACAGTCATGCGGAACACTTCGAAAGCGATTCCGAGGCAGGCTCTCGTCGGGCAGAACGTTTCGCTGCCCGCGACTTCCACTGTCAAATTGTCTACAACAGATCTCAACAACTTGATGCAGGCGCTCGACATCGATGTCATCGCCCTGACTGAGCTTCTGGTGCCGCATGGCCATCGAGCCGAAATGGGAATGATTGACGCACCCGCGATCCACTACAACTTGAGTGGCGTGGGACGCATCTCTATCAACGGCGGACCAAAGATACCGTTAAGCCCTCATTTGCTCATCATCGTGCCGCCAAACACTCCGTTCATGATCGAGGTTGACGGTGGAAGTGGCCCACCGAAGCTCATTTCGAGAGACTGCTGGACTCGTCAAGACGGCATCCTCCGCATCGCAATGCCAAACGAGCAACCCGAAATCGTTCAGATATGCGGCTTTTTTAACGCATCCTTTGGTCAGTCTGTGAGGCTGTTCGGAGAACTCCGCGAACCGGTGATCGAACAGTTCGAGCCGGCGGACAAAATCGATCTGAAGCTTCGCGAGGCTATGGACGAGCTGTTACAGCAAGAGGTCGGCGTTGGAGCCATGACGGCGTCTCTGTTCAAGCAAATCGTTGTCTCATTGGTGCGACGGTCCCTCAAGTCATCCCAGCGGTGGACTGAGCGGTTCTCGATACTTGCCGACAGGCAGCTCACCCGTGCTTTTGCAGATATGGTGGCGCGGCCAGGAGCCGCCCATTCAGTTCAAAGCCTGGCACACGGTGCAGGATTGAGTCGTTCGACATTCATGGCGCGATTCTCGGACATCTTTGGACAATCCCCGATGGTCGTCTTGCGAGACTTGAGAATGCGCCAGGCTGCGATCGATTTGACGACAACGACGATGTCGATCGACGTCGTTGCTCACAATGCGGGATACGAGAGCCGTTCAAGTTTTGTGCGAGCTTTTCGAAAGGCGTACGAACGAGATCCGAGCGACTATCGGCGGATAGCCAAGGAGGGTAAAGCCCAGAAGGGTATCTGAGAACGAGGTGCCGGTTTGTTTTTGACGCAAAGGATCGAAGATCCGAAAGCAAGAAGGGAGCGCCCGTCACGGCGCGCCCCCCGCTTTGCGTCAGCGCTTGCTTAGGCCGGTCTGATGGGTTGGACGTGCCCAACCACAGCACGAGCTCCTTGTGTACCGAGGCCGCTTGCAACATTTCGCTTCAAGTTGGCCGCAGCGAAGGCGTACCCCCCGGAAGCACCGTCAACGAAGTGCACGTGATTAGCTTGCGTGGGTGATGGCACAAAGCACGTAAGATTTGCGGCCAACTGTCGATGCGTTCCAAAAAAGCATGCGCCTCGTCGCTGAGCCTCTTCCAGGCGCGCGTCTATGAGGTCGGCGAGTTCAGATGAGCAGTCCACTGTCATACGTAGGCCGTCATCGAATTTTCGGTAATCAGTATTCTCCACAAGCTCTCGTCGGAACCGAACTTCATGAAAGCCACCAATAGGAATTCCCAGTAGGGTGCCCACCCGCGCCAGAATGGCGCGCAAGCACTTCGCAGCCCAAGCCGCAAAGGGCATATTTCGGCTGCCTTTCTTGATGGCATGATCAAGATGGTCGCCGGTCCATGCGGGGAGCGGGCCTTCGGCAGGCAATGGATGTAGGTTGGACTCATCTGAACGGAGTGTCCGCAGGAGCTGCTGTATAAGTTCCACGAACGAAGTCGGATCATCGCGCGGGACGACGATAAGAGACAAGATGACGCCGTGCTTGGTACTGATCGGCGCAAATCGGCACGAAAGACCTGTGAGGTCGGCTGTTACTCCCATGGGCGCGCGTGGGACGGTGTAGCCGCCTTGCTTGAGTTTGCGCTCGGCCCAGGCAAGTCCTCCGCCGGCAAACATCGCGTAGGTGACATTCGAGGAGGGCGCGAAGCGGGCTACCAGGACGTCCAAGTGCTGAGCGCGAATGTCCGCGACAGGAATGATCGCAATGCGCAACGTGAGACCCAATGCGTCTTCAGCCCAAGCGGCGGTTTTTGCCAAGGTATCCTTGATGATGGGCGAATAGACGCCGGGCGCGGCGAAGCTCGCGCCATCTCCTCCGAACGTAGACGGAAACTGTAGGTCGGGTAGTGCATTGCTGACGGCAGCAAGAACCGCTGCACCGGCCGTATTCACCTCGCGGTACCGTCCTTTTTCAATAGCTTCGGTCGAATGGCTGACGTCCGTAACGGCGATGATCCAGTCATTGGGTAGAGGGCGATACCGATCTCGCCGCATTACGTCATCAAAAGAGTCGAAGGGCACAAGTGCCTGATAGAAGCGGTCGTCATCGGCCTCTTGGTCAACCTTTAGCTGGAAAAGACCGACTTCGAAGGCTGGCTCTGATCCGTCCACCATCATTTGCACTTCCTTCGGTCGTCGTCGGGGTTCGGGGCCACCACCTCAGCGACACATACGCATCGAGCATGACGGTCACCCGAGATTCGCGCGTGGGCGTGTGCTCGGGGTTAAGCTCTCCTGGTCGTCTCGAAAAGGCCATGTGCGACGTTCCGCCTTGTCGATCCAGTTTTTCCGCTTCAGATCGTCGACCAGCATCGCCGTGGCGTGGCGCGCAAGCGCCTGGGTCGGGGCGTTGGTATTGCCGCTGGTGATGTTCGGCATGATCGATGCGTCGATCACCCGGAGGCCGTCGACCCCGCGGACCCTGAGCCTTGCGTCGACCACCGCTCGCGCATCCTGACCCATCCGGCACGTGCCGACCGGGTGGAACATCGTCGTCACGGCGCCCTTCACCCATTCGCCGATCTCCGCGTCCGACTGGATGCGCGGGCCGGGATCCATCTCTTCCTCGATCACCGGCGCCAACGACTCCTGCGCCATAACCTTGCGGATCGCGCGCACCGATCCCACCGCCGCCCTCAGGTCCTCTTCCTCGCCCATGAAGTTCGGATTGATGAGGGGCATCGACGTCGGGTCGCTGTCAGCCAGCCGCACCCAACCGCGACTCTTGGGCTGAAGCACCACGAGTTCGAAGGTGATGCCGGAGCGATCGCCCGTCGGGCTGACTCCATTGGATGCGACGATAGGCACGTGATAGCATTGGATCGTGGGTTCGGCGGCGAAGTCGGACGGATTCCAGTGAGAAACCGTCTCGATGCCGTTGCCCGACGCCGGGCCATCCTTGGTGACGAGATAACGCAGGCCTGCCTTCACGGTGCCGAGGCCCTGCGCGGCCGCCTGATAGCCGAGATCGCCCTTTACGTGGGCGCGGACCGGCACGATCGCGTGGTCGTGGAGATTTTCGCCCACCTCGGGAGAATCGACGATCACCGCGATGCCGTGCTGGTGCAGCTGCTCGGCCGGCCCAACGCCCGAGTGCATGAGGATCGTCGGGCTATGGACGGTACCGGCCGACAAAACAACCTCGCCGGCCATGATCATCTCGTTGTCCATGAGCTCGATGCCGACGGCCCGCTTGTTTTCGATAAGAATCCGAACGACGATCTTGCCGGTGAGAAGAGTGACGCGGCCCGAGGTGAGGTGCGGACGCAGATAAGCGTCGACCGCGCTGCACCGCCGCTGATGTCCGACCGTCGACTGCACCGGCGAGACGCCGATCTGGCTCGCGCCGTTATAGTCGGGGTTATAGGGCAGCCCGTATTCCTGGAAGGCCTTGAGGCAATATTGGTTCAGCTCGTTGATGCCCTTGGGCAGTTGGATCGCCAGACCTCCATTGATGCCGTGATATTCGTCGTGGAAGGTGTCGTTGTGTTCCTGCGCCATGAAGACGGGAAGCAGGTCTTCATACGACCATTTGCCGGTATCGCCGACCGCGTCCTGCCACGCGGCGAAGTCGCGTATCTGACCACGGACGTAGCACATCGCGTTGATCGAGGAGCCGCCGCCGAGCACCTTGCCCGAGCGATAGGCTCGCTTGGTGCCGTGCTGGGGGACCGTCTCGTATTTCCAGACATGCCGGTCGTGGGCGAGTATTTTGGCGAAGCCGGCAGGAATGTGGATGAACGGATCGCGATCCGTGTCGCCCGCTTCAATCAGCGCGATCGAAGCATCGGTGTGTTCGGCGAGATAACTCGCAACGACGCAGCCGGCCGCGCCCGCGCCAACAATGACAATGTCGTACCCCTCTTGAGACATAAGCGTCTTTCTCTTCCGCGCCATTTGTATCATTCAACAACACCCGTCGCTGGCGCAGCGCCATCGCGGTGCTTGATCCTGAGATTGATCGGACCATGCTTTTGGAGAGTGACCTTGCAACGCCGGCGAGGGAAATCACCTCTCGCCATCGAGTCGATAGACGATCGTTATTGTCGCTTGCAGCGCGGCGTGATGCGTAGCGAGGAACGCCAACAGCCCCGGCGCTGATGCTCCGCGCCGGTCCTCGTCAGAGGCGAGGTTCATTTTCATGACGAAAGGAGTTGCTGACAGTGAACGTTTTAAGCCGTTTGCCGCCGTGGTGATGGCCGCGTTCATCCTCGTGGGCCGCGCGCCCCACGCCGGCCGCCGCCCTCGCCTAGCTGGTCCGAACCCCGCACATACCTGCGATGATCGCGGCCGAGATAACGGCGCTTATTGCGACGCCCGCGCCCCAAAGACGATTTGCAGCGCGTCGATCGACGCCGTGCGCGATCAGCACCACCCGCAATCCCGACGCAAGGTGGCTTAGAACAAAAAACACGCCGAGCGCGTAATGAGGCAACAGGCGGATATTCCATGCGTCGTGAATGAGCCCGGTCGGGGCTCCGATCGCGAAATTCCAATCGGTTGGTATACCGAGAACGCCTCGAGCGTAGATGAAAACCGAGTTCATGTGCCCGAGGATGTACAGCGAGAGGTAGGCCCCCGACGCGACCTGAAATGTCCGATGGAAGCCCTGCGGGGCGGAACTCCAACGCCATGCCAGAAACAGGCCGGTGCCGATCTGGAAAAGCATGGCCGCGACCAACAGCGGTTCACCCACGCGAGAGCGGTAGACAACGCGGCCGATCTTCATGACGGCCGCATGTGCGTCGGGGCCGATCAACCCGAACAGGTGATTGGCTAGATGGAACGCCACGTATAGGCACAGGACCGCCGCCGTCATTCCGTGGACGATGCGCCAGCGCCCCACGGTCGGCCGCCTTGCAGCGACGCGATTGCGGGCGGTCTGTGACCAAATCGCGATTGCGAGCCAAAGCACGCACCACACGATTTCGTCGGGGATAGGGCTGTGAATCAGGGCCTGAGCGACGCCAAGAAAGACATAGAGCGTTGGGGCCGCCACGCCAGCATAGGCGAGCCGCCGCGCCCCTGGATCGGCGTCGCGCCGGCGAGCGAGCACGAGCGCGAGAAACGGCACGACGAATGCCGCGGCCAGGATCAAGGTCGCGCCGACAATTGCGAGGGGCGAAGGCGTTGCGGCCCGCGTGCCAACGACGGCATGAAAGGCCCGGAGTAGAAACGGGTAGCAAATGGCCGCCGCTGCGGGAGCCAGCGCCAAATAGTCGAAGCGCGGCCCGATCGCGGGGCCTCGGTCCTGCGGCTGAGCAAACGCGCCCATCTTGAACCCCTTGAATATCAGCCGCGCGATCCGACCGCACCGCCCGAAGGCCTGTACCGTGCAAGCCCTCTACCATCGGCGCTATCAAGAATGATCCCGGGCCAAGCCCCAGGTTTATCGCTCTCGGTAGGATTCGCTTCGGCGACCGTCACGGTGAGGATTCCAAGCAGCCGAACTCGTCGGCCTCCACAATCCCCGCGGCTGAGATAGGCTGCGACCAGAGCGAGAGCCGCGCCGCGCGCGCCCATTAGAGCGCAGTCAAAGGCGTCCGGAACGCGATCGCTAGGATTGGGGCGCTCCGCGCGGGTTCGTGACGGACGGCTGCGGACGAAAATCGGCAACGTCTCGACCCTCGAAGCCGCCGCCTTCAACCCGCTGCGCGCCTGTCCAATCCGGAACGCGTCGCGACTGGCTCCTCAGGCGCGTTAAAGACTGACGTCGTAAGCAGGACAGCGGCAGCGAGGACCCAGTAGTACCAGGCGTCGAGCCCAATGAATTTGAAGGCAAACGGTGCGATAACAAACACCACGCCGACGGCGCGATCGACCCATAGGTGCAGCCAGTAGGGGATGATCCGGACGAGACCGGTGGGATGGTCGGTCACAGCGGCCAAGAGCAGCGCGGCGACACCGGCAACAACCGAAAGCCACATTGCGACCGGTCCGCTCTGGCCG
>Ga0137412_10001977_pt1 | contig 16141 bp, 19 predicted proteins | sample CZODoug2_1_16fun_FD_122160 | JGI IMG/M metagenome (GOLD analysis project Ga0137412, IMG submission 122160) | Vadose zone soil fungal communities from Angelo Coast Range Reserve, California, USA - CZODoug2_1_16fungal (Hybrid Assembly) | ecosystem: Environmental > Terrestrial > Soil > Vadose zone...
GTTCTGACTTACCGCTCCCCGCGCTCCCGCGAGGTTCGATCCGTGCGATCCGCATGCGGCCCGGCATCGCGCGGCTCGGGCTTCGGCTCCGGTGCTCGCGCCGGCGGGGGTGGCGCGGAACGCTCCTGCGGGCGGCTCACCGGCGGCGGGGGCGCTGCGGAACGCTCCTGCGGGCGGCTCACCGGCGACGGGGGCGGCGCTTCGCGGACCGGCGCAGAAGGCGGTGCCGCCGCGGGCGCGGGCGGGCGATAGCGCTCCTGGTACCGAGGCTCCTGCGGACGCGGGTTCGGGTTCACCGGCGCAGAAGGCGGTGCCGCCGCAGCCGCGGGCGGGCGGTAGCGCTCCTGGTACTGAGGCTCCTGCGGACGCGGGGACGCATTCGCCGGCGGAGCAGCGGCGGGCGGCGGGCGGTTGACCGCCGCAGACGATGGCCGGCTGTATGAATGGGTCGGATCGTCGGACGAATACGCCTGCTGCTGTGTCGGCGGCAGATGCGGCTGAGCGGAGGGCGGGCGATCAGTCCGCAACTTCGGCTCAGGCACCTGCGGTGGCGCGGGCGCCTGCGATGGCCTGATTGGTGCGGCGGGGGAATTGCCACCGGCCTCAGCGGGCGGTCTGGAGGAATCGCGCGGCGCGGGTGTCAGGCGGCTGTTCTGCAGCACGCGCTCGCGATCCGCGAAGTTAGGCGCCTGCGCACCTGCAGAGGCTGCAGGTGCGGATGTGCCCGGCCGCGCCGGGGGCGTGGAATTCCCCGGGCGAGCGCTGCCTGGGGTCGGTGCGCCGGCGCGCACGACTGCTCCGCCGCTGGTGATCATCCGCACGGGCGCGACCGGCGCCGCGCTCTGCAGCCGCGCCAAGTCGGCGCGCGCGAGCGGCCGGCCGCCGTTTTGCTGGATCGCCGCCACTTGTCTTTCGAACGGCACGGGTGCGCGTGGCGGCGGGGTGCGCGCCACGACCGGGCGGCTCACCAGTGCTGCGGGCGGCCGAGCGACACTGCGGCCGGCATTCGCTCCCAGCACGCTCTGGCGGCTCGGGATGATGGGCGGGGGGGCAGGCGTGACGGCCGCGCCCGCCAGCGCCGCGGCCGGCAGGCGCACGACGTGTCCGCCGACACGCTGTCCGGAAGTGAAGACGGTATGCGGTACGGCAGTGACCGCAGCGGGGGTGTTGTTCACGTAGTGAATGTTGGTGACGTTGTTCTGATAGACGTTGGTGATATACGTGTTGTTCACGATCGTCGTGTTGGTGATGTTGACGTTGCGCACGTAGGTGGGGCTCACGTGATAGCCCGGCACGTAGACCTCGCGCGGCGCGAGCGGGAACCAGCCGACGTTTGCGCCGAACGCCACGGAGACCCCGCCCGCAGGTCCACCCACCCAGGCCACCAGCGCGGGCGCGTACACCGGGCGTACACGCCGCGGGCCCGGCACCCAGCACCAGGCGCTGTTCCATTGCACCCAGCGGCCATAGTGAAACGGTGCATAACCCCAAGGCGCGTCATCGACCCAGGTCCAACCCCACGGGGCGATCCATACCCACTGACCGAAACGGTACGGCGCCCAGCCGGTGACGACCACGGTTGGTGCCCAGACGTGACCGTAGTCGGGCGTGTCCTCCCAACGTCCGTTGGTATCCAGATCCTGCGTGCCGGCGACGTCGTCCGCGACGTACTGGCGCGAGGGTGAGTCCTGCAGCTGGCGCTCGCGCCCCGCGGACCAGCCGTCCAGATCATCGGGCGCTCCGAGGGAGGCGCTCTGAGAGCTGAGTGTGTCGGTGCCGGTGAATCTGACCGACTGCTGAGCGCCGATGGCGACCGACTGCCCGCCTCCTGCGGCCTGCGCCTGCCCCTCACTCACCTTGACGACGGTGGAGTCACCGGCGTCGTTGACCTCCACGCGATACGTGCCCGGTTGCAGCAGCGACAGCGCGATATTCGGGGTATCGACCTCATAGGTCTGACCCTGCAGGTCGCGCACATGCACGATGAGTGTTCCCGCGCTGACCTGCATCTGCGCGGTGTTGTCATCAAGATTGAGGAATGAGAATCCGGTGGTGGCACCCAAGCGGATGGCCGCAGCGCCGATGTCGAGCTCGGCGCGCGAGCTCTGATCCGTCCACAGCTTGTCGCCCGTCGTGAGGGGACGATTGAGGGTGGCCGCGGCCCACTCCTGCACGCCCGCGGGCTGCAGCGAGACCGAGCCCTCGATATCGCTCAGGCGCGCCACCTGTCCGGGTGGATCCCCCTCTTCGGCCCGGGCCGCGCCGAGCGCGCACAGAGCCAGCAGCGCGAGGACTGCGAGCCGGCCCGGAACACTCGAGAGGCGTGTCTTCATGATTCGCTCCACCCTGAGAAGAAGAACGCTGCGCACGTCCGGCGGATTACCTGCCCCGCGCTGTTCCGCACCATATGGTGGTCTGACCTGCGGCAGGCCGCCGACGTTCACACTCTATATGACGGCGGCACACTGAACCGCCAGTGAACCACAACCGGGAACACCCTGCGCTCGAGGGAAGGGCTCTCCCGTACGGCGTTTGGCCGGTCAGGGACGGATCCGCCACCAGTGCGCGAACGCCGCCAGGAGCGACCCCGCGCCCAACCACTCGTGCGTGCGGGAAGCCACTTCGTGCAGTGGTCCGGTCGTGTAATAGAGAGCGTAGCCGCTCGCCACCAGCAGCGCCGCACTGCCGGTGAGTGCGAGCCCGGAGAGTCGATTGCGCGCACTCCCCCAGCGCTCGAGGGTGTGGCCCCCGATGATCCACCCGAAGAGAAACACCCCGCCGACCGCGAGCACGCCGTGCACGCGCATCAGCGGCGCTTCCCAGGGGTTCGGCAGCGGACCAAAAGGGGTCTGCTGCGCAAAGGCGAAATGCAGCACCAGCCACGCCGCGCCGGAAAGCCACAGGAGTACGCCAAGCGTGAGAATGGTCGCGCGCAGTGCCGGGGACATCGGTGCGCGAGCACCATTGCTCGGCGCCAGGCGGGCAGGGCGAGGCTGGGCAGAGTGCTGCACGGAAGCTCAGCCGCCGGAGGCCGCCGCGGGCCGCAGCGCCACCTGCCACAGCGCCACCAGCCAGCGCACCCCCGCGGTCACGTGTTCGCAGGAGAGCGTCGCTCCGGCAATGTTCTTGATGTCGGTTTGCACGCGCAGCTGTCCGAGCCCCTGGCGCCCGGCAAATTGACGCCGCCACGCGTCGCTTCTGATCTCTGCCCCGTGACTCTCCCGGTACGCGAGCACCTCGAGTGAGCTCAAGTGACCCGCGGCGTCGATGCCGGCCGCGTAAGTGATGAAGTCTTCCCGCCCGATCACCTCATCGACGAACACGTAGCCGGCGAGCTCGCCCCCCCGCATCGCCTTCCACGCGTGCAGGCTGCGGTGCGGGGGCTGCGGTCCCGCGAGCCTCGCCACCTGCTCTCGCTGCGCCGTGCTGAGTGACAGGACGAGCTCGCTGAACAGGTCGGCCTGCGGGAAGAGTGCCTTCTGCGCCGCCTCCACCGAGAGGTACTCCGTGGCAATGACAATCTGGACCGGCGCAGCCGCCAGCCCCGCCAGTGCCATGGCCCAACCTAGCGAGCCGCGATCCGGGTCAGTCATAGGCTCCAAATACGAATGCGAATGATTCGTAATCGCTGTAGAATAACCGTACGAGGTCCTGGGGTTCAACTCGTGCTTTCCATGCGTCCCGCCGAATCGGTGCCCTCACCTGCCCGCGCTCGCCCCGCGCCCACACACAGCCTTCGGCGGCTGCGGGTGGCCCTGGGCACCTGGGTGGCGATCGAGGCGACTGCGCAATCCGAGGCCATCGCCGCGCGCGCGATCGAGGCGGCCTACGCCGAGGTCTGCGAGGTCGAGCGGCGCATGCACCCCGAGCGCGAGGGAAGCGACGTCGCCCGCATCAACTCGGCGCTACTGCGGGTCCGGACACCGATTCACGCCTCGACCTGGGAGGTGTTGAGGCTGGCGCAGCGGCTGAACGAGCTCACCCGGGGCGTGTTCGATCCCTGCCTGCCCTCAAGTCCCGGATGTCTGACCGATCTGGAGCTCTCGGGTCCCTCGGCGGCATCGGCGCCGTGGGTGGTGCGCCGCGCCGCGCTGGCGCTTGATCTCGGAGGGATCGCGAAAGGCTATGCCATCGACCGTGCGATCGCGGCCCTGGGTGGGGCCGGGTGCAACGCGGGTGCGGTGAATGCGGGCGGGGATCTGCGTCTGTTCGGAGCGCGCCGCGAGACCATTCTGCTGCGCTACCGCGACCGTTATCAACCCCTCGTCTTGCAGAACGCCGCGCTCGCGGTGAGCGATCTCGATGAGTCGCGGCGACCCCCGGGACATCGCGGCTATTACGTGCGCACCGGGGCCGCCGGCACTTCGCGTCGCTACGCGGCGGTACAGGCGCCCGATGCCATGACCGCCGATGCACTGACGAAATGCGTGCTGTTGTGTTCCGAAGCGTCTGCCCGCCGCACTGTGGCTGAGTTGGGTGGCCGGGATATCACTCACATTCACCCGACCAGCGCCTACCCGCCCTTCACAGAACGCCCGGCAGGCGCTCCGCCAGAAAATCGATGAACGCCCGCACGGCGGGCAGCAAGCCGCGCCGGCTCGGAAACACCACGTGGACAATGCCCTGGGGACTGTTCCATGCCGGCAGTACGCGCCCGAGCACCCCGCGCGTAAGATCCTCGCGCACCACGCTCTCGGGCAGCCGCGCGATCCCTAAGCCCGCCAGCACGGCGGCGCGCAGCACCACAAAATCATGGCAGACCACCCGGGGCGAAGGCTCCACGCGCGCGATCTCAGCGTTGGGGCCGACGAGCTCCCACGGACGCCGGTCGAACTCGCCGGCGTAGTCGAGCGTGTCGTGCTTGGCCAGTTGCGCCGGATCGGTGGGCGCACCGGCGCGCCCCAGATACGCGGGGCTCGCCACCAGCAGTTCGTCCACGCTGCGGAAACTGCGCATCACCAGGCCATCCTCGCCCGTCGGTACCGAGCGCACGCGCAGCGCCACGTCAAACCCTTCGCTCACGACATCCACGCGCCGGTTGCTCACGTGCAGCTGCAGGCGCACGGCGGGGTACTTCTCCAGGAACTCGGGCAGGATCAGCGCCAGAGAGGACTGTGCGAGCGCGACCGGACAGCTGGCCTTGATGGTGCCGCACGGTTTGGCGCGCGCGAACTCCACCGCCTCGAGCGCCGCGTCCGCCTCCGTCAGCATCGCGGTCGCATGCCGATAGACCTCATGGCCGACGTCCGTGACGACGAACCGCCGCGTGGAGCGGTTCACCAGGCGCACGTTGAGTTTCCCCTCGAGCGCCACCACGTGGCGTGACAGGCGCGACTTCGGGATGCCCAGAGCACGCGCGGCGCGCGCGAACCCGCCGTGATCGACCACCTGGGTGAAGTAGTAGAGTCCCTCGAGGGGTTGCATTACGTCCCCATTAGATCCAAATTCAGAACAATCTGTTCCATTTTGCCCGGATACTCAGTCATCGTCCCACAGACTAACCTCTGTCCACACACCCAAACAAGTGGGAGAGGGTCATGAAGCTGCTGCACATCGATTCGAGCATCCAGGGCGAGGCTTCCGCGAGCCGGGAGCTGACGCGGGAAATCGTCGCGCGCTGGAGGGCGGAGCGACCGGACACCGAGGTCACTTACGTGGATCTGGCGGCGCAGGAGCTGCCGCATCTTTCGCAGAAATCGCTGGTCCGTGCGGATGAGCTCGAGGCGGCGCGCAATGCCGAGGCGCTGGAGCAGTTCCTCGCCGCGCAGGCAATCGTGATCGGCGCCCCGGTATACAACTTCACCATTCCCTCGCAGCTCAAGGCGTGGATCGATCGGATCACGGTCGCGGGCAAGACCTTCCGCTACACCGAGAAGGGCCCACAGGGGCTCGCAGGCGGCAAACAGGTCATCGTGGCGGTGTCGCGCGGCGGGATGCGGGCAGCCGATGCGTCCGGGGAATTTGGCGAGCCGTATCTCAAGTTCCTGTTCGCATTTCTCGGCATCGACGACGTGAGATTCGTGCGGGCAGAGGGCCTGGCGATCTCACCGCAGCACCGCGCCGCGAGCCTGAGCGCAGCGCGAGCCGCGATCCCCGGCAGCAGGGCGCTGGCGGCCTGAGCGCCGCACACGCGCAGCCGCTGCGCGCCGTATTACCGTAGGGCATTCTTCCTTGGATTTTTCGGAGGTACGACTCATGGATACCAACACTTCCAGCCGCTCGGTGCAGCGTGTCGTGAAAGGCATGCCGACCTCCGATGGCGCAGGCGTCAGCCTCACGCGGGTGATCGGGCAGCCCCAGCTCCCCGACCTCGATCCGTTCCTGCTGCTCGATGAGTTCGGCACCGACAAGCCCGAGGACTACATCGCCGGCTTTCCGAATCATCCGCACCGCGGCTTCGAGACCGTGACGTACATGCTCGATGGCCGCATGCGTCACCGCGACAACCACGGCAACGAGGGCGTGCTGGTGCCTGGGAGCGTGCAGTGGATGACCGCCGGTCGCGGCCTCGTGCACTCGGAAATGCCCGAGCAGCAGGAGGGCCGCATGCGAGGCTTCCAGCTGTGGCTGAATCTGCCGGCGCGCGACAAGATGACCGCACCCCGATACCAGGAGTTCGGGCCTGAGAAAATCCCGACCGCAACTCCGGCAGCGGGTGTGAGCGTGAAAGTGATCGCGGGGCGCGTAGCAGGCATCGCCGGTCCCATCTTTCAGCCGGCCACCGACCCGACTTACCTGGACCTTGCGATCCGCCCCCGCGCGCAGTTCGTGCAGTCATTACCGCCCGACTACGCCGCCTTCGTGTACGTGTTCGAAGGCTCGCTGCGCATCGGTGCCGACCCGGCCGCCAAGGCCGTGCAGGCGCACGAGCTCGCGGTGCTGGGCGAGGGCGAGGAGATCCGGCTCACGGGTGTGAGCGCGGGTGCCGGCGGTGAGACGGCGCGCGCGATCCTGGTTGCGGGACGGCCGCTGCGCGAGCCGGTCGCCAAGTACGGCCCGTTCGTGATGAACACGCGCGAAGAGCTGCAGCAGGCGTTTGCCGACTTTCAGAACGGGAAATTCTGACCCCAGCGGCGCGCCGCAGGCCGGGACTCGTGCGTGTCAGCTGATGCTGCAGGCTCAGGGAAAGCGTTTGCGGATGTACTTTCGGATTGCCTCCTTTGCGTCCGCAGGCCTTCCCTTGGGTGCTTTCCTGGGAAACAGCGCGTTGTGAACGTCCTGTGACGTATACCGCCCTGCCTTCGCACTGGACGGCTTTAGATTCGGAATTACAGCGGGCTGAGCTTTCTTCCAATCCAAATACGCTGTTGAGTCGTTCTTTTCCCAGAACGCTCTCTCTGCGGCCTCATTGGCAAATTTCGGGACGGGCTTAGGACGCTTGTTCTTTGCCATGATCGTTCCCTGATGGGAATTTGAGCGCGTCGTGGGCCGACGGGGCCTGATCGCGCAACCAGTGTTCCCCGGCTCGATCACCGGCCATTAACCCGCTGCAATGATGTTAGGCAGCAGCAGTCTCGACCTTACCGGGGAGCTTACTCAGGAGCAGTCTCTTGAGTTCAACCTTGCCGCTGGCATTGTCGATGTCGATCCCGACCAAGTTGCCACGGCTGTCATAATCGAGCACAACGCCCTCTGAAATCTCGCGACTCTCAACACTGGGCTTCTCGGACAGATCGATATAGAGCGAATCAGTTTCCGGGTAGTAGTTCAATTTCATGGCCGGAACCCTCTGTCCGGAAAAGCGTTGTGATGGTCACCTTATCCTCAAGCGTGATGACCCTCAAGTAACGTCCGCCAAGCTCTGGAACCGCAGCCCAGAAGCGGAACCGGTTGTGTTCTTGCGGCTCAGAACGCAGAGGATTCTCGACCACGGTGATGCACCACTCCTTCTTCAGATAGGGCCGTTTACGGAGTACCTGGGTTTCGAAGTATTCGGTAAAGAGGAAGCGCATGCGGCGATTCTATCGACTGACGACGCGCTCGAGGGGCGGGCTGGATCGCGTCAATGCAAATCGTGGCGAGCCGCGGGCAGCGTTGTAAACCCGTAGCGGGTGAAAATCTGCCGCGCGGTCTCGGTGGCGAGAAAGTCCGCGAAGCGCGCCGCCTCGGGGCGAGCCCTGACCGTCAGCGCCAGCGCATAGGTGATGGGTGAGTGGCTGTCCTCGGGAAACACACCGACCACGCGCACGCGCTTCTCGGCCTGCGCGTCGGTCTGGTACACGATGCCCAGTGGCGCCTCCCCGCGAGCCACATACGCGAGCGCCGCGCGCACGTTCTCGCCCCGCACCAGGCGATCCGACACGCTCTGCCATACGCCGAGCTTGGTCAGCGCCGCGCGCGCATACTTCCCCGCCGGCACCGAGTCCGGGTCCGCGGTCGCGAGGCGCCCCTCGCCGAGCGCCGCGGTGAGATCAAATCCGGGCGCGATGCTCAGGCGCAGCGGGCTGTCTGCCGGGGCGATGAGCACCAGGGAATTGCCGAGCAGGTCGCGACGCGAGCCGCGCTTGAGCAACCCGCGCTCATCCAGGTAGTCGACCCACGCGAGATCCGCCGAGAAGAACGCATCCGCCGGGGCGCCGGCTTCGATCTGCTTGGCCAGCACGGAACTCGCGGCATAGGAGGCGTTCACGCGCACACCCGTGCGGGTCGTGAATGCGCGGCCGACCTCATCCAGCGCCTCACTCAGGGAGGCCGCGGCAAACACCAGCAGCTGCGCCGGTGCGTTCTCGCCGGCAGTGCGCCCGGCACCGGCGGCGCCCGCCAACCCGGCTGTGCCCACGAGCGCGAGCACGGTGAGCGCCCGGCCTACAAGCGCATGGCGCGGTGACCGGCTTGTCATACGTCCTGCCTTTCCGGTAAGAGAACCAAGCGAGATGTCAAGCCCGGCCGATGCGGCACTTGCGGTGAGTCACGGTTCCGGCCGGGGCCGCCGAACTGCTACCTGCGGCACCGGTGCCCCGAGGGTGGCAGTGCAGAATGCCCGGATGCACAGACTCGCACACTGACGGCTCCGGGTGCTCATCGGCCATGGGAGGTCATTCGCCGTTCGACCGCAGCTTCGTATTTGCCCGGCGCCCTGCGGCTGCGCCGCTCTTCGCCCTGTTCGTCTTTCCCGGGCCGGTGTGCGCGGCAAACGCCGCCTCCGATGCTGCCGCAAGCGCCGAGGCGGTGGCGTTCGCGGGCACCGAGAGCGCGGGCACCGAGCGCGCGATGTCCCCACCCTCCTATGGTCCGCCCGGGGAGACGCCGGGCATTCCGTCGGAGGCCGAGCTCGAGGCTTCCGGTGCGGTGGTCGGTGAGATCCTGATCGACAACCAGAACATCTTCAACCTCGAAGACCCGAAGGACGACCTGAAACTGTTCCGGCTCGCGGACCACCTGCACGGCCGCACCCACAAGTCGATCATCCGCGACCAGCTGCTGTTCAGATCTGGCGAACGCTACTCGCGCCGCCTGATCGGTGAGTCCGAGCGCATCTTGCGCGCCGACAGCTACTTCTATGACGCCTGGATCCGGCCGGTGCGCTATCACGACGGCAAGGTCGACCTGCGCGTCACCACGCGCGATGTGTGGACCCTGAATCCGGGGTTCAACTTCGGACGCAGCGGCGGCACCAATTCAACGGGCGTGCAGCTGCAGGAACTGAACCTGCTCGGCACCGGGGCCGGTGTGAAGGTGGCCCACACCAAGAACATCGACCGCACCGAGTCCCAGCTGGAGGTGTCCGACATGCACGCCTTCGGCACCTGGACGGCGGTGGATGTGAACTACGCGAATCTGAGCGACGGCCGCATGCACGATCTCACGCTCAACCACCCGTTCTACGCGCTCGACACCCGCTGGGCGGCCGGACTTGCGGGCAGGAACGATCAGCAGACCGATCACCTGTACGACCGCGGGCAGATCATTGATCAATTCCAGAACCGGCACCAGGCGGTGCAGGTCTATGGCGGCTGGTCACACGGACTGCAGAACGGCTGGGTACGCCGCTGGAGCAGCGGCGTCACTTACGACGAGCACGTCTTCGCCCCGGTCAGCACCTGGACCGGCGTGACCGCAATCCCTGAGGATCGGCGCTTTTTGTATCCCTGGCTACAGTTCGATCTGGTGCAGGATGATTATTTGAAGCTCTGGAACCACGACCAGATCGCGCGCACCGAGGACTTCTACCTCGGCACCACCGCCAGTGTGCGCGTGGGGTGGGCGGACGCGGCGCTCGGCTCGAGCCGCAGCGCGCTCATGGTGCAGAGCTCCGCGGGGCGCGGCTTGCGCAGTGGCAGCTCGACACTGCTGCTCGCCGGCACCCTGACCGGCCGGCTCGAGAACGGCGAGCCGCGCAACGCGCTGCTCTCAGGCTCGGTGCGCTACTACGTTGAACAGAACGAGCACTGGCTGTTCTTCACGACGCTGGAGGGCACCAAGGGGTGGCGCCTGGATCTCGAGAATCAGATCCTGCTGGGAGGCGACAACGGGCTGCGCGGCTATCCACTGCGTTACCAGGATGGCACGGCACGGGCGCTGTGGACGCTGGAGCAGCGCTACTTCACCGACTGGTACCCGTTCCGGCTGTTCCGCGTCGGCGCCGCGGTCTTCTTCGACAGCGGTCGTACCTGGGGCAGCGCGCCCCTTGCCGCTCCGAGCCTCGGGCTCCTGAAAGACGCAGGCTTTGGCCTGCGCTTCGGCAACGCCCGCTCGGGCCTGGGCAACGTCGTGCACGTGGATCTGGCGTTCCCCTTCAACGGGGACAACAGCATCCAGAGGGCGCAGTTTCTCGTGCAGACCGAGCAGCACTTCTGAAAGGCGCGCGGCCGCCGCGCGGCCGCAGCCCGGCGCGAGGGATTCAAAGTGATCGAAGCGTAGAGTCGCCTGCCTGTGTGGGCGGCGGACGCTATCGACCGGGGGGTACCCCCAGGAGAGCCTCGGCAGCGCGCACGTAGTGCCACAGTTCACCGGGATTTCTCGCCAACGCCTGGGAAAACAACTCCTCTCCCTTTGCGCGCTGACCCGTCCTGATATACCACGCACCAATCTCCGCCATGCCGGTATCGTCTTTGGGACCCGCAATGAGTGTCTTCTGAAAGGCCTCTTCAGCTTTCAACGGCTCGCCGGCGGCAGCGTAGATCTCTCCGGCGCGCTGCCAGTCGCTCCCCTGCGGTTTGGCGTTCAAGACCTTGTCAATCAGAGCCTGGCCTTTGGCCTTGTCACCTGAGAGGTAATACACGCGAGCGACACCCAGCTGCTCCCAGGATCCACTGCCGGCGAGCTTCTCTGCTTCCTGCAGAGCAGCCAGTCCCGCTTCCTTCGCCGGTTTGCCGCGGATGACTTCCATGCCCGGTGGCTTTTCCTTCGCGACGAGCCCGACGCCTATGCCATACGCCAGACACCCTGTTGCAAGTGCGACCGCGAAACCTGTCTTCATGTTTGAATCCTTGTGAGTGCGACCAGGAGTGCCTGCTCAAATTGCCAAGGGGAGCTTGAGACCCCAGAATACTGGCTGTTCGCGTCCTTCCGATGTCAGAGACGCAGAATCTGCCTCATGACGATTTACGCTTATCGCTATGGCGCGCCACTCCTTGTCGCAAGTCTGGCGGCTGCTGCATCGCTCATGGTCGCTGCCGAGCAGATGCACGCTCCCGGCGTGCGAACTGTCGCAGCCAGCCCCGCAGATGCCAGCCAAGACAATTTCCGTTCGGCCGTAGTGCGGCACGGAGCCAACGCCACGGACCCCGACCACGCTGGTATCTGGAAAGCGGCCATGCCCCCCAAGGGAACGATGCACGGGGAATTTGAGAACAGTGATCCCATTGGCTTATCCGCGGGCGTAACGATCAAAGCGGACTGCTCAATTAACTGGGTAGATCCGGATTCAGGCAAGCGCTACTGCTTCTCGAGCGCGACATCTCTGATCGTTTTTTTAGATGCGCCTCACTCCTACCTTGCGCGGGCGCTCAAGAACTGGGATCGCATAAACACGGTCGCGAGTCCCTGAAATCGTGCGGCCTTCGGCTTATGAGCCCGACGAGCTGCTAACGCTTGCCTCCCGCGCCCACCGATCCGGGGGCGGCCGCGGCCTTCGGAATGCTCTGGCTCACCGGCGCCTGCGGTGGCAGCACCTCGACCGAGAGTGAGAAGGTGCGCTTCTCGGTGCTCTGCAGCGCCCCGACGTTCACCACCTGGCGCGTCACTTCCTCGCCGCGGTCATTGCGGATCGCGATGACCACGAAATACTCCCACGGCTCCTGCAAGGGCGGGTGACGGATCACACCCTCCACGCGCAGCGCGGACGTGGCCGCCACCTGGCGCTTGGCCGCCTCCTGATCGAAGCGCAGGTGGTGCAGGCAGCCCGGACAGATGCTCAGGCTCTCGAGGATCGTCGCCTTGCAGTGCGGACACGAGCGCGTCTTGCCCGCCGCGATCGGGCGAGAGGCGACGCTCATGCGTTGCCGAAGCCCTTGGTCTCGCCCTTGGCGCGATTCTCGACCTCGTAGCCGAACTCGACCTGGCCGCGCATGCGCGAGCCCGCCGCCACGGTGAGGGATCCGGCCTTGACGTCGCCGTTGATCACGCCGGTCTCGAGCAGCTCCACCCGCTTGGCGTTCTCGATGTTGCCGATGAGCTCACCCCCCACGCTGACGACGCTTGCCTTGACGTGCCCCTCGAGGCGCGCGCCGGAATCCAGGCTCACGTTCCCGTCCACGTGCACGTCGCCCTTGAACTTGCCGGCGATACGGATGTGGCCCGTGCCCACGATCTTGCCCTCGATGGTCAGATCCGAGGACATGTACGATTCCTTCACGTCGTGGCGGTGCGCCTGGGCGGGGGCCGGGGCTTGCGCAGGCCGGCGAGCGGGCTCAGGGCTCAGGGACGCCACATTGGTCTTCTCAGGTTCCCGCGCATGAGCCGGGGCCGGCGCCGGGGCACCCCCGGGGCTGGTCGACGCGGGTGCGATTCCGGCATTTGTATCTTTCCAAAGCGCCATGGGTAGTCCCTGTGGTGATTGAACGATGAAGGTACCTGCCCAACCGCTGTGGGGCCAGTGTCTCCGTGCGCAGACAACGCGCCGTGGAGGCAGAGCTCACGTCCAGCGATTCAGTCAGGGCGCCCGAGTGTAATCCCGCGCGCCCGCCCGGGAGTATGTCCGGGCTCTCAATCCGGGGCTTTCATGTCGGGTAGCGTCGCGACGCGAGGATGTAGCCACCAAGTCATCGCCCAGGGTGTCCCCGGCGCGGTGGATCGACCGCATCGGCTGATCGAGGTGCTGCGCGTCAGAGCGAAGCGGCGGACACGTCGCGGAGAGGGGCCCAAGAGATCGACAGCTAGTGTACATAAAACACGTGAGATCATGTACCTCGTGCTGTGCCTTGCATGTACAATGGGCAATATGAAAACACACATTGAGCTCGATGACGCAGTGCTGGAGGAAGTGCTCAAGCTGGGGGGCTTCGTCACCAAGAGAGCCGCCGTAAACACCGCCCTCGCCGAGTACGCCAACCTGCTCAAGCGTCGCGAGTTGCTGGCGATGCGCGGCAAGATCCCGTGGGAGGGGAATCTGGATGAAATGCGCGCCGATCGACGGGGGAGACGGTGATCCTCGTCGACACCTCCGTGTGGATCGATTATTTCAATGGTGATCCATCTGCCGAGGCAGACCTCCTCACGCTATGCATCGCCGAAGCACGGCCTGTCGTGCTTGCCGGCCTGGTGCTGACTGAGACCCTCCAAGGTGTGCGAGACGCCGACCGTGCCGAACGTGTTCGGCGCGTGCTCTCGGCTTTCGAGTTGGCTCCCGAGCTTGCGAGATCCGACTACGAGCAGGCTGCCGCAATCTACCGCGCGTGTCGTGCCCGCGGGACACCCCCGCGGTCAGCCATCGATTGCCTCATCGCGCAACTGTGTCTGCGCTACGGTTACGAGCTTCTGACCCGCGACAAAGACTTCGAGGCGATCGGCAGGCTCTTCCCGCTCAAGCGGATAGCACCCGGACCCGGAGTGCAGGAGCTCGCCGCAGTGTATGGGCCCACTCCCCGTCCTGCCGCTACCGGTCGACGAGCTTCAGCACCTCGGCGGGCTTCGCGAGCATGAGCGCGAGGCTAAGTACCAGGGCTCCGCGGGCCCCATTGAGCCGCCGGAAATGACCATCTATGATGAAAAAATGGACATTTCAGTAACTGACTTCAAGGCGCGCTGCCTGGACCTGATCCGCCTGGTGGAAAGGACTGGCAGGCCGCTGACTATCAAGCGTCGCGGCAAGACCGTGGCGCGCCTAGAGCCGGCCCGAAGCCTCGATCCAGGACTCAAGCCGTGGGAGCAGCTACGCGTGCTCGGTGGCGAGGTGCACGCAGCACCCGGCGAGTCAGTCATCAAGGATGAGGACTTCGAGTCTTTGCGTTGAGGGTTTTGCTCGATACCCACATGTGGCTGTGGTGGCTCACCCGGCACCCACACATGAGCGATCGGGAGCGCACGGCGCTCGACCGCGCCGCCGAGAGGCAGGAGCTGTTTCTGCCGGCGATCAGTCTGTGGGAAGCACAGATGCTCCACAGCAAGAACCGGATTCAGCTACCTCTGCCATTCGCCGATTGGCTGCGCCGGGCATCGGCTCCGGGGGTGCTCACGGTCCTGCCGCTCGATGTGGAAGTCGTCATCGCGCTCGGTCGGCTGCCGGGCGCGTTCCACGGTGATCCCGCAGACCGGCTGATCGTGGCGACGGCCCGAGCGCACAGTCTGGCGCTTGCGACCCACGATGAGCGCATCCGCAAATCCCGCGCAGTCAGGCTCTGGACCGCCAGGGGGCTGCAGCGCGTCGCGCCCGCCCCCGGTGTGCAGGAGCAGGCCGCCCGCTATGGCCCGGGGCACCTTTCTGCCCGGCGGGCACTCACCGGTCGACGAGCTTCAGCACCTCGGCGGTCTTCTCGCGCATGAGCGCGGGGTTGGCGCGCGTCTCGACATTCAGGCGTACCAGCGGCTCGGTGTTCGAGCCGCGCAGGTTGAAGCGCCAGGCGTCAAATTCCATCGACAGACCATCCGTCAGGTCGATCGCCTGTGCCTGCGGCTCGTAGTGCGCGCGCACCCGCGCGAGGATCGACTTCGCATCCGTGGAGAGGTGGCGGTTGATCTCCCCGCTCGCCGGGAAGAGCCGCATGCGCTCCCCGACGAGGGCGGACAGCGGCTCCCCGCGCTCGCTGATCACCGCGAGCACCAGGAGCCAAGGAATCATGCCGCTGTCGCAGTAGGCGAACTTGCGGAAGTAATGGTGGGCGCTCATCTCCCCGCCGTACGCGGCATCGACCTCGCGCATCTTCTGCTTGATGAAGGCGTGTCCCGACTTGCACAGCACCGGGGTGCCGCCATGACGGCGCACGATGTCGAGCGTGTTCCAGGTGAGGCGCGGGTCATGCACGATGCGCGCCCCGGGCTCCTGCTTGAGAAAGCTCTCCGCCAGGAGCCCGACCAGGTAGTACCCCTCGATGAACTGCCCGCTCTCATCGAAGAAGAAGCAGCGGTCGTAGTCCCCGTCCCAGGCGAGCCCCACGTCCGCGCCGGCGCGACGCACCACATCGGCGGTGGCGGCGCGGTTCTCCTCCAGCATCGGGTTCGGCACCCCGTTCGGGAAAGTGCCATCGGGCTTGTGGTTCACCTTCACGAACTCGAACGGCAGGTGCGGCTCGAGCGCATCGATGATGAGTCCTGCCCCGCCGTTGCCGGGGTTGACCACCACCTTGAGCTTGCGAAGCGGAGCACCCTTCACGTAGCTCAGCAGGTGCTCCAGGTACTTGGCCTGGATGTCGAGCGGGCGCTCCGTGCCGGGCTTCGCCGCCTTGGGCGGCAGGTCGCCCGTCTCGATCAGGCGGCGCATGTCCTGAAGTCCGGTGTCGGCACTGATTGGCCGCGCCCCTTCCCGCACGAACTTCATGCCGTTGTAGTCCGGGGGGTTGTGACTGGCGGTCACCATGATGCCGCCGTCGAGGTGCTCGGAGAAGGTCGCGAAATACGACCCTTCCGTACCCCACAGGCCAATGTCGAGTACGTCCACGCCCACGTCCATGAGGCCGCGCTTGAGCGCCGCGGCGAGCTTCGGGCTCGAGAGGCGAATGTCGTATCCGACTGCGACGCGGCGCGGCTTCACGAACGCCGCGTAGGC